>Ga0105047_10002997_pt1 | contig 29929 bp, 24 predicted proteins | sample MAT04_FD_78384 | JGI IMG/M metagenome (GOLD analysis project Ga0105047, IMG submission 78384) | Freshwater microbial communities from Lake Fryxell liftoff mats and glacier meltwater in Antarctica - MAT-04 (megahit assembly) | ecosystem: Environmental > Aquatic > Freshwater > Ice > Liftoff... | reverse complement strand
GCGGCTCAGCGGGACGCGGCTCAGCGGGACGCGGCTCAGCGGGACGCGGCTCCGAGAGCCGGTCCTCGCGGGGCGGCCGCGGGGCGGCCTCGCGCTGCGGTGCGGGTGCCACTGGCGTGGGCGTGGGCGGTGGTGGTGGTGCCTTGGCCGTCGGTGGGGCACTTGGCGGGGCGTCCCGCCGGGGGCCACCGCCACCCAGCGCCGAGCGCGGCGCCGCGACGATCCGGGCCGGTTCGGCACCCATCCCCAGCACGCCCCGACTGCCGGGAGTGAGGATCTCGAAGTCAAGATCATCGAGGCCACTGACCCCGAACGACTCACGGGCGGCCTTGATGGCTTCTTCGACCGTCCGGCCGGTGAATTCCTGGTACTCGCTCATCGGCGTCTCCCTCGGCGGCTACTGCGTCCCTTCGCCGGTCTGATGGTGCCTGCCGCGCTGTCTCTCGCCGAACGCTTGGGAGCACCAGGGGTGCCGGGAGCGGTCGGGTCGGGCGGACGCGGTGTAAGTGGCGCAACGGGGAATCGCGGTGTGTGACCAACCGCGAAGGCTGGTGTCCAGCCAAAGATCGGGAAGAGCCCGCCCCATCCATTGATGAGGAACTGCTGGACGATGGAGAAGATCGTGGTCGTGATCCAGTAGATGAACAGGCCTGCCGGCAGGAACCAGCCATAGATGAGCGAGAACAGCGGCAGGATGAGGAACACACGCTGCTGGGTGCGCAGCTGCGGATCGTCGGTCTGCGTCGCCATCATGCGCGTTTGGACAAGCTGGAGCAGGGCCGAGGCGAGTGCCAGCAGCGACAGCCCGAACACCCCCGGGATGACCATGATGAGGATCTCCGGCAGGTTGGCAGGCATGCCGCCCGGATAGAACTCCAGACCCTGGCTCGTGATCTGGGGCAGCCATGCCAGCCACCACACATCCGGATTGATGCACGGCGCGAGCGGGTTCGTGGGGTCGTAGCAGTTCACGGTGATGACCGGATTGCCGAAGATCTGGAGCATCGAGCTGACGTTCGGCGCGTTCAGGCCTTGGCTGAACACCTGGTACATGGGCATCAGCAGCAACAGCTGGAGGACGGCCGGCAGACACCCGGAGGCGGGGTTGACGCCCCGGTCGCGGTAGAGCTTCATCTGCTCTTCCGAGATCTTGGCCCGGTTCCCCTTGTACTTGACCTGGATGGCCTTGAGCTCCGGCTGGAGCATCTGCATCCGGCGCTGGGACACGATCTGCTTGCGGAACAGGGGCACCAGCAACAGCCGGATGAGGATCGTCAGCGCGACGATCGCGGTACCCACATCGCCGAACAGGTTGTAGAACACCGCGAGGCCCATGAACAGGACCTGGAAGATGGGTGTGAATGCCCAGGCCAGGAGGCTGATGGGGTCGGCGCCGTGCGGCTGTGCGGGGCACAGGTTGGGGTGGGGTGTTGGCGCGGGCGTGATCGCCGGGGCGGCCGCCTGGCCGGGCGCCAGGCTCGCCACCGGAGTCGGCACGGGCGACGGGGTGGGGGTCGGGTTGGGACAGGGTGCCGCGGTCGCTGATGGGGCTGGAACCGGGGCGACCACACCAGATGCGGCCGGGGTCGGGGCGGCCGGCGAGGCGCCCGGCGCACCGGAGGCGGCCGGGATAGACGCTGCGACGGTCGGTGCAGGGGTGACGACGAGCAGGGACGGTGACGGGGTGGGTGCCACGGGGGAGGGTGCAGCCATCGTCGGAGCGAGGCTCGCGAACGGCGGCGAGGCGACCGCACCTGGGCTCTGCCCGAGCGCGGGCATGACCACGACGGCCATCGCGAACATGACGATGAACAGGGCGCAGATGAGATCGGTCGGCGCCAGGCGGAGTGCGCCGAGGGAGGCCCGGGAACGGGCGCGCAGCATGCTCAACGGACCGGGTCGTAGCCGCCGGGATGCCAGGGGCCGCAGCGGCCGATCCGCCTGGCGCCCATCCAGGAACCGCGGAACAGCCCGTAGCGGACGATCGCCTGTTCGGTGTAGTGGGAGCAGCTGGGCTCGAATCGACAGGTGCGTGGCATCCACGCGAACAGGATCCGATACAGGTGGATCAGCCCGATGCCGACGCTCTTCACGCCCTCATCTTCCTTCCCTTGTGCCTGAGACCAGAAGGCGACCGAGGGCCTCACGGAGGTCCCCGTAGCCCGCCGTGGCGCTGGCCGGTCGACACACCACCAGGACGTCCCAGCCGGTGCTCGCCGGACGGACCGAGTGGCGCAAGATCTCCTTGACCCGTCGGCGGACACGATTGCGGACAACGGCACCGCCGACGCGCTTGCCGGTCGAGATGGCGAACCGATCACGGCCGAGCTCGTTGCGCCGGACGCGGATCGACATCAGCGTGTGGCCTCGGCTGCGTCCCACTGATTGGAGCATGGCGAAGTCGCGGGGCGCGCGTAGCATCTCTGGTTCGCTCATCGGCGGGCACCCGCGTGCGTGTGGGCGCGGACGCGATCAGGCGGACAGCTTCTTGCGGCCCCTGGCACGCCGGCGGGCGAGCACCTGGCGGCCGCCCTGCGTCTTCATGCGGGCGCGGAAGCCATGCTCCTTGGCGCGATGTCGCTTCTTGGGCTGATACGTCTGCTTCGTCATCGGTGGGCCTGATGGCTCCTGTGCACGGGGTCGATGGTGGGACGGAAGCGGGTGACTGGTCCGGTCGGAACGCTATGGGTTCTGGATGCGCTCCGGACGCCGGGCACGAGTCGATGCCACGCGACGAACGCATGGCGCCTCCACGTCCGGCGGATGATATACCACGGCGCCAGTGTGTGTGCCCGACCGGACAGGAGCAGCCGTGACCGACCCCAGACCCTTCCAGCCAGCTGGCAGCGCGACCATCGACGACTTCCTGCGCCTGGATATCCGCATCGGCAGGATCCTCACCGCGCGAGTATTCCCGGAAGCCCGAAAGCCTGCCTACCAGCTGGAGATCGACTTCGGGCCGGGTGGCATCCGCTGGTCATCCGCCCAGCTGCCCGGGACCTATCCCGACCTGGATCTGCTGGTGGGCCGCCTCGTGGTGTGCGTGGTCAACTTCCCGCCGCTTCGGGTCGCCGGCTTCACGAGCCAGGTGCTGGTCCTCGGGGGGCTGCCACCGGACGGCCGCATCCCACTCCTGGGTGTCGATACGGGAGCGTCGCCCGGCGATCCCATCGGCTGAGCGCGACCGGGACGATGGTTCGTGCAGGGCCCTGCACGATACTCCCAGGGGGTATAGCGGATGGCGGTTGCGGGCCGCCGGACGGCGCGCTAACGTATGCCGCCCGGGTCGCCCAGCAGCCGCCCCGGAGACCTGCCGGGGCCCACCGGCCGGTCGCTTCGTTGCGACCTCGGGCTCCCGGATCACGGGTCATCAGCCGCCCCTGTGGATCCGGACGTGAACCGGCGCACAGGCTGCGCGGGCGGACGCGGCCAGGAGCGATGACGGCTATCGATGGATGCCAAGCAAGTCTGGCGTGCTGCCCTCGGTGAACTGCAGGTCTCGCTCTCTCCGGCGAACTTCGAGACGTGGCTGAAGGACACGGCCCTCGTGGCCGTGGACGACACCCTCTTTCGTGTCGCCGTACCCAGCGGCTTTGCCAAGGACTGGCTCGAGAGCCGATACCGCTCGCTCATCAGCCAGACACTGGCACGCGTCGTGGGCTACTCCGTGACGCTCGAGTTCGAGGTCCGCGAGGTCGCACCATCGGAACGCGCGGATAGCGAGGACGAGCCGGAGGCCGCGGAGCCCGCAGCCGCACCCGCCGCGAAGCATCAGGCGAAGGTCCGCCTGGAGGCCGGTCGCGTGGGTGGACCGGATGGTGCCTCGGTCAGCCTCAACCCGCGATATACGTTCCGGACCTTCATCGTGGGATCCGCGAACCGCCTCGCACACGCCGCGAGCCTGTCGGTCGCCGAGCGTCCCGGCCACGCCTACAACCCGCTGTTCCTGTACGGCGGCGTGGGCCTTGGCAAGACGCACCTGATGCACGCCATCGGCAACGCGGTCATCGCCCGCTTTCCGCGCAAGCGTGTCGTCTATGTGACCAGCGAAAAGTTCACCAACGAATTCATCACCTGTGTCCAGCAGGGTCGCTTCGATGACTTCCGGGCGCGCTATCGGCGCATCGACCTGCTGCTCATCGACGATATCCAGTTCATCGCGGACAAGGAGCGGACGCAGGAAGAGTTCTTCCATACGTTCAACGCCATCCACGATGAAGGCAAGCAGATCGTGCTCTCCTCGGATCGACCGCCACGCCATATCGCGACCCTGGAGGAGCGCCTGCGCAGCCGGTTCGAATGGGGCCTCATCGCGGACCTGACCGTGCCGGACCTCGAGACGCGCATCGCCATCCTGCGGGCCAAGGCAGAAGAGCAGTCGGTGCCCATCAGCTCCCAGGCGCTCGAGTTCATCGCCCGCAAGGTCGCATCCAACATCCGGGAGTTGGAAGGCGCGCTCAATCGCATCGTCGCCTACGCCAGCATGCAGGGGATGCCCATCTCGGCCGACCTCGCCCAGGCAGTCCTCTCGAACGTGCTCTACAACCCCCGCAAGCGGGCCGTGACCCCCGAGCGCATCGCCCAGGCGGTGTCCGAGTATTACGGCGTGGATATGGAAGCGCTCAAGGGCCAGAAGCGAGAGCGAGCCATCGTCATGCCGCGCCAGATCGCGATGTACCTGATGCGCGCCGAGACCGAAGTCTCGCTGCTGCGCATCGGTGCCGAGCTGGGTGGCCGCGACCACTCCACGGTGCTCCACGCGTGCGACAAGATCAACCGCGAGATGCAGGAGAACGAGGACCTGCGGCGCGAGCTGGCTGCGGTTCGCGAGCTCATCTACACCGAATGAGCGAGTCGGGGACCTCCGATCGCCCGGAGCACCGCGTCGAGTTCGACTTCCAGATCGACTTCAGCAATGGCGGCGGCCTCCAGGGCCAGGGCTTCCGACTGGACATACCGGGTGACGACATCGCCGACACCGACATCGCGGCGCGGCTGGTGCGGGAGCTGGGCCTGCTGATGGTCGGCGAGGTGCGCATCACCTCGCGCACGATCCTGACCGAGCCGCATCGACGAAGGTCGACGCCGGACGCAGGGGCAGTGCACGGGTCGCCGCGGCTCATCGAGTTGTCCCACGTCCTCCGGGATGGGCTCGTGACGTACCCCGGGCTGCCGGCGCCGGTCATCACGGACCACCTGTCGTTCGCGGACAGCCGGTCCGTGTACGCGCCAGGGACCGGATTCCGGATCGGGCGGATCGACATGGTCGCCAATACCGGGACGTACCTGGATACACCCGCCCACCGGTACCCGGCTGGCTCCGATCTTGCCGGTGTGGGTCTGGAGCGCCTGGTCGACCTGGACGGCGTGGTGGTGGATGTGCGTGGTGGCCACGAGCGGGCGATCGGACCGGGGACGTTCCTGGCATACGCCGTGGCGGGTCGCGCAGTGTTGGTGCTCACGGGCTGGGCACGCCACTTCGGTACACCCGCATACCTGGACGGTCACCCGTTCCTGACCGGAGCCGCGGCATCGGCACTCACGGAGGCTGGAGCGGCACTGGTCGGCATCGACTCGCTCAACATCGATGACATCGCTGGCGGCGAGCGACCCGCCCACAGCACGCTCCTGGCTGCGGGCATCCCCATCTGCGAGCACCTCACGGGTCTCGAGCGGCTGCCGACCACGGGCTTCCGCTTCAGCGCCGCACCGCCGCGCATCGAGGGTATGGGCGCGTTCCCGGTCCGGGCGTGGGCCGTGGTCGACAGCACGGCCGCCGGCCCTGTAGCATCCGGCGCCTGATGACGGAGGCGATGGCCATGTGCTGTACGGAGTGTCTCCGGGCCATGCCGGGCGGCCGGGTGCTGCACATCGGCGGGGTGCGACCCGGCCGCTGACGGGCCTGGTCCTGGTCTCGCCCAGATATCGGTGGGGTCCAGCCAGGGTTGGCCCTCGCGAGTCCTTCCGCCGAGGTCCCCGTGCCACAGCTCCCGTCCCGAACAACGCCATCAGCCGGTTCGATCCAGCCGCCCGGCTCGCCCATCGCGGCCGTCCGCTGGGATGGCGACGCGCCGGTCATCATCGACCAGCGGCAACTGCCGGGGCAGCTCGTCCACTGGCGGCTGGCGACCGTGGACGACGTGGTCGAGGCCATCCAAGGCCTGGCGGTCCGGGGAGCACCCGCCATCGGCATCACAGGTGCCTATGGCGTGGTCAGCGGCCTGCTGGCGGCCGGTGAGCAGTCGCGAAGCGGTGCCCTGGAGACCCTGGCCCGTCTCGAGTCCACCATCGGTACCGCCCGACCCACGGCGGTCAACCTCGCGGCCGCGGTCGCCCGGGTCCGGGCTGCTGGCGAGGCAGCTGTCGGAGATGGGGCGGCGATCGTGGCGGCCGCACTCGCGGCGGCTCGCGCCATCCACGAGCAGGATGCGAGCGCCTGCACGGCAATGGGACAGCACGGCCGGGCGGAACTCATCGGCGCCCGGCGCATCCTCACTCACTGCAACACCGGCCGCCTCGCCACGGGCGGTGACGGCACGGCCCTGGGTGTCATCTACGCCAAGCACGCCGCAGGCGAGCTGGAGGAGGTCATCACATGCGAGGCCCGGCCCCTCCTCCAGGGCGGTCGACTGACGGCCTGGGAGCTGGGTCAGGCGGGCGTGCCGTACCGGCTCATCGTCGATGACGCGGCCGGGGCTGCCATGGCCGCAGGCATGGTCGACGCCGTCATCGTCGGTGGCGACCGGGTCGCCGCCGATGGCGATACAGCCAACAAGATCGGCACCTACGCGCTCGCGATCCTGGCACGCCACCATGGCCTGCCGTTCTACGTCGCCGGGCCGCTCACGAGCTTCGACATCGGCACCCCCGATGGCGGCAGCATCGTCATCGAGGAACGCGCCGCGACCGAGGTTCGCGGCTTCGGGGGCACGGCCACGACGCCAGTCGACGCCCGGATCTGGAACCCCGCCTTCGACGTGACGCCTGCCACCCTCATCAGCGGCTTCATCACCGAGCGTGGCGTGCTCCGGGCGCCATATCCGCAAGCCATCGCGCGTGCCCTGGCCGAGCAGCAGGAGGTCATGGGTGTCTGACCAGGAGACGCGTCAGTTGCTGGTGGAGCAGCTGCGCGCGTTCTACGGACGCGATTGGGTGTCGGGCACGGGCGGCGGTATCTGCGGACCTGCTGAGGACGGCAACCTGTTGGTGGCACCCACGGGCGTGCACAAGGAGCGCGTCCATCCAGACGACCTGTTCGTGATCGCAGTCGCGGATACGTCCGTGGTCCTGCCGCCCGCCAACGCCGCGCTCCGGCCCAGCGAGTGCGGCCACATCTTCACGCTCGTGGCGCGCGAGCGGAGCGTCCGGAGCGTCGTCCACACCCATGCGCTGTCGGCCGTGCTCGCCGCCGACCTGGCCCGGGCCACGGACCACATCGTCATCCGCGACCTGGAGATGCTCAAGGGCATCCGGGACCTCACCAACCAGGATGTCCACCTGCTGCCGGTCATCGACAACACCGCCCGCGAACAGGACCTCGTGGCGGCCGTGGCGGGCGCCCTTTCGGACCCTCGTTTCAAGTCTGCCTGGGGCGTCCTGGTGCGCGACCACGGCTGCTACATCTGGGGCGCGGATGTCTGGGAGGCCAAGCGCCATACAGAGGTCTACCACTACCTGTTCAGCGCCTTGGTGGCACGCAGCGACGTCGGCCATCCATCGGCCATCCAGTCCACGTCATAGGAGGGACCAGCACGCATGAGCGCGGATCACGATCACGGCCACTACCTGTGTCCGACCTGTCAGCAGCACATCCCGCACGCCAGGATCGACGTCATCGACGTGGCAGCGGCCGTCGAGGCTGACAAGCTGACCGAGGCGGACGTGTTCAAGCGCACCTATCTGGGCCACGGCACGCAGTCGAGCGCCTTCGTGTTCCAGGGACATCCGGGACCATTCAGGACCCATGTGCACACCACCCATGACGAGATCGGCTATGTCCTCGAGGGCACCGGTTTCGTCCACGTGGGTGGCGTGACGCGGCCGGTCAAGAAGGGCGACGTCTGGATCATCCCCGCCAACACGCCCCACGGCGGCGCGTTCGAGGACGCACCCCAGGTGCTGTTCATCTCATCCCCCATCGACGACCCGGACAACCAAGACCGCGTCTGGGTCGACGAGCACTGAGGGCTACCCCATCACCGAGCCGGATGGCTATCGACCGCTGACCATCGAGGAGGTGCCCGACTACGTCCGGGCGCGTCCACACCTGTCGGGCCTCGTGCCCGGCGACCCGCTGCACGTGCGCGAGGTCGGGGACGGCAACCTCAACCTGGTGTTCATCGTGCGCTCGGATCCAGCCGTCCCGGGCGTGGTGCTCAAGCAGTCGCTGCCCTGGGTTCGCGTCTTCGGTGAGGGCTGGCCGTTGACCATCGAGCGAGCACGCCACGAGGCGGACGCCTATGCCGTGTACCGCGCCTTCGCGGGCGCCACCAACCCCGTCTACCACGGCTTCGACCCTGTCCGGTACGTCATCGCCATGGAGGACCTCGCGGCACTCCGCATCTGGCGCACGGCGCTGGATGACGGCGAGGTCCACGCGGGTGCGGCAGCGGCCTTGGGCACCTTCGTGGCCCGGGTCGCCTTCCACACCTCCGACCTGGGCCTGCCCGCCCAGGAGCGCAAGCGTCTCGTGGCGCGCACGATCAACCCGGAGCTGTGCCAGATCACCGAGGACCTGGTATTCACGGAGCCGGTCCGGATCCACGACCACAATCGATACTCGCCGGAACTGGAAGGTGTCGTCGCCGAGCTCCGGGCCGACGGCGCAGTCGTCGACGAGCTGTCGCGGCTCAAGCACCGCTTCATGACCCACACCGAGGCGCTCATCCACGGCGACCTCCACAGCGGCAGCGTGATGGTGGGTGGTGGTCGCACGGTGGCCATCGACCCCGAATTCGCGTGCACGGGACCCGTGGGCTTCGATCTGGGTGCCATCTGGGCCAACGCCATCCTCGCCCAGGCCCGGGCGGTGCAGCTCGGTCGGCCGGCCGGGTTCCGGGCACACGTGGCGGCCATCCTGCCCGACTCCTGGCTCGCCTTCCGCGACGAGCTCTTGCGCCTGTGGCCGGAGCGGGTCGATGACTCGTTCACGGACGCGCTGCTCGGCGACTGGAAGCGCACGATCTGGCACGATGCCCTGGGCTTCGCCGGCGCCGAGATGATCCGCCGACTGGTGGGCTTCGCGCACGTCAGCGATGTCGATACCCTGGACACGGCTGCGAAGGTCGCCGCGACCACGGCGGGACTGGCCATCGGCCGCCGATTGCTCCTGGAGCATCGGACCCTGGCCGACCCGGCGGCCGTCCGGGAGCTCGTGGAGACGGGCCTGTCGGAACACCGGTGATGTGCATCAGCAGTGGATGTACCCGGTGCGCCACACTGCGGGGGTGTCGGGCCGATCGTGGACCGCGGGCCACCCGCCACGGGGATCCCGGGGATATCTCAGCGCCGGATGTGGACGTGATCCGAAGTCCGTCCACGATCGGCCGGATCCATCCCGGGTCCGTCCAGACGGAGTGGCCAACGGTCCACTGCCGATCTGGGCCATCCTTGACGCTCAGACACGAACGCGGGCACATCCGTCATCCACGTCATCCACACCATGATGAGGATGACGGGATGAGAAGATACCTAACCCGGTAACGAGGAGCAGGGAGCCCCGATGAAGCTTTCGGTGATGCAGGAGAACCTGGCCCGCGGCCTGTCCGTGGTCAGCCGCGCGGTCAGCGGCCGTAGCTCCCTGCCCGTGTTGGCCAACGTGCTGCTCAAGACGGAGGACGCTGGTCTCAAGCTGACCGCCACCAACCTCGAGATCGGCATCACGGCGTGGGTCCCCGGCAAGATCGAGGGCGAAGGCGCACTGACCGTGCCGGCGCGCCTGATCACCGATGTCGTCGGCGGATTGCCATCGGGTGAGCGGGTGGACCTGGAGATCGAGAACGGCACCACGTTGCGTATCACCTCCGGGCGATACCAGACGCATCTCCGGGGTATCGATGCGGACGAGTTCCCGGTCATCCCGGCGGCCGGTGAGCGACCCACGACTCGCATCAGCCAGAAGCTGCTCCGCAAGGCCCTTGCGGAGGTCACCTTCGCGGCGGCGAGCGACGAGGCGCGACCCATCCTGACGGGCGTGCTGACGCGTTTCTCTGGCGACAAGCTGACCCTGGCCGCGGCGGACAACTACCGCATCGCGGTCAAGACGCTCCAGACGCTGCTGCCGGTCGAGGACACCAGCCTCGTGGTGCCGGCTCGCTCCTATACGGAGCTGATGCGCATCCTGTCCGATACGGACGATCCGGTGGACATCATCCTGGCACCCGCCCGGAGCCAGGTCATCTTCCATGTCGACACCATCGACCTGGTCAGCCGGCTCATCGATGGCCAGTTCCCGAACTACCAGCAGGTCGTGCCGAGCAGTCACACCACGCGTGTCATCGTGGACCGCGACGATCTGCTGAAGGCGGTCCGGCTGTCGGCGCTCATCGCCTCATCGGCGGCCAATGTGGTCAAGTTGCGCATCGGCGAGGAGGGCTCTGCCGGCATCACTATCGCGGCGGCCGCGGATGTGGGCGATGCGGAGGGCCAGGTGGAGGCGACCCTGGAGGGCGACCCGGTGACCGTTGCGTTCAACGCGCGCTACCTGACGGAGGCACTCCAGAACGTGGATGGTGACCAGTTGGCACTGGAGTTGAACGGGCCGCTGTCGTCGGGTGTATTCAAGCCCATCGGCGATGACGACTACGTCCACGTCATCATGCCCGTCCGCACCCCGTCCTGAGGCACCGCCCGCGCCCGTTATCGGCGCACGGGCGACACGCGACGCTCCGATGCCGGTCGACCACCTGAGCATCCGGGGATTCCGGAGCTACCGCGAGCTGGACATCGACTTCCCGGGTGGACCACAGGTCGTGGTCGGTCACAACGCTGCGGGTAAGACGAATCTCCTGGAAGCCATGGTCGTCCTGTCCCAGGGCGGCTCCCACCGGACGACGTCGGACCAGGAGCTCATCACCTGGGGCGAGCCGATGGCTCGCCTGGACGCCACGGTCACGAGCGGCAGGATCGAGGTCGTGATGCTTGCCACCGGCTCGATCCCCGGTGCCCGCAAGCGGGTCAAGGTGAACGGCGTGCCACGCCGCACGTCCGCGTTGAGTGGTGCGTTGCGCGCCGTCGTGTTCGCGCCCGAGGACATGCAGCTCGTGGTCGGCTCGCCGTCGCTCCGCCGCAACTCCCTGGATACGCTCGTGACCCAGCACGTCGGTGCCGCGGCGGGCGTGATGTCGACATACACCCGCGCCCTGACGCAACGCAACAACCTCCTGCGGCGCGTCCGGGAGGAAGCCGCGGGTCGGGATGAGCTGCGCTACTGGGACGACGTCGTGGTCCAGGAGGGTGGCCGTATCCTGGAGTGGCGCGCCGAAACCCTGCGCGCACTGGCCGCGCCGCTGGCCGACGCGCACGCCGAGATCGCGCCCGGTGAAGGGCAGCTGACCCTGCGCAGCATCTCGAACGCAGCACCAGGCGCCGGTGAGTCGTTCGAGGATGCCCTGCGCCGGCGGCTGGTGGAGACCGCCGACAAGGAGATCTGGAACGGCGCCACCCTCGTCGGGCCGCACCGGGATGATGTCGCCTTCGACCTCGATGAGCGGGACCTCTCGGGCTTCGCGTCACGCGGACAGCAGCGGACCGCCATCCTCGCCTTCAAGCTCGCGCAGCTGGACCTCCTCACGCGTGTCGATGGCCGGGCACCACTCCTGCTCCTGGACGACGTGTTCAGCGAGCTCGATCCCCAACGACGCGGGCACCTGGTGCGACGTATCGGCGGGCTGCCCCAGGCATTCGTGACCACGACCGCGCTCGCAGACCTTGATCCGGCGCTCGTCGCGGCAGCGACCGCCTGGCAGGTGGTGCCGGGCCGTCTGGAGCGGGTCGGGTGACGCGCCGACCGATGCGCCGGCTGTCGGACCTGCTGCCGGACGTCGCCACCCACCTCGGTATCCGGGAGCTGCGTGCCGCGAACCAGGCACTCACCTGGGAGCGCCTGGTGGCCGACCTGGTGCCACACGCTTCTGGCACCTGCCACGTGCTGGAGGTCCGGCCGCCAACGCTGGTCGTGAGCGTGCCCGACGCGGCAACGGCCCAGGAGCTGCGCCTCCACGCGAGCGTCCTGCTGGATGGCTTCGCGATCCTGCCCGACGGCCACCGACTGGACGACCTCAAGGTCGTGGTGCGGCCACGCTGATGCCTCGGTGTCGAAAACTCCACGTTCGGTAAACCGAGCCGCGGGACCCGCTCGCAGTAGACTAGGCGGCCCATGGGTCCCCGCCTCGAACTCAAGTACGGCCTGGTCGCCGAAGCGGACCGACTGTCCACCTCTGCGGACGCGATGCTGGTCACGGAACCCGCGACCGGCTCCAAGGTCCGCTCCAAGGGGAACCTGTACCTGGTCGTCAGCTCTGCCCGTATCGGTGGACGAGCCCGGGATGCCGCCGCCCTGGTGGCCGACACCATCCGGCGTGAGTACTACTACGACGAGTCCGCGGGCGTGCCCATCTGCCTCGAGAAGGCCGTTCGTAGCGCTAATCGCAAGCTACGCGGCAGCCGAGAAGGTGGCGGCCTGCCACCGGGCGCCCTGGGCATCGCCATCGCGGTCATCCGCAACAACGAGCTGTACGTGGCGACCATCGGCAGCGCCGAGGCGTATCTCGTCCGCGCTGCCCGGCTGCTGGTCCCCGATCACACGCCGCAGCCGGGATTGCCCGCGGACGACGCACTGCGCGTCGAGGTCTGGCGGGGTGAGATCGCGGTCGGTGACTCGCTGCTGCTGGTGTCCCGCAACCTGACCGAGGTCGTGGGCACGGAGGAGCTCAAGAACGCGGTCGTGACGCTCCACCCCCAATCCGCCGTCGAGCATCTCCACCACCTGTTCGTGGCCGCGGGCGGGGACGGGCCTGACGCGGTGCTGGCAGTGGAGGCCACGGAGCTGGTGTCCTCGCGCGGCGATCGCCGCCTGGCGCCCATCGGTGCCGGTACGGATGCGTTCGGGGAGATGCCCGGCGGTCCCATCCCGGGTGGCGACCAGGTGGCGGGTGCCGCCGCCGCGGTCACAGGGGCCTTCACGGGGGCCGCTGACTCCGTCACGGGTGCCTTTGGCAATGCCGTGGACAGGGTCCTTGACCTGATGCCCCGCCGTGCCCGCAGCGCTCGCGGTGTCGTATCCCAGGTATCGCGTCGCGAGTCGCAGCGCCGTGCCGCGTTCGCACTGCTGGGCTTGCTCTCCGTGGTCCTGGTCCTGGGGCTCGCCGTGTGGCTCGTCCCCAAGGGTCGCGACGTGCCCATAGCGGACGTCTCATCCGGTGAACAGGCGTATCTCGCGGCCCAGTCGGCAGCCGATCAGGGCAGCAGGTTGCTGAGTGGTGATCCGGTCCAGGCGACGGACCTGCTGCAGCAGGCCTGGTCGGAACTGCAGCGCGCGTCCAGCTCGGGGATCCCGCAGACCCGCACGGCGCCCCTCGAGGCGACCATCAGGACCGGCCTCGATCAGGTCTACCTGAACGGCAACCCCAAGACCGCCACGCTGTTCGCGTTCCCGGATCCCCAGGACGTCACGGCCATGACCGTGCTGCCGTCCAGGGGTGACGTGTTCTACATCGCGCCGGGACGTGACGCCACCGGCAACTCGGTCTACCGCCTGGACACCAAGCGCGACAGGGTGTGGGAGGTCATCAAGACCGGCGACGGCACGGGCGAGGGGATCGGCACGCCTCGACTGCTCGCGGCACAGCTGGACAACCTGCTCATCGTCGACTCGCGCGGTGACCTGTGGCAGTGGAAGCAGTACGACGACAAGGATGGCGGACGTCTCGCCAAGCGACGTATCCCGGGTGAGCAGGTCTGGGGGCCCGACGTGCGTGATATCGGGACCCTGGTCGCCTCGCTCACCAAGGGTTCCTTCAACCTGTATGTCCTGGACCCCAGCCTGGACCAGATCCTGAAGTACGCGCCGACCCTGGACGGCAACCAGTTCACCAACCCGGAGGACTACCTATCCACCGCCGAAGAGAGCGTCACGGACTACCTCCGGATGTACATCGACGGCAACCTGTACGCCCTCACGCCCTCCAACCTGGTCAAGCATCGTGACGGTCGTATCCAGGACTTCGAGCTTGCCAGGCCGCCCGATGATGGCGACCTGCGGCCGGGTCATACGTACCGCCTCATCGATGGCACGAGTGCCGGCAAGCTCTACGTCTACGACGAGAAGTGGGACCGCATCCTGGTGTTCCTGAAGGCGGACGGCAGCTACGTGAACCAGTGGTCGACGCGCGGCGCCCTGCCCTCCATGGACGATGCCCGGGGCATCTACGTCACCCAGCCAGCCACCCCCAAGGGGTCATCGACGGCTCCTCCGGCAAAGTTGACCTGGGCCACCTCCGAGGGAATCTTCCGGTCGACGCTGACGCCGGTCGTGGACGCCGAACCGGGCGCGACCGCAGAGCCCGAGCCCAGCTCTCAGCCGAACGCGACACCCAAGCCGACGAAGCGGCCCCGCTGAGGCATCAGGGAGCGCGCGGCATGTCCCCGGATCTGAGCGAGGTATTCGTCGAGAGCGTGCACGTGCACGCCGACTCCGCCCAGCATGTGGTGTTGCTCCGGGAGCGTCATCGCGACCGATACCTGCCCATCTGGGTCGGCCCCTGGGAGGCAAGCGCCATCGCCACCCGCCTGCAGGGCATCCTGCCGGAGCGGCCCCTGACCCATGACCTGTATACCCGGACGCTCCTGGAACTCGGCGTGCGCCTGGTACGGGTGGTGGTCACGGAGCTCGCCGACGAGACCTACCGGGCACGCATCGTGGTCAGCCTGGGCGACGTGGATCACGAGATCGACGCGCGGCCATCGGACGCCATCGCCATCGCGCTCCGGGCAGACGTGCCCATCTTCGTCGCCGACGCGATCCTGGACCGGGTGGGCGTCCTGCCAGGTGCCGAGCAGGAGACACGTCTGTCGATGTTCCGGGAGTTCGTGAACTCCCTGGAGGTCGACCTGGGTGGCGGCACGTCGGACCGGGAGGCCCAGGGCCCCGCCTGACCCGCGTCAGCCGGTCGCACCGTCGCTGGTGTCACCCAGCGGCCGGAGCGCCGGAGCGCCGGTGCCCAGGGCCTCTTTCGGCCGGGCCCAAAGCAGCAGCCGGAGTCGCCAGAAGTCGCGCACGGCGCGGAACACGACACGCGGATCGGCGCCCGAAGCCCGGCCGGCGGTGCGTGGGTGATGCGGCACGCCCACCTCGACCACGGTCCTGCGCAGGGCCCGCAGCTTGATGAGCAGCTCCGCGGACAGGAATGCTCCCCCGGACGTGAGCCGGATGTCCTCCAGCGCCTCGCGCCGGAACAGCTTGCAGGCACAGTCGACGTCCCGGACATGCAGCCCGAACAGGAGCCGCAAGCATGCCCGATAGACCCGCGCATAGGCCAGCCGGATGGGTGGGTCGGCACGCTTGATGCGGTAGCCCACGACCACGTCCGGCAGGGCCGCCGAACCACTGTCCGCCGGCTGGCGCATCCGCTCCAGGAGCGGCCCCAGGTCCGCGATCCGAAACTGGCGGTCGCCGTCCGTGAAACATACCAGCGGATACCGGGAGGCCCCGAGGCCGCTTCGCAGCGCCGCGCCATAGCCCTGGTTGACGCCATGGTGGACGGCACGCACCACATCCGGGTGTTCCGTCGCGAGGCGATCGGCGATGGCACCTGTGCCATCGGTGCTGCCGTCATCCACCGCGATGATCTCGAATCGCTGCGCCAGCGCCGGCAGCTCCGCGAGTGCCTCGGCCACGAGCTGCTCGATGTTCTCCGCCTCGTTGTGGGCCGGGAAGAAGTAGCTCAGTGCCGCGGACCGCGGACCGCGGTTGGCATCACCGGACATGGTCGGGTCCACCATCGGCGGACTCGACGAATCGATCGCCGACTGGGCTGCTGCGGAGGCCACGTGGGCATCCTACACGGCGCTACCTGTGACCGCCCTGAGAGCCGACCCCGAACCGAGGTTCAGCCGCCGGCCTCTGGCTGCCGACCGGCGACCCGCCAGATGGTGCCGTGCGGGATGCCCGGGACCTGCTCCAGGATGTAGCGATCGCGGAACTCGGGCAGGTCGCCCTCCAGCCGGATGAGGTACACCGGGCGCTCGTCGAGGTAGCTGTCGATGACGTCGATCATGCACTGACTGCCGCCGAGATCGTCGCAGCCAGGCGTACCGAGGCGCTCGTCGAGCATCGTCCGGTCATCGATGATGGTCATGTCCGGCCGCGCGCCCTCCACCCATCGGCCGTACCACAGTGGCGTGGAGTAGCTCCACCAGCTGAGGACCACGGGCTCGGGCGCCAGCGTCGCCAGCGTCGCATCCAGGAATTCGCGGGCATCGGTGTCCCGAGATCCATCTGCGGCGTCATAGCGGGCTGGCACGGCGCCCAGGATCGGCACCAGCAGCAGTGCCGCCGCCACGACCGTGATGGCCGTGGACAGCGGCCGCGATACGGCCGTGCCGTCGTCGCGGATGGCCCGCCAGCCGAGGAGTGCCACGGCCCAGGCCCAGTCGATTGCGAGCCCGGCCCAGACCACGCTGACCATGATGGGCACCAGGTAGTACCGATCGATGTCCGCGTTCTCGTAGCCCAGCAGGAACCACACCGGCAGCACGAACCAGGGGACCGTCAGGACCATCAGGCGAGGTCGACGCCAGAGCCCCACGACCAAGCCGATGAGCGCCACCCAGGCGCCGATGCCGAGGTTGGTCTCGAGCACCTTCCAGACCGTCGACAGGGCGACCGACAGCGAGGGCAGGGCATGGAAGGTGCCCGTGAACTGCTGCCCGAAGACGACGTAGCTGAAGCTCTCCCAGGTCGTCGGGTGGGCATAGTCGAGGGGCGGATCCATCGAAGCCCGGATGGGCAGATAGGCGTATAGCGCGGCCGTGGTCAGGACAAGCGCCGCTGCACACAGCAGCACCAGCTTCCATTGGCGCCACAGGATGCGCGGCGCCACCGCCAGCACGAACAGCGCGATACCGGGTGCCAGCAGCAGCGTCAGGGCATGGTTGCCCAGCGACACGCCGAAGCAGATGGCGGTGGCCAGCAACCATCGGCCTGCGTACGGTCTGGCGCCGCGCTCGCGCATGCCCCAGCCCAGGAGCAGCACCAGCAGCAGGGCTGCCAGGAACAGGTGTAGTCCGTGGGGGTCGGCGCGCACTGCGTTCTGCCACGCGATAGGCGCCACGGCCAGCAGCGCGCCCGCGACCAGCCCGATGGCCGAGCGGCGCGTGACATGGATGACGGCGACGGTGATGAGGGCGCTCGCACCCGAGACGAGGATCGCTGACAGGAGGTTGGCGCGCAGCGCCGGGTCACCGAATGGCTGGAGCACCACGGACGCGAGCCACAGGAGCAGCACGTAGGTGGGGTAGCCGGTGGGGTGGGCGATTCCCAGCACCGGGCCCAGCGCCTGGAACTCGCCCGTGTCCCAGAAGCCCAGGCCAGGCATCAGGGTCCGGGTGTCGAGCACCACCGAGCCCACGAACACGAGCGCCGCAGGCACCAGCCAATGGGCCACGCGGCGACCCATCGACCACGGCTCCGGCCCTTCGATCGTGCTGACCTGCAGGCTCGGGCCCTGGCTCACCACCCCTGGGCCACGCCCCAATGGACTCCCCACAGGTTGATGACCACGGACGCGACGACCAGCACCGGCGCCACGACCCGGCCGATGCGCCACCGTCCCGCCTCCACGATGCCCAGCGTCACCAGGATCATCGCGAACGGCGCGAAGTCGTTGCTGAACCGGTAGCCGAACTGGACCCAGCCCTGGCTGAAGTGGGCGAGCGCTGCGAGCGCCGTGCACAGGACCGCGAGCGATGCGCCGACGACGATCCGCCGCCGCCAGCCGAACAGGAGGGCCGGCAGGATGAGCAGGTAGGCGGGTGTCGTGAGGAAGATGCTCATGCCCATCGCGTCGGGGCGGATGGGGCAGGGCGAATCGGCGTTCCACAGCTGGTCGAGCAGGTCCGTGGTGGGGGTACAGGGGCTGTTGAAGGCGCCCGGCTCGGCCTGGACGGGGCCGTACAGCAGCATCACCGGCCAGTTGACCAGGATGTAGCGCGGGTCTTCCGTGCCCCAGTCCGCGTGATACAGCTCGGGCGCTGGCTTGGTCTCGATCTCCCGGATGTGGTCGTAGGCGGGATGGAAGACGTGTCCCGTCGTGGCCAGGTTGTAGGCGACCAGCACGAGGAGCGGCAGGAGCGTGCCGAATCCGGCCGCGACCGACCGGCGCAGCCACGTGCGGCCTGGTCCCACGAATGCGTAGAACGGCGCGTTGAACAACGCCGTCAGGCGCGACAGGCAGGCAAGGCCCAGCAGCAGGCCCGCCCAGATACCGCGTATCGGGAAGCGCCCGGCGATGGCCCGCCCGGCACCCTCGATGGCCTCGCGTCGCTCGGCGTCCAGGGCGGCGGTGATGGACAGGAACAGCAGGGTGCTGGCCAGGACGTGGGCCTGGAACCAGGTGGTGCCCAGCATCGCGGCGTACCAGGCGACGGTCCCGAAGCCATAGGTGATGGTGCCCATGAACGCTGCGCCCCGGCGATCCGTGACACGCGTCAGCATCCGCCAGCAGAGGCCCACGTTGATGCCGCCCAGCACCGCGGCCACGAGCGCGCCGCTGGTGGCCAAGCCCCAGATGGCCACGAACGGCAGCAGCAGCACCGCTGGCAGTGGCGGGAAGGGCACCAACGCATTGCCCGGCTGGTAGGGCAGCCCCAGGCGTGCGGTCAGGGCCTGGTCGCCCAGGTCCAGCACGTCCTGGTAGTAGTCGTTGGCGCGGATGCCCTCCGACACCGGGTAGCGGATGGCCGCGGACCCGTCCAGCCACGCCTGCGCCTGCCACACGAAATGGTCGTAGAAGCCGTACCGGTTGGGGTTGCTGAGGACATACACGGCGATGGCCACGACGATGAACGCCAGCCCCACGACGCCAGGCCCGAGCATGTCGAGCCAGCCATCGAGGCGACTACCGGAGGTCCGGGCGTAACCATCGGTGGTGGTGCCGGCGACCGACCGCCGACCGGACGCGAACGGGCCCGTTGCTATACTCGCGCTCACCTCGTCGCCCTTTGTTCCCTGGAGGCCGGTTCGGCTTGATCACGTCCCCGGCACGTGCTGCCGACCGGGTCGTTGGGGCGTCGGGCCCCCCGCCGCGAGCCCTGTCAGCATCTACGGCCCTGTTGCTGTTGCTGCTCGGTGGATTGGCCCTGCGGCTCACTATCGCATACATCCTGTTCCCCGCATCCGGCTTCCCTTCGGATGTGAGCAGCTATGTCTCGTGGGCGATGACGATGGCCCACGAGGGGCCCGCGGGCTTCTATGCCAATGCCGGATTCAGCGACTACCCGCCTGGCTACCTGTTGGTTGTGTTGTGGCCCATCGGAGCGCTGTCCGATGCGTTCGGCGGCAACGACCCCTACTCGCTGGCGACGGCACTCATCAAGATCCCGCCGATGCTGGTGGACATCGCCGTTGGCTACGTGCTGTACCGACTGGTGCTTGGCTGGGCGTGGCCGGCTCGGCGTGCCGAGGCCCTCGCCCTGGGTGCCGCCGCGCTATTCGTGTTCAACCCCGTGACGTTCTACGACTCCGCGCTGTGGGGCCAGACGGATGCCGTGGGGGCCCTGGTCATCCTGCTAGGTGTCGCGGCGCTGGTGCGCGGCAACAGCGAGGGCGCGGCCTTCCTGGGCACCATCGCGGCGCTCATCAAGCCCCAGTTCGGGCTGGTGCTCATCCCGCTGGTGGCGGTGATGCTGTTGCGGCGCCACGTCTTCCGGCCCGGGTCCGGGCCCCGGCGCGCCCCGTGGGGTCCGGCACCGCTGCGTGGCTGGCTCGCCCGGGAGCAAGGCTGGCGACGCATCATCACGTCCGCGATCGTGGCGCTGGTCACGTTCCACGTGGTCGCGTTGCCATTCGGCATGGGTATCCAGCAATACCTGCAGTTGATGGGCGGCACCGCCGCGGGCTACCAGTTCCTGTCGGTCAACGCATTCAACCCGTGGGCGCTGATCGGGTCGGACGGGGACTCGCTCGCGGTCTCGGCCATGTATCACTGGTCCGACGACACCATCCCGTTACTGGGCCCTTTGCCGGGCGTCGTCATCGGCGGGACGCTGCTCGTGGTCGGCTTCCTGTACGGCCTGGGCAACGCCCTGGTCCGGGACGAGCGACGGACGATCGTCGCGACCACCATCTTCCTGTGCCTGTGCTTCTTCGTGCTGCCGACGCGCGTCCACGAGCGATACCTGTTGCCGGTATTCGCGCTCGTGCCGCTGCTCGCGGTCACGTCCCGGTCGTGGCTGGTGGCGCTCGCGGCACTCTCGGTGGGCAGCTTCATCAACCTCCACGCGGTGCTGACGCGCTATGGCACGGACGACATCAAGGCGCTGCCCCTGGGTGACTTCTCGGCCGGCTCCGTGGGCATCGTGCTCAGCGTTGCGCTCGTGACCGGCGCTTTCCTGTTCTGTGGCTGGAGACTGTGGCGGGGTGCCGCCCGGGAGCCGGATGGCTTCGCGCTCGCCGCCGCCGAGGTGCAGGGCACGGTCGACCTGGGACCGGTGCCGGCCCACGCGCGCAGCGTCCAGCGCGGTGCTCCCATGACCGCCGCACCGGCGTCTGGGTACGCGGCGTACGAGACGGCCGCCGGCCCCATGCCCACAGCACCCGACACGTGGCCGGAGGCGACCGATACCGGGTACGTGCGCGGCCCATCGGCGCTGGACTGGATCATCGACCGCATCACGAGCCGGCCGCTCCGTCGCGACCGCAGCGCCTCGCTCAGGACCGAGCCCGCGGGACGCCTGGACCGCCTCGACCTGTTCGTGGCGCTGTGCATCCTGCTGTCCGCGGTGACCATCCGCGGCAATCGGCTGGCGGAGCCGTACGACATGTACTTCGACGAGGTCTACCACGCGCGGACCGCGATGGAGTTCCTCCAGGACTGGCGCTACGGCGACCCCCACAACATCTACGAGTACACCCACCCGCACCTCGCCAAGTACGCCATGGCCTACGGCATCGAGCTCTTCGGTGACCATCGGGTGACCGGCCAGAGCCAGCTGGGCGGCCCGGTGCTGGATGCGGTCCTGGAGCCACGCTGGAGCGATAGCGACGCGGGCGATGTCCGCGTCGGCGACCGGCTGTACGTGCTCACCGGCAGCCAGCTCGCCGTGTACGACCTGGCGGGCCGGACCCAGGTCGCGGCGCTGCCCACGACCGCGAGCGCCCTGGCCATCGATGCCGACGCGCACGTGCTGTACCTCGCCAGCCCGGACGGCAGCATCTCGCTGCTGGACACGACGACGCTCGACTCGCTCCGGCAGACCGGCCAGACCGATGCCGCGCTCATGGCGCTGCCGACGACCGCACCCGCCGCCGGCCCGGTCCGGCTGACGGTCGAGGGGGAGACGCTCGTGGTCCTGGACCGCGACAGCACGCTCCAGGCGCGTGACATCGAGACGGGCGAGGTGCTGGCCTCGACGTCGCTGGAGGGCGCTGCGGACGTCGTCTCCGTGCCGTCGGCCGAGGCGGTCGTGGTCGTGCCGGCGGACATCGAGGACATCCCGGGCACCGCCGAGGTCCTGGCCCAGGACATGGGCCTGGACATCGACTCGCTGCAGGCGCAGCTGGAGTCGGGCGACACGGAAGTGGTCCTCGGGGCGTGGCTGGGCAGCGTCGCCAGCAACGCGGTGCGCGGCCACATCGACGACAGCACCCTCACAGGCGTCTCGCTCGACGACCGATCGATCGTCGCGGTCTCGACCAGTGAGGGCGTGTCGTTCCTGGATGCGGCCAGCCTGTCGCCGCTCACGGACGTCGGCATGGACAGTGGCGCGACGGGCATGGCCTGGGCGGACAACGCGCCGGATACGGCACGCTTGTACGTGGCCTCCGGCAGCGAGCTGCGGAGCATCGAGATCCCCACCGACGGCCCAGAGCTGAAGAGCACCATCGACATGCCGGGCACCATCACGGATGTCGTCTGGAACGCGCCGCCCCAGCTGGTCCACGCCGTAGGCGTGCTGCCCGATGGCACACCCACGGTGTATGTCGTCGACCCGCACGGGAACTCCGTGTTCGAGGATGTCGCGCTGCCGTTCACGCCCATCACGGCCCTGGCCGATACGCAGCCCGACCGACCGAGCCAGGACCGGACCCAGATCCTGGCTCTCGCCAGCGACGGCGCGACTGCCAGCATCGACGTTGGTGGCAACGCCTGGGGCTATCGCCTGCCGGGCGTGCTCATGGGCGCCGCCACGGCCGCGTTCCTGTACCTGCTCGCGCGGCTGTTGTTCCGACGCCGCTCCGTGGGCCTGTTCGCGGCCGCCCTCGCGCTCGCGGAAGGGATGCTGTTCGCCAACTCACGCATCGCCATGAACGACGTCTACGTCACGGGCTTCCTGGTCATGGCCACCACCCTGTTCGTGCCCATCTGGCTGGGCAGTTGGCGGAGACCCTGGCAGGTGCTGTTGTTGCTACCCATCATCGGCGTGCTGCTGGGCCTGGCGCTCGCCTCCAAGTGGGTCGCGGCGTATGCCATCGGTGGATTCATGCTGCTCATCCTGTTGCGCTCCGGCCTGGGTCGGCTCATCGCGTTGGCGGGCATGATCGGGCTCACCGCGGTGCTGGGTGCGATGGCCGTCCGCCCGCCGCCGGATACCCCCGACCCGCATCTCAATTGGCCGTTCGTGGTCATCATGCTGCTGCTCACCTCGGCCCTCGCGGCGGCCATGGTCCGTCGACCCCTTCGGGTGACCAGGAAGGAAGTCGGTTCGGCCGTCATCTGGCTGGTGCTGCTGGGCGTTGCCGGCGCCGGCCTGTGGCTGGCCATCGGCAGCACGCTGCCCGAGACAGGGACGCTCACGGCACGCCGACTGCTGCTGCTGGTGGGCGGCAGCTTCCTGGGCGCGGCCGTGGTGGGCATCGGGGCGCTCGTGGCAGGACGTCTCGGTCGGGGGCCGTTCGTGCCCCGCCAGGACGGCTTCCTGGAAGAGCCCGCTGTCTCCGACGCCCCCGGGTGGGTGTCGGCCGGCACCGTGCTGGGGATCCCGTGGCTGCTCGCCATCGCCTGTCTGACGCTCGTCCCGGTCGTGGTCTACGTCATCAGCTATGCGCCCTGGGTCGCTCTCGGCAACCAGTTCTGGACCGGGTTCCCGGCCGGCAATACGGGCCAGACGCTGCTGGACCTGACGATATCCATGTATCGCTACCACGACGAGCTCCGCGCGCAGCACGCCGCGTCGTCGCCCTGGTGGGCCTGGCCCCTGGACCTCAAGCCGGTCTGGTACTACCAGCAAGGCTTCGCGGACCGGACCACGGGCTCCATCCACGACACCGGCAACCTGGTCATCTTCTGGATGGGCATCCCGGCGATGCTGTTCGCGGCGCTCGCCGCGTGGCGCCGCCGGAGCCTCGCGCTGACCGTGGTCGTGGTCATGTTCCTGGCCATGTGGCTGACCTGGTCGCGCATCGACCGGGCGACCTTCCAGTACCACTACTACACCAGCCTGCCGTTCCTGGTCCTGGCGCTCGCGTACCTGCTGGCGGAGCTGTGGCACGGGCCCGCGCGCATCGCCTGGCTCATCGCGCGTGTGGGTGCGGCGCTGTGTGTCGTGGGTGCGCCACTCATGTGGCTCCTGCGTCAGCCGCTGTGCATCGCCGCCAACACCCAGGCCGTGAACGCCGGCAGCGAGGCCTGTGGCTCGGTCAGTCGGAACGTGTCCCTGAGCGACCAGTCCCTGGCTGTGCTGCTGGTCCTCGTCATCGGTGGCGCGGTCCTTCTGTGGCAGCTGTGGCGTGCGTCGCAATCACCGCCGGCCACGCCCCGGGAACAGGCCGCCGCGCCCGGTGGCGCCGTGGGACGTGCGCTGGCGGGCATGTCGGAGGGGCCCATGGGCGGCATCGTGGTGACCATCGGGGCGACGCTCATCGCCGTGGTCGCGTGCATCCTGGTGTTCAGCGACCAGAACCTGGTGCAACTGCAGCTGGGGGCCAACGAGCTGGCGTTGGTGGCACTCATCGTGCTCGCGGGTCCAGCGTGGCTCGTGCTGCGGGCACGAGACGCCCGCCGATTCGCCTTGGGCATCGTGGTCGCGGCCTGGCTGTGGCTGCTCATCTGGTATCCCAACCTGACCGGCCTGCCGATGCCCAGCGGGTTGGCCAACATCTACCAGGGCCTGCTGCCGACCTGGAACTACGCCTTCCAGTTCGCCACCGATATGGACCCCGTGACCAAGGGCGGCCTGGTCGATGCCGGCACGGTCACCATCGGGGTCGTGTGTGTCATCGCCGTGGTGGGCGTGATGGTCGTGGCACACCGCTGGCGTTCGCACCCGTCGTCAGCGGACTTCGCCGACCTCGAGTGATCGGCGGCCGGCGGCGGCCGGCCGCCATCGCCCTGCTCCCGATGGGATGGATGGCAGAGTTCGGCCCATCGCATCAGTAGGTGCAGTCGAAGCAGGTCACGCCACTGCCGTCCCGGGCGATGACGAACCGGGACGCGCCGTTGGCGTTGACGGCGCGGACCACCACTCCCCAGTACTGGAGCCGTCCGTCGGCCGCGACCGGACCGCCGAGGACCTCCCATCCGGGCACCATCCAGGAGACCGATTCGTCTCCGGCGGGGGCCGTTGCCACACGCTGCCGGATGGCAGCCGGCAGGGGTGTCGAGCGAGTCACACAGGCCAGTTCCCGACGTTGTCGCGTGGCCGTCACGGGACACTCCGTGACTGCCCAGACCTCGATGGTCGTGTCGGCATCGACCGCCGAATCCCAGGTGACCTGCAGCCGGTACGGCCGCGGCAGCCCCTCGCTGTCGTGACCGTTGGTGTGCACCTTGAACGCGACATTGGTCGGTGCCGGTGGCGCACTCACGCCACTCTCGCCTGAGCGACAGGCTGCCAGGTTGCTGCCCGGGTCCTGCCACGGCGCCCCGACCGCGGTGTCGTACGCGGCCGCGAGGGCGGCCACGTCCCCGCCGGTCCCCAGGACACCGACATAGACCCCAGGGCATTCGGCACGGCTGGCGAATCGGAGGTTGGCTCGACCGTTCGTGTCGACGAAGCAACCGATGGACAGGCGCGCTCGCTTCGACTCGATGCCGGGCAACCCGGCGTGGCAATCGGCGCCCGTCGCGAGGCCGTACTGGCGCATGCGTGACGAGAACACGAACCGCGCATCAGCGGGTCGCAACAGGAAGTAGGTCATGAGCTGGATGCGCCTCGAATCGGGGTGACAGTCGACGGCGGCGAGCGTGCCCGTGACCAATCCCGTGGAGCGTGTCTCGCAGGTGCCACGGATGGACGCCGGGACGCCCGCCAGCAGGACCCCAACCGGGCTCCTGATGGGCTTCGGCGTGGGTGCCGGCGACGCGGCGGGCGTTGGGCTGGGTGTGGGCGCTGGGCTGGGTGCGAGCGTTGGCAACGGTGTTGGCTGCGGCGGCGGTGTGACGCATGGCTCGACTGATGCGGCAGGCGCCTGCGAGGGGCCGGGGCACGCCAGCGCCAGCGTGGCCAGGAACGATGTCGGTTCGCGCAGCCCGACATCCACCATCAGCTGGGGGTCCAGGAAGTAGCCCTCACTCGAGGCCTCTGTTGGCCCGACATCAGCCCAGTCCACGGATCGCATGGCTGGATCCGTGGTCGATGGGAGTCGGACCTCCAGGTGCAGCGCCACCTGCCGGGCGATGCAGGGGCCGGTCCGACCCGCCACGCACTGGGGGGAGACGCTGCCGATAAGCGTGCCGCGGCTCACACAGGCACCGACCGCCAGCTCCGGGCCCGGGTCGATGCCCTGGTAGACGGTCAGGATGGTGTCGACGTCGGCCGCCGGGTAGCTCCAGGGTTCGCCCGGGGTGGATGCGGGGACACCGAAGGGCCCAGTGTGCTCGATGACCACGATGCCACCGCGCTGGTCGCCGTCGATCGTGCCCGCTGCGAGGACACGGCCATTCCCGACCGCAACGACGGCCGCTCGGGCGGTGCCTTCGCTATATGCCCAGTCTTCACCGGCATGGAACCGCGGTGGCGCCGCCGGATCTCGCACGGGGTCCTCCCGATGACCGAAGGCCTCGATCCGATATGCACCCGCCGCCACCAGCGGGGAGACGCTCTCCGTCATGGTCGGGCACGGCACGAGGCTGGCACTCGGGGACAGGCCGGGCGAGGCGCCAGGAGACTGCGCGGCGACACCGATGCCCGGCAGGGCCGCCGTCACCCAGATGAGCGTCGCGATGCCAACGCCGACGCGCGGACGGATCCTCATGCCACCCTCCCAGGTGTCGGATGTCCGGTTCGCGGACGAAGTGATCCTGACCTGGATCCCGGACCATCCTGCGCCCGGCGTCAAGCGCCTCAGCGAAAGACGTACTCGCGCACGAAGTCATCCTCCACCCGATCGCCGAGATGGAACTGCTTGGTGCCCACGACCACGAAGCCGCACTTCTGGTAGAAGCGTGCCGCGCGTTCGTTCTCCTGGTTCACGCCCAGCCAGACGCCGGCGGCTCCTCGCTCGCGAGCGGCCGCGAGTGTGGCCGCTACCAGCGTCGACGCGACACCGCCGCCGTGGTGCTCCGGTCGGACGTAACCCTTGCTGAGCTCGGCGGTCGGTCGCGCGGTGATGACGCGTGCCACGTCCGGGTCGGTGGGCTCGCCGACGATGAGCATGGTGTAGCCCGTCGCGTGGCCGTCCACTGCTGCGAGGAGCAGGGTCCGCTGCTCGTCCGCGAGGTACGCGGAAAAGCTGGCGGTCGAAAGGTGCTGCGTGATGAAATCGTCGATGTCGGCCTGGGGTGTGCTCGGCGGACAGGCCAGTGGGAAGGTCGCGGCCGCGAGCTCGTGGAGCGTAGCGGCGTCGACGGGAGTCGCCTGGCGTACGGTGGTCACCATCCGCCAAGCGTAGCCACACATGCGGTTTCTGAGTCGTCCAGGGCCTGGGACCCAGGACAGGGTCCGGCGAGCGCCACGGCCAGAGTGGCCAGCGCGGATGCGAGACGGACCATGGGGGTCGAGGAAGCCATCCGTGGGCGTCCTTGGTGCGGGTCGAATGAGCAGGATCCTCGGCAAGGGCTTGTCACCGGTCATCCGTGCCCGCCACCATCCCGTACGCTGTGATACGGGTTCGTGCCGCGGGACGCGGCTCGCCCACGTGCAGGAGTGCCCACACACATGGCCGACAAGGCCCAGATCGCCGCCAGGGTCGCGCTCGTCACCGGCGCGTCGTCGGGGATCGGCGAGGCGACCGCCCGAGAGTTGCGCGCCCTGGGCTTCACCGTATACGCAGCCGCCCGGCAGCTCGATCGGATGGCGGAGCTGGCCTCGCTCGGCATCCACACGCTCGAGCTCGACGTCACTGACGAGGTGTCCATGGTCGCGGCGGTGGATAGGATCCTGCAGGAACAGGGACACATCGACGTCCTGGTCAACAACGCTGGCTATGGTGCCTACGGGGCGATGGAGGACGTATCGCCATCGGAGGCCCGCCGCCAGTTCGACGTGAACCTCTTCGGGCTGGCGCGACTCACGCAACTGGTGCTGCCGGGCATGCGGGCGCGCCGACATGGCCGGATCGTGAACGTCGCGTCCGTGGGCGGTCATATCTACGGTCCGATGGGCACCTGGTATCACGCTACCAAGTTCGCGGTCGAGGGTTTCAGCGATGCGCTGCGCCTGGAGCTGGCGCCGTTCGGCATCCAGGTCGTGATCATCGAGCCAGGCGAGATCCGGACAGCCTGGGGTGGCATCGCGGCCGACTCGTTGCGGGAGACGTCGGGCGACGGCGCCTACGCCCAGCAGGCACGCACCGTCGCAACGGTCCTGGAACGGTCACTCGGGTCCGGCAGTGGCTCACCACCGGAGGTCGTTGCGGAGGCCATCGGTCGTGCTGTCACGGCCCGTCGGCCGAAGACACGCTACGCGGTCGGGCGTGGTGCGAGGACGCTCATCCTGGCGCGCCGACTGCTGCCCGACCGTGTGTTCGACCGCGTCATGCGCCGGCTGTTCGGGGGGTAGCGCCGGCTCGGTCGCCGCGCCAGGTTCCTCACCGCTCGCCCCACCACTCGGGGGGACCACCCTGACTCAGTGTGCCAGTAACGCCTGAACGCCCGGCAGGTCGGTTCTGCGGATGATGTCGATCGCTCCGCCCGATCCGGCACCTTTTGGCTGCCGATCTGCCCGCCTGGGCGCCAGTCGTGCCGGCTGGGCGCGCATCCTTCCGGATGAACCGGAATAGCGTCGCGTACGGCCTCGGTTGGAGGCTGCTGCGCGACGCCGACTGATCACCACGGTCCGACTCGTTGGCATCATCCGCAGGCTGTGACGATCATCGACCATGGCGGCCGAGTGATCATCCCCAAGGCGCTGCGTGATGCGCTGGGCCTGGTCGGCGGCCAGATCATCGACATCAGGGCTCGCGACGGACGCTGGAGATCGAGGTGCCATCGACCCAGATGCACCTGGAGCATCGAGACGGCGTCCTGGTCGCCATCCCTGACACCGATCTGCCGCCGCTGACGACTGAACAGGTTCGTGACACCCTGGGGGGATGCGCAGGTGAAGGCCGTGGACACGAGCGTGGTCAGCGCCGCGTTCGCCTCGTGGCAGGACCTGCACCAGCAGGCCCGGGCGGTGGTGGCCGCCCACCAATGCACTCCCAGGGCCGAGTGCATTGGGGGCGTACGCCGTTCTGACACGCTTGCCGTCCCCCCAGCGTGCCTCGCCGGCCGTGACGCGCCCGGCAGACGACCGTCCATTGTCGAGCCGCAGCGATCCGCTGAGCATCTTAGGGATGCTCAGCGTGAAGGTCAGTACCAAGCACCAGATCGTCGTGCCGAGCCAGGCCAGGAAGTCGCTGGGCATCGAGGCAGGCGATCGGTTGGAGGTCGAGATCACGCCGGACGCCATCATCCTGCGACCGCGACCTGGGGGATGCGGTCCACATGGCGACCGCACGTCGGGCAGGAGCGACCTGCTTCGTGACCAACGACGCTCGGACACGCGGCCGATCGGGCGTCGAGGTGATCCCGCTAGGGGACATCGTGCCTGAGACTTCGACGTGAGTCACCCGATGAGTCGTTCACTCGCCGACGGGCCAGTGCTCCACGCGTAGCTCCGGCATCGGGAAGTCCTTGGGGTTGCCGGTCGCGAGGCGGGCGCCGATGCCGACAGCAGCCGCCGCAACGAGGCAGTCGGCCTGCGCGAGCGTCAGACCCAACGCAGCGTGCTCACGTCGCCACCGTCCGGCCCGAATGCCCTCCTCTCGCCCGAGTGGCGCGGTCTCGAGACCCTCGGACAGTCGCGCCGCAGCCTCGGCCTGACGATCACCCCGGATACCGCGCTCGACCTCGTCGACGTTGATAGCGCACACATACGGCCGATCGCCGGCACTTCGGAGTGCCCGCAAGCGTGCGACGGTGCCGGGTCTCCCTCGTAGTAGATCGAGGAGGATGGTCGTATCCAGGAGAACCGCCGCCATCAGCCGACGCGTTCATCGTCTGCCCGGCGCTGGGATCGCACCCATGCGGCAGGGTCGACATCCCAGTCGTGACCATCATCCGGGATCGCGCCGATGGCCGAGTCGATGAGTTCCCAGCGGTGCTCGTCATCCAGGGCACGGCGGACAGCCTCGGCAATGAAGCGGCTCCTCCGACGACTGCCGACCCGGGCATCCAGACGACGGATGTCCGCCTCATCCAGCGTTATGTGTACTCGCATGGCCACACGCTAGCACACGCTCCTCGATATGCAGACCGGCCCAACGAAGGCGTGCGCCTCGTGCCAGATGCGG
>Ga0105047_10002990_pt1 | contig 29969 bp, 27 predicted proteins | sample MAT04_FD_78384 | JGI IMG/M metagenome (GOLD analysis project Ga0105047, IMG submission 78384) | Freshwater microbial communities from Lake Fryxell liftoff mats and glacier meltwater in Antarctica - MAT-04 (megahit assembly) | ecosystem: Environmental > Aquatic > Freshwater > Ice > Liftoff... | reverse complement strand
GGCGCAACATTGGCGCAGATTCGCCACAGGTAAGGCAACCATATGCAGCCATTCGTAGAAAAATCAGCATCTTTTGCCACATATAGCGTTTTTTGTCGAATCAGGCTGAGTAGTTACGTAATTCGCCACAAACGTGGCTATCTTGTAAGGAGCTCCCATGTCAGGTCATTCAAAGTGGTCCACCATCAAACGCAAGAAAGGCGTCGCCGATGCAAAACGCGGCGCTATTTTTACACGGCTCGCCCGTGAAATTGTCATCGCATCCCGCGAAGGCGGAAGCGACACAGATTCTAATTTTCGTTTGCGCCTAGCAATAGATAAAGCCCGCGCAGAAAACATGCCCAAGGATAATATCGAACGCGCCATCAAACGCGGCGCGGGCGAAGATAAAGACGGGACAGTTTTTGAAGAGATCACCTTCGAAGGCTACGGTCCGCACGGCTCGGCGCTGATGGTCACCTGTGTCACCGACAACCGCAACCGCACCGTGCCAGACATGCGCCATGCTTTCACCAAATACGGCGGCAACATGGCAGAGCCGGGCGCAGTCGGCTGGCAGTTTGACCGCAAATCCTATTTTGCTTTCCCATCCAACGAATTGTCTTTTGATAAAGCATTCGAACTCGGCATAGAAGCCGGCGCAGATGATGTAGTGGATGGCGACGAGACGATTGAAATTTACGCCCCCGTCGAAACATTCAAAACCGTCGCTGATGCCCTGCACCATGTCAATGTCCACACGCAGGAAGCCGGCTTGCGCATGGTTCCCAAACAGGAAATGGAACTTGATGTCGAATCAACCTTGAAATTCATGAGAATGATCGAAGCCATCGAAGAACTCGACGACGTGCAGGATGTCTTCCACAACGTCAAAGTTTCAGACGAAGCCCTCGCCGCCCTCGAAGCCGCGTAAACATAAATTCTGAATTCAGAAATCTGAATTCAGAATTTTTCTTATGACCCTCGCACTCGGAATTGACCCCGGCACCGCCACCACTGGATACGGACTCGTGCGCCTCATGCCTAACGGGGACTTGGTCACTGTTTCCTTTGGCATTATCTCCACCCCAAAAGAATCAACCCCAGCCGCGCGCCTCGAAATATTATTTGACCAACTCAACGACCTGCTCAAAGAACACAAGCCCGACACCGCAGCCGTCGAAAAATTATTTTTTTCAAGCAATGTCAAAACCGCATTAGCAGTAGGACAGGCTCGCGGCGTGATCATGCTCTGTTTGCAAAAAGCAGGCATCGAATCTTTTGAATATACTCCCAACGAAGTCAAACAAGCCGTAGCTGGATATGGCGGAGCAGATAAACGCCAGGTGCAGGATATGGTGCGCGCCCTGCTCCAACTGGACTCCATTCCCAAACCCGACGACGCCGCCGATGCGCTGGCGATTGCCATTACACACTTGAATACAAAGAGATATGATTCATTGTAGGGGCGCAGCAATGCTGCGCCCCTACATCGGTTTACGGTAAAATACAACCATGATAGCAACCCTCCGCGGAGAAATCTCCCATATTGAAGATAACGCCCTGATCGTCGAAGTCGGCGGCGTGGGGCTGAGAGTCTTTGTCCCTGCGCCTTTGCGCGGACAAGCCAAAGCGGGTGAAATGATATTTTTGTTCACCCATCTCGTCGTGCGCGAAGATGCGCTTATTCTCTACGGCTTTGAATCCCAAAGCGACCGCGAACTCTTCAACATCCTGCTCGGCGTGGACGGAGTCGGTCCGAAGGTGGCATTGTCGGTTCTCTCTACCATGACACTGGACGCCATCCAACGCGCCGTCTTCGCCGAAGAACCTGATATTTTGAGCCGCGTGCCTGGTGTGGGCAAGAAGACCGCGCAGAAAATGGCGTTGCATCTCAAAGACAAACTCAAACCTGTCGACTCGCTCTCCAGACTCTCAGCCATGTCTGACACCGACGCCGAAGTCATCGCCGCCCTCACCGCGCTGGGCTACTCGGTGGTCGAAGCGCAAGCCGCGCTCCAATTCATCCCCAAAGACGCCCCCGACGATACAGGCGAACGCCTCAGGCTGGCATTGGGATATTTCCAGTAGATCGACTCTCTCAAACCTCCGAGTTCTTGAAGAACTCGGAGGTTTGCAATCTCATTTTGCATGAAGACAAAATCAGTGGGGTAAAATAGCGGAATGAAAATCGGCGATCAAATCCAAGTTTGTGCCTGCAAGGCGGATGGAAGCGTGTATCGAAGCTGGCAGACCGCTATCGAATCTATTGACGCAGACTCAATTGTTACGGTATCCCCGGCTGGCAGTGTGATGGAAGACCGTGCGCGCGGAAGCGTTCACATTGGACACGCTCTCAGAAGTTATTATTGGCTCGATAAATTTTACAACCTGATCGAAGCCTTTGACGCACAGGGAAATCTGGTTGAGATCTACATCAACATCGCTTCGCCGCCAGAATTGGAAGACGGCATGATGAGTTTCAAAGACCACGAATTGGATGTTTCAAAATATCCGCCGAAAGTTGCTCAGCTCATAGACGAAGATGAATTTGCCGAAGCCGCAGTAAAATATCAATACACACAGGAATTTCAAGACAGAATGTATGCTGCTGCAAAAGAAGCCCTTGAACTGGCAAATCACTGAGAAGCAAAACCTCCGCCACGTTTTTCGTAATTGCATTTTTTTCTTCATCCTTTATCCTTCATCATTTATCCTTTGCTTTTAGGAGTTTTCTCATGCTCAATAAAAAAATCGCATTCATCGGACCCGGCGTCATGGCAGAAGCCATGATCGCGGGCTTGCTGCGCCAGAAACTGGCTGACCCAAAGAACATCACTGCCTCTGGTCCGCGTGAAGAACGCGGCGGAGAATTGCACATGAAATACGGCATCAAAGCCACCACAGACAACGCATCCGCCGTGCATGAAGCGGACGTGGTCGTGCTTTCTGTCAAACCGCAGAGACTGAGCGAAGTGATGAAGGGACTGAAAGGCATCCGCCCGGGCGCGTTGGTCATTTCGATCATCGCGGGCGCATCCATGAAAAAGATCAGCACTGGCTTGAAACACAAGGCGATTGTGCGCTCCATGCCGAATACTCCGGGTCAGATCGGCGAAGGGATCACGGTCTGGGCGGCGTCAAAAGATGTCAACGAGGAACAGCAAAAGATGGCGCGTGCCATTCTCGGCGCGATGGGCGAGGAAGTTTTCGTGGAAGACGAATCCTATTTGGATATGGCAACCGCGCTCTCGGGTTCTGGTCCCGCGTATGTTTTCCTCTTCACCGAAGCATTGATCGACGCGGGCGTACACATGGGATTCCCGCGCCGTATCGCTGAGCAACTGGTCTTGCAGACCATCAAAGGCTCTGTGTCGTATTATCAGGGCGCGAGTCGCCACCCTGCCACCTTGCGAAATCAGGTCACATCTCCGGGCGGGACATCGGCTGAGGCATTGTATTATCTGGAGAAAGCAGGCTTCCGCACAGCCATCTCACGCGCAGTTTGGGCGGCATATCAACGCTCACTGGAGTTGGGCAAGGAGAAGCCTGCCCACAACCCCGAAGCGCACGAGGAAGAAAATTTATAGGATTTTCAAAATCAAAAAGAGGCATCAGAAACGTTCCGCCCGCAGTGGACTCAAATCAAACGCGGCCTCTTTCCCGTTGACCAACTCCGCCACAACCTGACCCGTACCTGGTCCAAGCGACAACCCAAGCATGGCATGACCCGTGGCGAGGATCAAATTCCTGTAGTGTGACGAACGTCCGATGATGGGCATTCCATCAGGCGTGGTGGGACGCAATCCCGCCCAGGTTTCGTGGATGTCGAGTTTCTCATCCACCTGAATATACTCACGCACGGCACTTTCGATCCCTGCGATATGTTTTGCGTTGACTGTCGTATCAATATTGCTTAATTCCAGCCTTCCTGTAAAACGCAGTACATCCCCCATCGGCGAGACAGCCACGCGGCGTTCGCCGAGCAGAAGCGCATGACGCGGCATGATCTTGATCGCGGACATGGTCAAGCTGTAACCGCGTGCCGACTGGACTGGAATATTCAGCCGCAAGTCACGCGCCACTTCGGGAGACCATGCGCCCGCGGCAAGTATGATTTCATCTGTTTCAAAATCACCTGTGCTGGTTTTCACAGCGCGGACTTTTCCATCAGCCACATCAAATCCTGTGACAGGTGTATTCTCAAAAATTTCCGCGCCCATCAAGCGGACACGTTCACCGAGTAATTTGAGGAACAACGCGGGGTTCAGGTTTGCATCGCCTGTGAAATGCACACCGCCAAGCACTTCATCACGAGCGGCGGGTTCGCGGTCATGAAGCGCGGCTTTTTTCAGCACATCCACAGGGACGCCATACTTTCGCATCAGTTCGGCTTCGTGCTGTCCGCCTTTGAAGGCGTCTTCGGTTTTATATAAAAAGAGCAAGCCCTTTTCCTGATAATGGCAATCGAATTTTTCTTCGGCGATCATTCGAGAAAAATTCTTCGTGCTCAGTTGACCGAGACTATTCAACGGCGGAATGGCGCGCTGGACATTGGCTTCATTGCACGCCAGCGCAAATTGCAGCAGCCACGAAATATATTTTGGGTCAAGGCTGATCTTCATGCCAAAGGGACTGTTCTTCGGGTCCAGCATCCACTTGAAGGCGGTGGGTACAATCCCAGGCGCGGCAAGCGGAATAATGTGACTCGGCACGATATGCCCCGCGTTGCCTGCCGAACTTCCCTTTGCGACATCCTTTGCGTCAACAATGGTTACTTTTCGCCCCGACCTCAAAAGGTAATAGGCGCAGTTCAATCCAATCGAACCGCCGCCGATGATGAGAACATCCGCTTTATGAACTGTCATTTTGATTTCCTGAGTTCTTTGTAAATTTCAGCGCCACTTGTTTTTACTGGTTTTGATACTCATCCAGCAGAGTTGCATTTGTCAGGAGTAATACCAATTGAAAATCTTGTTATACACCGCCAGCAAAATCTTCTTAATCAGTCCCAATTCCAACACACGCTTCGCTAAACCTGTTTTACTTTTTACTTTTTGCTTATTACTTTTTACTTTCCCGCCATCCAGTTCCCCGCGCAAATATCCCAGTGTATTGGACATATTCATTGCCAGCGGATCGGAGACCATCAGCCTCAACAAGCCAGCGTCGTTCATGCGCTTATCCAATTGGCGGACTTGTCCCATGGGCTTGTCCATTTCAAAGGGCAGGAATTGCTGAAGCGTGGATTTGTATGCCGTGAACTGCCAATGCGATGCGCCTGCGAGTGCGGTCACGCCTTTGTATTGAATGCGCCAATCCTTTGTCTCGGCATACACTTTGCGATTTTCTTCTTCGGTCTGTCCAAGCGAGAGATTGAATTCAAGAAAAGTTTCCCACAGAATGAATTGACCTTCATCCAACACAGCGTTGTCTCGCGCCCACTTCAATGTAGTCTCGTAAAACTCAGGCGGCGTGCGGAACGGACGCGCAGTCACCATGCCAACATTCGGAAAGGTATCAAGAATTTCCACAGAACGCGAAAGCCAGTTCGGCGAAAACAAAACGTCCGCGTCGGTGTAGGCAATGATCTCGCCAGGCGCGCCTGTCAACATCACATTCCACGCGCCGCCCTTGCCCATGTTTTTTTCAGAGAGGATCAAATATTGAATCCGTCCCTCTTCCTTTTCATTGACAAGGTACTCGCGCACTTCTTCGCATGAGCCGTTGTCGAAGACCATCAGGTCAAACGGCAAGCCTGCATCCTTGCGCATGGATTCAAGCGAGGCTTTCAGCACGTCAAGAGTCTCGGCATAGAATCCGCTCAGGAAGGGAATGTAATTGAGCAGCGCGACAGTGATCTGCTCGGGGCGGGCAACGTCTTTGACAAACTTGGCAGGGTTTTGACCTTTTCTCATATTGGTTCCAGGTTTCCAGGTTTTTACGTTTCAACCTTCAAACTTTTAAACCTTCCAACTCATTTAAATAATTTATTAAATCTCTTTTTCCACCGTTTGGGACGGGCAACGCTTTCGATCATGTCGTCGGGTAGGAAAAAGAAAATAGAACGCAGAATCAACTCAACGATCCGCATGAAGCGCAGTTGGGTCATCTTCGGGCGGACAAGTTTATCATCCAGCAATTGATGGGTCGAATCCAAAATCGTATAACGGATGTTCGCCTGCCCGCCCGCGAGACGAATATTTTCGTTTGTGTCGGGATGATCGTAATGCGACTTGCCGCCAGGCAGGTGACTGTAATCGTGGTTTTGGTGCATGATCATCACCGACGGCGTGCAATCGATCACAGCCCATTTTTGCTGGCGAGCTTTGTAGATCATCCAGTTATCCCAGCCGGCGCGACCGATGGTGAAATTGGGGATGTCGGTATAACAGGATTTTGGGTAGAGGAAAAAATCGCTGCCAGCGGGACGGTGAAGCTGGTTCTGTTTTCTGACAGATTCTTCCAGCCTCGACTCCCAGCCTGCGGCAAAATCAAGCAGAGCCGCAATATCATAATCCCAACGCTGACTCAATAAAACAAACCTCTTGAGTCCGACAACTTGCTGTCGTTTATCCAAAGTTAAAATCTGCTTCGCGGCTTCCACAAAATCAGGCAGGAGGATCATGTCCGCGTTGATGATGCAGAGCAGGTCACTGTGACTGTTTTCGCGCGCCAACTGAAACATAGACGAGATCAGCGGCGTGCCTGATTCGTTGCGCGCCACATTGGGCAAATGCATCACGCCAAGTTCTTTGGCGGCTTCGGCAAGTCCATCCTCTTCGCCAAGCAAAATGACTTCGACATCAGGAAGCAGAGTCCATGAGCGGATCGCGTTGCGCTGGATCATCGCGATGTGCGGATTGGTGAATGGTTTGGGGGCAGAGAATAAAGTAATCAGTGGCATGGTCATTGTTTGCAAGTTTACAGGTTGGCAGGTTTTAACATTCAAGCTTGCAAACCTTCCTACGATTTAGCGTTTCAACGCTCTCTTATCAATATCCTTGAGAGTCTTATGTTCCACCCCAGCATTAATTTTCATCAACTCGGGATTATCGTGAACAAGGTCGAGTATTTCTTTCCAGGTGAAGTCATCGCGACCATCGAAGCGACTATAAACCTGGCGCATGAATTCGAGGTCTTCGGGAGTATCCACTGTCCAACGGTAATCGCCGAAGTCGGTAGTGTGGTGAAGGAGGGCGGTGTTAAATCCGCGTGGGGAAATTCCAGTTTGCAGTGATCGGTTTTCAGTAATCAGTTTTACGCCTTCATAAAAATATGGCATGGCATGTTCACGGTGCTGCGGCTCTTTGGCTTCCTGCCATGCCTTCTTCAATACTTTAAAGGTACAGGCTTCCACATCCAAGCCAATGGGATAGGTTCGAGTCCACGGCGGAGGCAGGCGGTTGCACACAAAATCATATTCATCTTCCAGCAAGGTGTTCACGACATCATCGATCAATGCAGGGTCAATCACGGGACAATCCGCGGTGATGCGGACAATCACGTCCGCTTTGGCTTGTAACGCTGCTTGATAATAACGGTCAAGCACATCGTACAAACTGCCGCGGGTGAAGGGAATGCCCGAGAAATCACAGTGCTCCGCTACAGGGTCGTCAGATGCGTCTGTCGTCGTGGCAAAGATAACTTCGTCAAGCGTCTTCGCTCGCGAGGTGCGCGTGAAGACGCGAGTCAACATCGGCTGACCTGCGATGTCTGCGAGGATTTTTCCAGGCAGACGCGAGGAGGACATACGTCCCTGAATGATGGCAACGATTTTTGGTTTCATAATTTTATGTAGGGACACGATATATCGTGTCCCTACGCAGATTGCGCCTCGGATGGAATTGGCAAGGGCGTAATAAATCCCTTCGCGCGGAATTTCTCAACGTAATCGCGAACCACTGAATAATCAAGCCCGACTTGTTCAGCAATGTCAAAGACGGAATGCTCGCCTTCAAATCGCATCATGATTTTTTCGATGGCACGGTTGAGCGCCCAATTTTCGCGCCAATCCACCCAGAGACTGTTGCCGCTGAGAAAAACAGGACCGCGGAAAGTGCGCTTGGGAATGTAGTTGGTGGCGTAAATGCGGATGATCTGCTCCGCGGTTTCCGCCGCACCGACCAGCATATCTTCATCGATGATGTCGAGATTGTCATCGGTGGTGTGATACTCGTCATACGGCCAGCGGTTGATCGAGATGCACGGCACATTGACTCCCGGCCCATTGATGACACGCTCATCGTTGGCAGGGGCGGCAGCGAAGTCACGTTCATCATGAACAACGTTGCGTAATTGGTAATTGGTAATTCGGTCGAGAAGATGGTTATGTTGACGAGTGTGATGCCAGGCAATTTTGTTTTTATTGCCCGTCATTTCCATGAAGATGCCGCCGCGCAGGTTTTGAATCAGATGCTCATTGTGCGAAAGGTAAACGATGGTGCCAATGGTCTCAGGTCCAAACCAAAAACGGACGCTCATCGAGCCAGCGGGCAGCGGTTTTTCAGCCAGTCGGCGCGCCAACTCAATCGTGCTGACCACGCCCGCGCCATCGTCATTGGCTTGTGCAGGATGACAGGTATGCGCCTGCACAATGATCTCCCCTGCTGAAGCGCTCGCCCCGCCCTCGGGATGTGTGACAGCAGTCGCCATTTTAAATCCCTGCTTCGGGTCGGTGATGAATTCGGATTTAATGACCGCGCGATATTTCTTGTCACGCGGAAGTTTATCAAAAATATTTTTCGGCAGGCAGAAGCCCCAATCACGATCATAATATTTGAAGACCCACGGAATGGCATGCGGGCGTTTTTCGTTGAAATACAAATGCGGCTGGAGTTCTTCAAATGAAAGAAGTTTATCAACCGGCGGAGAATACGAAACAATGTGAAGCGGATTATTTTTGAAGTCCACTACACGCTCGCCACCCTCGATTTCCAAATACGCTTCGTGAACTACGTAGCGTTCAGGCACCTGCCAGGTCCACGCCGGTTCGAGCGGTGCATACGTCTCGATTGTGTAATTCGACGAATCAGGCATGTGCGAGCCGATAATTTCCAACGTCTTGTCGTGGTCATCGGATGCCAGTGTTCTGTGCAACGGGAAAAATTCCGCAAGAATGGATTTCAAAGATGTATAAGTTTTCATGGCATACTTCCTTTTCTACCTTTTACTTCTAACTTTTCACTGCTTTACTTCTCACTACTTCAACCACCTAATACTTCGGCTCTTCAATATAATGCAATTTCTCAGGGTGTTCGCGTACGATCACAGACATATTATCAAAAAACTCATTCGCGGTCAGGTAATGGACTTTCGCCGCGCCGACTTGAATTTCCTTGATCACGCCTTCAGCAAGCAGGTCATTCATGGCTGGCACAATGTAGGTCTTCACATGGTCGTTCAAGCGCACGAACATCGAATAGGTCTTGATCTGCGGCACACGGTCATAGCCCATGTAAATGCCAGCAAACTCCTTCACACGCCGATAAGCACAACCAACATTGTACTCAATATAGTGGTGCATTGAAAACGAACTGTTGAAATCAAGTCCAATACTGATGATGGTCGCGTTCAATTTATGGAACAACGCAAATGCAGAGTTTGGTCCGTACGCTTCAACATCCTCTGTCTTGGAGAACTCGTCCGCCAGCGCGCCCGAAACAGAGAAACTATAAATCGGATGCGGAGTCCGCTTTGCGTTAGGTCGGAGGCGCGCCTGCTCGGTGATCATCCCCATCTTCGAAGGCGTCTCCATTACATCAAAATAATGCGTCTCCGTCCACGATTGAAAATTAAACGCAGGAAACAGCACTGTTCCTTTCGGACCCACCAACTCGCACAGCGCGTCAATCACCGTATCCGCGCCGCCTTCCACGCCGCCCAGCGATTTGTAAGAAGTGTGTACAACGATCGTATCGCTTTCGATTTTTATTTTTCCAAAGCCAGCGAGCAAATCTTTTTTATTGAGCATTTTTTCCTCCGAGACTTCGATAGACATTCATCAACGCTTCAGCATTCTTTTTCCAGTCCGCGCGCATCTCCGCCAACCTGCGGCTTGATCTGCCAATCTCGGGCAGTTTCTCCCTTTGAGAGATCGCCGCCAGTATTTTTTCAGCGAGATGGTTTGCATCGCCATCACGGAACAGCCAGCCGTTTTCATCATCCACGACCCATTCCTTATTGGCGGGAATATCCGAGACTAAACAGGGCAGTCCACAAGCCAGCGCCTCCATCAGTGAAACGGACGAACCGTCTACATGCGAAGGCGAGATATACAGATCAGCCCTATGATACCAGCGCGGCAAATCCATTTGCGAAACCTGCCCGCCAAATGTGACTCGATCCAAAACCCCGCCGCTTTGCAATATCTGACGAAGTTCTCCACCAAGCGAGCCGCCGCCAAGCAGGATCAAATCCACGTTTTTATTTTGCTGTGCTACTTGCACAAACGCGCGTGCCAGCACATCCACGCCATAGAGAGCTTCCCAGGAACGGCTGCAAAATAACGTGAACGTTTGAAGGTTTTTAGGTTTCAAAGTTGAGGGTTTGAATTGCTCAAGATCAACACCCCAGGGAAAGATGATCGTCTTTTCGGGATTCATTCCGTAAGTTACCGCCTTGTCACGAGTGACTTTGGCATCGCTTGTAAAAAAAGACGACCTGCGCAACACGAAATGCGTAACACGCTCCATCCATTTGCTTTTGTGAACGTCGTCCATCAAATCAAATCCCCACGACATGCTGAGAATGGGACGAAATCCGCTCAAGACTGCGATAAATGCACAGGTTTGTATGGGACCCGCATGGATGAGGTCAGGTTTGATCTCGCGAGTCAAACGTCGAAAATCCAAGGTCAACCTGGCAAGATTGCTCCAGCGGAACGGTTCGCGTCCGCCTTTCCATAAAACCAATTGAACATTCGGCGGCATAAGGCGGTCTTCCACCTGCCGTCTGTTCCCTTCCAATTGGACAAAAAATACCTCATGCCCGCCTTCTGAAATGGATTTGAGAAAGCGGTAATCGTGTGTGGAGTAACCGAGGGAGAAATAGATAATTTTCATAAACAAAAGTGTTGGAACGTTGTCAGGTTGGCAGGTTCAAACGTTCCAATTTTTCAACCTGCCAACCTGCAAATATTTTTACGCGCCCAAATCCGTCCAGCGCAATTCTTTGCCGAGAGGCATGGCAGTCAACGCCTTTGTGCCGATAATGTTTTGAATCTGGTCAGGCTTGATCGCGCCGGGGGTGGCGGGACGCAGCACATCGATCATGTCACGGGTGAAAGTTTCACCGGCTTTGATCTCACGCGCAGCACGCAAACAGCGGCGTTGGACAATTTGCGTATCCTGCTCATTCTCTGCAATAAATTTATCGGGACTTCCAAGTGAACGCTCCAGTAGGCGCGTCTCTTCGATCATCTTCGCCCAATTCTCAGGATTCATAGCAAACTTATGATCGGGACCTTCGCGGTCGTTGCTGTCGGTAAAATGACGCTCGATCACGCGCGCGCCCAAAGTCACCGCGCCGAGGACAGGCGCAATCGAATGCGTATGATCGGATAGTCCCAAAATCACGTCAGGGAACATCGTCCCAAAAGTTTTGAGAACATTCAAATGCAAATAATCATAGTTATTCGGGCTGGCAGTGTAATTGGTGTTGCACTGCATCAAGACCAGTTGCTTGTTGATCTTCAAAATGGCGTGAACTGCCTTTTGCACTTCGCCGATTGTAGACGCGCCGGTTGCAACAAAGAACGGTTTGCCTTTGCCCGCCATGCGTTCCAGCGCTTCAATCCAGTCAATCTCGCCTGAACCAGCCTTATAGACCTCCACATATTGGTCAAGGAAATCAATCGCCTCAAAATCATAGGGCGAAGAGAAATAGTCAATGCCGGCTTTTTTGCATTCTTCAACGAGAGTCATTGACCACTCAAACGGAATGGATGCGCCTTTGTAAACTTCAAACACGGATTTCTTCCATGTGGCTTGGTGTGAAATTTGCCCTCCGTTCATGGATTTGAAGCCGTAATCTGAGACAATCTTCGGCGCGTCAAAATTCTGAAACTTGGCCGCATCTGCGCCCGCGTCTTTCGCAAGGCGGATCAATTCCTTCGCACGGTCAAGGTCGCCATCGTGGTTGGCGGCGATGTCTGCAATGAAGTAAGTGGGGTGGTTCAATCCAATCGTATGTTTACCAAACTTGATTTCCATTGTTTTCTCCTATTTATGGATTGCAAAATAGTTCATTGTTTCAAATTCATTTTCCACAAAGGTTTGTGGAGGCGCACAAGTCCGCGATCTCCTGCGATGAAATTTTATAAACAAAATAAGAGTATGCAACTGTATCCACTGGCTCAAAATGCTTGCGAAGCCACGCATATTTATCGGGGTCTTCAAGAATACCGACGAGGTCGCTCCCGCCAACAACCAGTGTCCCAGCCTGAATATGGTCCGGGGAATATATTGCGTCCGGATGCACGGACAAATACTCCTCTAAATAAATTTGCCCCTGTCCCCAATCCAGGTTCGAATCGGACAGATATTTATACGTCTGTGTTTTATTCCAAACAAATTCATTGAAATAAGGAATGTAATATGGAAAGCGGGATAATACAGACACCATTAAATATACAACCAGCGTGATGCTTATAATTTTTGGGAAGATGGGAAAACGCTCCCAACCGACAAATAAACTGCCTGAAAAAACATAAAGCAATGGGAACATGACAAGGTAATATCGGATACCGATCTGGGTATTAAAAAAGAAATTGAAATAGATGGTAAAAAATACAATGGGAATCAGAAAAAACACTTCGCTGCGAAAAAAATTCCTATTCCTATCTCTGCCGGCAAAATAAACGACAAAGGATAAGACTATAATGATTTGCGAGGCTATTGGCACTTTGAGCAGGGAGGCAATGAAATAATAGCCTAAAAATCCCTTTGGTTTGCTCAACTGTCCAAGCAAATACAGATTTCCAGAGCGGGAGCCGCTCTGTTCGGTATTGATCATCCAATCCAGTCCCTCCAAATAAGGATAGGGAACTGGTATTGGAATCTGCCGCAAAATGAATTTTTTTTTCAACGCCGTAAATGGAGCAGAACGAAATTGATAATCTCCAAAACGGGTAAAGGTGCGATTAAATAAAAAGCCCGCGTTAATGATCAGGATGGCTGCGGCAATTGCGGCGAGGACATATCCAACATATCTGTTAAAAAACTTTTTTAATTTATCCGCCGCAGAAAAAGAATGCCTGAAAGAAGTCCAGTCATAAATCAGCAGGGAGATGAGACATAGCGGGAACAGGACAATCGCTGTGTATTTGGTAATCTGGCTTATGCCAAGCGCCAATAAAAAAAATAATCCATTTTTCAGGCTTCGCTGATTTGCAAACAGCCATAACCGATAAAAGGTAAGGCAAACGATTCCCAGCATATACAGGTCTGTCGTGACAAGCTGGGAGTGCGCAATAATGTTTGGGTCGAAAACATAAAGCAGAAACGAAAAGATCGCGGGGGCAAATCCATACAATGAACGCGACCAGGTAAAAACCAGATAAGCCGCCAGCATCGAAAAGATGATCGTCACCAAACGCGCCATCGCAAAGCGTGTCAACACAATTTTCAACAAGCCATCAGGGAGGAGGGATGCCAGTCCGCTGGGTAGCGCGTTCAATGCTGAAATCGGCATACTGCTATCATTGAAACGCGTCGAGTCACCATTCAAAATCTTTGTCCCGTACTGATAATGGGTATACTCGTCCAGCGTGAGGGAGACTTTTGCCGAACTTGTAATGGTCACCAGCGCAAAAATAATCAAAATTAACAACATGACCACATTTTGACTCTGGTAAACGCTGGGGTTTGCGTTATTAACCTTCATGATATTGAAAGACCTGAATTCTGTTAATTATTTCGCCGTCACTGTGGAAAAACCTGTGGACAACTTGTTTCTGCCTGTGGATAACTCTGCGGGGCGGATCGGTAATCCGATTACCTTTGTGCATAACTGCGGATTTTCTGTGGATAACCCTGCTGATACTGGGTGAAAAACTCGGTTAAACCTGTGGAAAACTCGGGGAGAGATTCACCTAAAGCTGTGGATAACTTGTGGGTAGATAAGCATAAGTTGTGGGCTCGCCATGCAGTCAGGCTGGAAGATAGGATGGATTTTGGAGAAATTTCGCTTTCCTTCAAATCAAACCTACGCGCAACCTCAACCCCAAATTGATACTTGCTCATCGCCTGCGGTCCAACGAGATGGTACAACCCACTCAGATTCTTTTGGAGCATTTTTATCAGCAGGCGCGCAGTGTGATTGACCAACATCGGGCAAAATTTCACATCTGTAAATCCGCTCATGCTTTTGCTGTGCGTCAGGTTATGGTGAAAAAATTCTGCGAGACTTCTTCTGCCGCTTAAACTCCAGCCATAAAAATTGACTCGCGCCACAATCGCATTTGGATTTTCAGCAAGCACAGCCTGCTCACCTGCCAGTTTTGTCTGCGAATAAACGCCAAGCGGATTGGGCGCATCTTCCTCAGAATAAAAGCCATCTTTTTCTCCATCGAAGACCGCATCGGTGGAGATGTGAACGAAGGAGATGCCACGTGCTTTGCAAGCCTTTCCCATTTGTGCGGGCAGGTCAATGTTGAGGCGGCGGGCAAGGCTTGGGTTGTCGTCACAGGCTTCGAGTTCCGCCAGAGCCGCGCAGTTGATCAGCCATTCGGGTTGTGCCGAGTCGAGGGCGGAATCCAATATGCCCGCGTTTAACAAATCGCCATTCAAAACTTTAAAAGGCGCGTTGACCAGTTTGCTGCGATCTACTACGGTAATTTCATGCGCATTCATTGTCTCTTGCGCGAGGTTGATGCCGAGCAGACCACTGGCTCCTGCAATAAGAATACGCGCCATGATTTTTATCCTTCGAGTTTGCCTTGCGCGAACAGTTCTTCAAACGGCGCGATATATTTTTTGATACCTTCGACATCAAGCCACTCTGTATTATTGTCACTGGAATAATAGTATCCTTCTTTCAAAGAAGCGCCTTTGTCTTTCCATGAATAACCAAACCATATGGCTTCGGCAGGCTGCACAACGAACATGGTATCGAGTTCAATGGTGTGACGAGCTTCGTCTTCCGAGATGAGCATCTCGTGCAGTTTCTCGCCCGGGCGAATACCGATGATATTGATCTCGGCGTTCGGCGCGATGGCCTTCGCAAGGTCAACAACTTTTGTGCTGGGAATTTTGGGGACGAAAACTTCGCCGCCTTCCATTTGTTCAATGCAGGTAATTACAAAACGCACGCCCTGATCGAGCGAGAGCCAGAAGCGGGTCATGCGGTCATCGGTGACTGTAATCTTGCCGCCTGCCCGTTGTTTCAAAAACAAGGGGACGATTGAACCACGTGAGCCGACGACGTTCCCGTACCGTACGCACGAGAATCTGGTTGCTGAACCCCCGGCATAGGCGTTGCTTTGAATCGTTAACTTCTCTCCGGCAAGTTTGGTTGCCCCATAAAGATTTGCCGGGCTGACTGCTTTATCGGTGCTGACCATCAACACTTTTTTCACACCCGCATCCAGCGCGGCTTCGACGACATTCGCCGTGCCCATGATGTTGGTTTTGATCGCTTCCATTGGGTTGTATTCGCAGGCAGGGACTTGCTTCAACGCCGCCGCATGGACAACAATATCCACGCCATGCAACGCGCGCACGAGACGCTCACGGTCGCGAATGTCGCCGATGAAATAGCGCAGGTTTTCCTGGTTATATCCGCCGACCTGCATTTCGTGTTGTTTCAATTCGTCGCGGCTAAAGACAATGACCTTTTTCGGCTGTTTTTCTTCGAGCAAAATTTTGATGAATTTCTTGCCAAACGATCCCGTTCCGCCAGTGACTAATACAACTTGATCTTTCCAGTTCATAATAATTTCTCCTATTTCAAGGCTTCGAACAAGCCAGAGTCTTTTGTAATAAAAATCTTGTCTTCTTTTTGAAGGACTGTTGCCAAGTCTTTTCTCAACGCATCCAGTTTTTCTTCTGACAAATCCGCAATGCCAATCGAAGAGCGGATATAGGCGATCAGCGGTTCCAGTTCAGTCACTTCCAAATTATCAGCGTACTGTGATTTCTTCACTTGCGAAAAAACCTTCTTTAATTGCTCCATTCCATTTTCCAGCGTGAACGGATTGGAAAACATGTCGGAACGCGGATTGGTATTTACACGTTTCAGGAATTGAACCATTTCCTGCATGTGGGTATTACCAACGGTTGTCGCAATTAAGCGACCATCATCTTTTAACACGCGCTTGATCTCAGCCAAAGCCTTTTCACGGTCTGGGACATGATACAGCATGTGATTGGCAATGACCACGTCAAATGTTTTATCACCATACGGGATGGACTGCGCGTCCATTTGCTCGAACTTGAAACCGCGCCCAAGTGGAACCAGATTCCGCCACGCCGCATCCAGCATCCCGTCGGAAAGGTCGGTGAGTGTGATCACCCAGTCAGCAGGGATTCGGCTCGCACATTCCTTCCACATCTCAGCAGAACCGCAACCCAATTCCAAAACTCTGGATTCGGCTGGAAGTTTGACAAGCGCGTCAAAAACCCAGTTAAACCAGCCTTGCGGATTCGTGCTGAATTTTTGATGGATCGCAATCCGTGCGTCCAGATTGCCCGCATCTTTATATTGATCTTGTGTGAGATATTTCTGGTCTGTGAATCTTTGCATATTATTTCTTGATGACAATTAAAGGATATTGTCCGTTCTCGGCGAAGAATTTCGGGAATACATCTTCGAGCCAGAAAACGAATTTCAAGAACGTCCGCCCGCCAAACGGACGGACGAACCAGCGCAGGACGCGCGTGCTGACACTGCGCCAGGGTTTGATCTCAATGGTCATTTTCGAGCCGATCTCACGCTTGAGCCATTCGGGGGTCATTTTTTGGACGAATGTCCCTGTGGCATCTTCATCATTCTGCCATTCTTTTTTCTTCTTCGCCGTTTGACCTGACAACTTGCGCCTGAGGCTGATCAACGGCTCTGCCATGCGACTTAGGAGCGGCTCTTGCCACCCGTTGACAATGGCGGCGGTTCTTCCCACTGCAAGCACGCGATGAATTTCGCTGTACGCACGCGGGTGTTCTATCAACGCAAGGTGATGAATGGCGTGCATGGAAACCGCGCCGTCAAAAGACTCTTGCTTGAACGGCAGATTCGCAAGGTCGCCGACGACGAACAAGCCGTGGTCTCCGATCCGCTCGCGGGCTTCGCGCAAGGCTTGAATGGAAATATCCAGACATACGCGCTTCTGATATCCCTGCGAATAGACTTTGTACTCTTCGTATTGCACGGGACCAGACCCAGCATCCAAAAGAAATTTACCTGTGGGAATGAGTCCATTCATCACGCGCAGGCGGGTCTTATGGATGTATTCGCGGGAAACAGGGCGCAGGTCTTCGTAACGGGCGTTTTGATAATTCCCGTCATCTTCCTGCTGCCAGCCGATTTCGTCGTAAAATTCACGTACTTTTTGTTTTGTGTCGTTGGTCATATTTATTCCCGTAGGGGCGCGTCGCGACGCGCCCCTACATTATCATTTCCACGTAAATGGATTTCCAACCAGGAAATCAAACGTATCCTTGAACTGCGCCAGACCTTCTTCACTCAATACTCTTTCCAAAGGCCAAGTTTCGAGGTCCTCCCAGAAATTCATCAGACGCCAGGGGAACGGGCGCGGATATTCAAAGAAGAAACGGTAGGCATAATTCCATGCAAATTCGGTTTGCTTTTCATTCAATTTATGCGCAGGAATATCTGCCAGAACTTTTTCGAGGGTAGCGTAGTATTCGTCCCATGAATTTGGGTCAAGAGTGAATCCGCGTTTGCGATAATGGGTTTCGCCGCAGGAAATGACGGGGCGGCCATTCATCGCGGTTTCAAGTCCGACCGTGGTGGTGTATGCCAGCCCAACATCGGCAATTTCGATCAAGTCATAGGTGTTGATCTTGTCCAACGCGCCAATGACATGGATATGGCTGGGGAGTTCTGGCAATGCCTCGCGCACAACTTTCCCCATGGATTTGGCTTGCGGGACAAGTTTTTCACCGGGATGCACGCGGATCACCAGTTGCACATCGGTCCGCCTGGCAAAATACTGGACAGTCTTCGTGATCCATTCAGTCATTGAGGCGGCGAAGATGTCACGGCCGAGGGTGAGGCTATCGCCCAGAACATTTGCGGCGAGCATCACAATAGGGCGAGCATCCAAGCCGAGCAATTTGCGAGTCTCCTGCGCGCCTTGGGAAGAAACATATTGCCAGAGGCGTTTGGATTTTCCCCACACGCGAGCGCCGCGGCGGGCATTTTCCAAATCAGCGACACGCTCGAACATTTCATCGGTGATCGGCAAATGACAGCGTGCATCAACAATATAATCCGTATCCTGTTGCATGATGGATGAATTTTGCGCGAGCCAGATCTGCTCACGCTGATCGTTGAATTCGTAGGTGACTGCATCGATGTTCAAGTAGCGCGCCACGCGGAAGACAATCCCCATTTCGAGGATCAGTCCATTTGGAATTAGAACCACATCGGGCTTTTTAGTCTGCATCCATTCGAGTGCAGCTTTGGCGGCGAAAGTGTTGCGCTGAATCCGCAGGTCATACAAGGCACGGTTAGACGCATCGTTCATGTCCACTTCTTCACGCATCAGGGTGTATTGCACATCCCAAAGCGAGATCTCTTTGACGTCAGCCAGGATTCTCTCAGAGAGAACTGCGACAGGCTTGAGGTCAAGTAAAGATGCGTGTTCAATTAACGGAGATAATGTCGAAAGGGCGTCGCGTGTGTGAAGGATGCGTTGTCGTTGTGTGAAATTATCCTTTTGTTTGTGCCACTCGGAATAAGGCAGGGTCAATAAAGTGACCTTGTGACCAAGCCCAGCCAACACCAATCCGAGATAGGCGGATTGCTCGATCCAATAATGAAGCGTGGCAAAGAATAAAACATTCCTGCCACCGCTTCGCCCCTTCGACACGCTCAGGGCGACGTTTTTTTGCGCAAAAGGTTCAACGACCACACGCGCCGCAGGTAAAGACTTTTGCAAACGATCCAGATTGAAATGATCTTTGCGTACGCGATTCTTTTGCCGAAGCATCCAATCGATTTCGGCAGTGAAGGGCAAGTCGCCCAAAAGTTCTCGGAGGGTATTTTTGTTGGGCATGTTGGTAATTGGTGATTGGTGATTGGTAATTACTATTTACCAATTACTAATCACCAATCTTCTCGATCTTCCAATTCAAGCGCGGGCGAACAGGTCCCACACGCGGCTCGGGCCAATGTGTGCCAGGCGCACCGGAAATATCCACGTTGAAGGCGATTGCATTTTCATCCATGAAATAATGGCGTACGCCAAACGAACTCGCGTTCACGCCAATGCTGTAACGGCCTTCGTTGAAAATGTCGGCGGGAATTTCGGCGCGGCTGATGTAGCGACCCGCCTTGCGCGAATCAAATTTCTCAAAGAGATTCGGTTCATCGGTATCGAAAGAAGCCAGCACATATTCGCCGCGCATGGTGCTGAGATAAAAACCAATGCGCAGCCCTGTGACGGGGGCATCAAGCTGATATTCAAACTCGACGGTGACAGGTTCGATGGAACGGACTGTATCCACGACCTTCCCGCCTCTGTTCTTAATCTTCAAGCTGATCGGTCTAAACGGCTGACTCGCCGCTGAGACATCTTCCACACCCCAAACCCGTTCGCCTGCCTGCGCCTGCCCTGATGACAGATAAAAGTCAACGGCTTCCTGCGTAGGTCCGCGCATAAGCATTTGACCTTTGTTCAGAACAATCGCTTCCTGGGTCAAGCGCAAAATCGCAGACATATTATGACTGACAAATAAAACCGTACGTCCCTGCTGTGCCACATCGCCCATTTTGCCGAGGCATTTCTTTTGGAACTCGGCATCTCCCACCGCAAGCACTTCGTCAACGACGAGAATCTCAGGTTCAAGATGCGCAGCAACTGCAAACGCGAGGCGCAGATACATGCCTGAAGAATAGCGTTTGACGGGCGTGTCGATGTACTGTGTGACTTCGGAGAAATCCACAATCTCATCGAACTTCGATTCAATCTCCGAACGTCTCATGCCGAGGATCGCGCCGTTCATGTAGATATTTTCGCGGCCGGTCAATTCGGGATGAAAGCCTGTGCCCACTTCGAGAAGCGAACCGACACGTCCACGTACCGAGACTGTGCCAACCGTTGGGTCGGTAACGCGGGAGAGAATCTTGAGCAGGGTGCTTTTGCCTGCGCCGTTGCGTCCCACAATGCCGAGGACTTTGCCTTCTTCCAAATCAAAGGAGACATCCTTCAACGCCCAAACATAGTTCTGGTTGCTTCTGCGGTCAGATTTTCCGATCATGGCCTTTGCGATGCGCACAGGTGCGTAAACGGTATCCATGATCACATCACGGAGCATGTTATAGCGGAACTTCGTCTCCGCCGCGCCGATCTTATATTGCTTGCCGATGTTTTTTACGCTGATTGCTGTTGTCATATTTTTGATTGGTAATTGGTGATTGGTGGTTAGAGATTAGCAATTACTAATTACCAATCTCCAATCACTAAATTGTGTCTGCGAATGTCTTTTCCATGCTTCTGAAATAGAAAAGACCAGAGATGAAAATAAAAATCGAAATGCCAACTGAGACCCAAAGCGAGATGTCGGGGCCGCTGCCTGTGCCTAGCAATGACCAGCGAAAACCGTTGACCACACCCGCCATTGGGTTGAGGGAATATAGGATTTGCCATTTTTGAGAAATGACAGAGGAGGAATATGCAACGGGTGTGGCAAACAGCCAAAACTGAGTCAGAAACGGGAGCGCCTGATTTACATCCCGATACTGGACGTTAATCGCTGAAAGCCAAAGCGCCACGCCCATGGCTGTGACAAGCGCTAGAAGCAGGAACAGCGGGAGAGTCCAAAACAAATTCCAGGCGGGTGACACTTGATAATAGAACATCAAGATAATCAAAATCACAAAGGCAATCGCGAAATCCACTAGACCCGAAAGGACCGCAGATATCGGCAGGATGAGACGCGGGAAGTAAATCTTCGTCACCATGTTGTTGTGCGCTACGAGCGAGCGGCTGCCCTGATTGAGCGCGGTGACGAAGAGTCCCCACGGCAAAAGCCCAGTGAACGAAAAGACAGGATAGGGTACGCCATCGGTCGGTAGTTTTGCCACCTTGCCAAAGAGGAAGGTAAAGATGAGCATGGTCATCACGGGCTGAATGACCGCCCACGCCATACCCAAAAGAGTTTGTTTATATTTCACTTTCACATCGCGCCAGACCATGAAGAAAACCAGTTCACGGTACACCCACAGGTCGCGCAGATTTAACGCGGCAAGACCTTTGGATGGTTTGATGTAAATAGTGGTGGGTTCGTGCTTTGTAAGTTCGGTCATTTTCTCTCTTAACGCAATACGCTGTAAATGATTCGTGTTGCGTGTTCCGTTGTCCGCTTGCGCGTGTGTACTTGCGTACCTGTCTACGTCACGCGTGTTGCGTTAGCGAATTTTGTCTCTATTTGCCTTGAACCATTCAATCGTGCGTTTCATGCCTTCTTCAAAGGAGACTTGCGCGCCCCAGCCAAAGAGTTCCTTTGCGCGCGAAACATCGAGTCCACGGCGGGGCTGGCCGTTTGGCTTGTCAGTTTGCCAGGCAAGTGTGCCTTTGAAGCCAGTCATTTTTACAATCATCTCAGTCAAATCTTTGATCGAGATTTCATAGCCGGAGCCAAGATTGACAGGCAAGTCGCCGTTGTAATTTTCGGCGGCAGACACAATGCCATCGGCGGCATCTTCCACATATAGAAATTCACGCGTCGGAGAGCCATCGCCCCAGACTTGCAACTTGGCGTCGCCGCGCGCGCTAGCTTCAACAGCCTTGCGGATCAACGCTGGGATGACATGCGAGGTTGCCAAATTAAAGTTATCACGCGGTCCGTACAAATTGACAGGCAGAAGGAAAATCGCATTGAAACCGTATTGCGCGCGATAGGCTTGCGCCTGTACCAGCATCATCTTCTTGGCGAGACCGTAGGGAGCGTTGGTCTCTTCGGGATAGCCGATCCACAGGTCTTCTTCCTTGAACGGGACTGGTGTGAACTTGGGATATGCACAGACCGTGCCAATAGCGACAAATTTACCCACGCCATTTTTATATGCCTGGTGCATAAGCTCCACACCCATCATCAAATTATCGTAAAAGAAATCGGCGGGATGTTCGCGGTTTGCGCCGATGCCGCCGACATTCGCGGCAAGATGAATGATGACTACATTCTTCGGATCAACGCCTTTGAGATTGTCGGCATACATGCGCTTGATATCGTTTGGGTCAACGAGGTTATAGTTTTCGATGCGCGGGATATAAATATCAGTTGCGCCGCGACCTTTTAATTTCTCAATCACAAACGAGCCAAGAAAGCCTGCGCCGCCGGTAACGATTACTTTTTTATCTTGCCAGAAGGTTTCTGTCATGTTTTTCTCCTATATGTTATTGCACAACAAACTGTGCATTCCTGTATCGGTCATCCGTCGGATTGCGGATCAAGCCGGATTTCAACGCGAACAAAACTTCACGCACGCCGTCATCCACATTCAACGTGGTATCAAAACCAAGCACGCGCTTGATCTTCTCAAACGAGACCGTTATATCACGCAGGTCGCCGCCAAAAGTTAAATCTTTATATTCCACAACCGTCTCAGGCATGCGCCTCAGCACCAACTGCACAATATCATTTTTGGAATAATTCCCATTTTCAGCGCCCAGATTAAAAACCTGCCCGCGCACCTTTTCTTTTTCGGCTTCAATGCCCATCATCACACCGCGCACCACATCACGGATGTGGACGAACGAGCGTGAATATCCGCGCTGATAAATTATGAGCGAGCGTTTCGTGAATGCCTGCAACACAAATTGATTGACAATCAAGTCAAAGCGTGTGCGGGGTGAAATTCCATATAAAGTTGCAAAGCGGAACAGCAACGGCGCGCAATTCGAATCTTTTTGCGAAAGCAAAAACTCTTCGCTGGCGATCTTCGTCTCTGCATATAACGATTGTGGATTTAATGGAGACTCTTCGGTGACAGGCTTGCCGTCTTCGGATAAGCCATAGTTGCTGTAGGTGGATGCGAACACGAGCCTTTCCACGCCTAAATCTGATGCCTGACCATGGACATTTTTTGTGGCTTCGACATTGTACTTCCACGCCACCTGCTTCCCCACCGCCTGACAAGCTGGGAACCCCACGATCGCCGCAAGGTGGATAATGGTATCCGGCTTCTGCCAGTCACGCTTGATCGCATCTCGTACTGCACGCGGCTCAGTCACATCTGCTTTGACAAAGTAAAAATTAGGATGATGAAGAAACGGGACAATGCTCTCGCCGCCGAACAGGAGACTGTCCACGACGGTGACTCTATAATTGGCGCGCAACAGTTCCGAGGTCAACATGGAGCCGATATAGCCCGCGCCGCCTGTGATCAATATGTGTCGATCTGTCATTCTATGCCTTCCAATCGCACCTTATATCCATCCAGAATTAAGGCAGGCGCTGTTTTATCAGTCACAACAGAAATGCCTTGTTCAAGACAGGTAAGTTTGCAAATATCCGCCACATCGCCGGAGCCAACGATACGCACGCGGTCAAAACCTGCCTGGCGAATTTTTACAATATAGTCTTTCACACGCTGGCGGGTGCGGCGATACACAGAAAAAGAACGCTCCACATAATCCACCGCGAGGCGGGCACGCAGGGCGAGACCTTCGGGAGTGATGATGTAACGCAGTTTCTTGCGCTCAGCACGCGCAACCTTCACTGCGCCTTTTGCAATGAGCCGTTTTAAATGCCAATTGACCGTGCCAACAGCCACACCCAGTTGGGTAGCCAGCGCGGATTGGTTTACATCGGGGTCGCTCTCAATTTTTTCAAGCAGGGAGAGTTCGCGGAGTTCGTCGTTTGTTGATTCCATATATTCGCAATCCAAAATTCAGTGACTGAATTATAACAGGAATAACGAGATGCAAATCAACTATTTTCTACCCAGACGAGATCAGGGCATTGTCGTATTCAAGCGATAAATATCGTAACCAGTTATAGTGTTAACGCGGGTATAGTTTTGCTGGATGAAGTCCAACATATCTTTATAGTTGTGCGCGAGGACAACATCCTTCCATTTGATCTTGTATTGCTTGCGGACTTCGGGATCAATGTCGGGAATTCTTTCACGGTCTGCGGGTTCGATCATATTGATGACCAGGGCAGGCGGATCCATCGTGAATTGGGAATAAAACTGGTCCGCCCAATGCTCTCCGAGAGGAGTGTCCACATGAATCAGCGGGTAGGGCAGAAAAGATGCAGGGGATTCTCTGTCAGATGCAAAGTTGATCACAGGACGAAATCCCCAAACGAAAATTTCATCCTGAGGCGATGTATTCTTCCGAATGTACAAGGCAACAGGGTCACGATAATCCACTCCCGCTTCGGGAAAAGTCTGTAAACGAGCGAGAACAACGCCGTAATTCTTCCAGACATTAATTTTGCCAGCCAGAGTGACGGCCAATAAAATTAATACGCAAGCGACAACATATTTTTCAGCATGGGAAACAAATCGGTTCAACAATACATATACCGCATAAGCGCATAACAGACCCAAATACGGCGCCCATCCAAGAAAATAATGCGGATAGTTTCGTCCTGAAAGCAAACTTAATACAGCTTCGATTGGCCAACCTATGATCAAAACCAGAAGAAATTTCCCCAACACAGTATCCAGCGCTTTATGTTTAAAAAGTGACAGCAAGGATAAAACATATCCAAACAGTGCAGTGATCACGAGTATCAATCCAATTGAAGTGGAAGCGCTTAGCAACCCGCCCAAAACCTCTGGCAGCCCGCCGCCATTGCTATATTGAACATTAAAGACAAGCACAACATTGATCATTTCCATTAGCGCGTCTTGCAGGGTAAAATACAAAATGACCGGAGCAAGCACAGCAATTGCGCCTAATGTGATCAGAGCGGCTCTTTGAAGAAGTAAACGCCAGTCTCTGGAAACAATGGCCAGCACAAAGTATGCTCCCGCCGCCGCGACCTGCATACCGATATTATTTGGTCGAAGCAGGATATTTGCGCCCAACGAAAAACCAACCAAAAAACTGTAAAGTTTGTTGGTTGGTTTTTCGAGGCTTTTCAAATAAAACACTACTGCCATAAAGCTGAACAACAGCGAGTATTCTTCAGAAAAATTTCCGCCTTGCAATACGTTACCCGCCGCGGTGACCCAGACAAATGTCCCGAGCAAAGCTGGGATGGTTCCCATCAACCGCTTGATGAAGGTATAACTAATATATCCAGCACAAGCAAAGAAAAGGAATTCAAGCAGCCAAATTCCCCAGCGAGATCCATTGGTCAAAAAAAGCCCAAGCGCGTTAATATAAAAAACGAGGGGTCCTTTATTTTCCCAAACATCCAGATAAGGCATTTTGCCTTTTAGAATAAGTGAGCCAACGTATAAAAAAATCCCGCCATCACGCCCTGGATAAGAAAATAAAGGATTGGACAGTATCCCCAAAACCAACAGTCCCACCCACCCTGTTGTAATGACCTTCTCGAACAACCCATGACGGGGGAAAGACGGCAACTGTTTTTGCATTATGCACCTAATCGTCTGATTTCTCCAGACATGGATCAATATCCAACAATTCAAGTTTCGATAAATCTACTAAAAAATCCAGATCTGATTTCAAAAGCGTAAATTAATCAGCATTATAATCGCAGCAACAAAAACAAAGGAATATTATGGAAGCTTATTATCAAACTCGTAAAACTCACTGGGATGCCATCGCCCAAAAGCGCGACCATTGGAGCGGCATGGGCAGATGGTATCACCGCCGTCTGATTGAGATCTATCGTTACCTTGTCAACCCCAACCAACGCATACTTGAGATCGGCTGCGGCACGGGAAGTCTGCTTGCGCACCTGCAACCTTCTCGCGGCGTCGGCATCGATTTTTCAGATGAAATGATCTCAAGGGCAAAGCAGCGTCACCCGGAAATTGAGTATTATCTGGCAGACGCACATGACCTTTCCAGCATTGAGGGCGAATTCGATGTCATTATCCTGTCTGACACCGTTAATGATTTGTGGGATGTGCAGTTGGCATTTGATCAAATACGCAAATTGAGCGCGCCCCACACCCGTATCATTATCAATTTTTATAACCACCTTTGGCAAATACCTCTCACCGTTGCCCAACATCTCAACCTTGCCGCGCCGATGCTCAACCAAAATTGGTTAACCCCAGAAGATATCGACAACATGTTACACCTTTCAGGATTTGAGAGCATTCGCGCCACGCAGGAAATCCTCTGGCCGCTTCCCTTTGGCGGGTTTGCAAATCGGTATCTCGTCAAACTCTGGCCATTCCGCGAATTCGCCCTTTCCAACTTCATAATCGCGCGCCCCGCGCCGCAGCCCAAAGAAAAACCCAGCGTCTCGGTCGTGATTGCCGCGCGCAACGAAGCAGGCAACGTCAAGGCGATTTTTGAACGAGTGCCAAAAATGGGAAGCGGGACCGAGATCGTCTTTGTCGAAGGACATTCACGCGACAACACCTACGAAACTATTGCGGATGAAATTCCGCTTCACCCTTCGACCCCGAGCCTGCTCTTCCGTCAACCGGGCATTGGCAAAGCGGACGCGATTCGGCTCGGCTTCGAAAAAGCCGCCGGCGACATCCTGATGATCCTCGACGCAGATTTAACCGTCCCGCCCGAAGACCTGCCGCGCTTCTACGACGCCATTGTCTCAGGCAAAGGTGAGTTCATCAATGGCGTACGCCTCGTCTACCCAATGGAAAAAGAAGCCATGCGCACGTTGAACTTCATCGGCAATAAATTATTCAGCATGACATTCTCCTGGCTGTTGGGACAGCCCATCAAGGATACCTTGTGTGGCACAAAAGTGATGTGGAGCGAGGATTACGCAAAGATCGCAGCGAACCGCTCCTACTTTGGAGATTTCGACCCCTTCGGCGATTTCGACCTGATCTTCGGCGCCGCCAAGTTGAACCGAAAAATCATCGACCTCCCCATCCGCTATCGCGACCGCACCTACGGAACGACCAACATCTCACGCTGGAAACATGGCTTGCTTCTGCTAAAAATGGTCGCTTTTGCCGCGCGTCGAATCAAATTCGTTTGAGTTTTTGAAACGGGAAATTCCTGCATAGATCAAAAAATAGCGCCATACTCTGACAACAGGCGCGGCGCTATTTTTTATATTCACAAACGATCAAATCAGGTTAATCACAAATAGCGGGGGGCAGCGTTTCTGAAAAATATAGCCTTTGCTTATCGCTTTGTTCAACAAAAATAAACCACACATTCCGTTTGGCATCAAGGAACAAAGTGACATCTGATGCATTTGGAAAGAAATCAGGCGACTCGGACATCGGGAAAATAACCCGCTGATTCATCTGCCCAATCATTTCAAATACCAATCTGCCTTCGTCCACAGCTTTATATCCGGCTGAATCTGTAAACGTTTCACCATCACCAGCCTCATAATAACGGGGATAAATCGCCCTCCCTTGAGTAATGCTCAATTGATTCTTAACAATGATCTTTTGGAAGCATAGGGCGTCAAACTTTGATTGTTTCAAAGTAGGGAAAGACACCGGCGTATTCAGTGCTTCTTCCCGGGTAACCAACGGGTATTTTTTTGGAAATGCCATCTCGCTGAGCGGAAGAGAAGCGCCAATCCCAAAGAAGAAAATTCCGGCGAGGATATACTGACGCATTTTTTTCTGATCTGCCTGTTGAACAAACGAAAACGGATTGGACGCAAACCACTTGAGGATCATTGACCGTCCGCTCTCCAGCGCAAAAAGAAAAATACTCAACAAGACAAAAAGACCGATCATATAATATAAATATATCGACCAATCCATTGCCAGCAGAAATCTTTGGCCGGAAAGCAATGCCAGTGAAGTCCATAAATTATAAAGAAGATTAACTCCCAAAGGCAGAAGTCCCAGCCAGCCATTTCTAAGCCAGGCAGCGCCTAGTCCCAGCCCAAACAGGAAAACATAAAAGCCAAGCAATGCTTCCTGCGATGAAGTCGGTGTGCCATTCCACCCTTGCCAAAAAGCATCTGTGGGCGTCCAAAGTTCACCAATTTCCTTGAGATTATTCCTTAATGGAAAAACAAGAATATTATTGACTCCGTGATTAAGAAAAGAATTTGCAATCCCTTTCGCTATCCCTGTCGGGTTTAAACGAATTGCCTGGGTAGCAAGTTCAGCCAACCTGGCATTGTACTCAGAGTTGGATTCTCCAGATGAAGGCATGATGTCAGCGTTAACTCCATTCAATCTGTTGTAGCGCAAGGCAAGGTTTGCCATTTGGGATTCTGGATTATCAAAAATAAATTCGCCTGTCATCTTCCAATTTCGCCAGAGCCACGGACTAATGACCAAAATAATGGTCAGCAATGCCAGTAACGCCCCTTTGATGATCGGCTTCATCTTTTTGGGCTGAACAAGAAGCGCAAATAAAAGAACCATGGGGAAAGCCACCACCACCTGGGTGCGGATCAACATGGCGACGCCCAAAATCCCACCCATGAGAAACGCTGAAAAAATAGGAAAGTCCGATTTGATCCAGCGGATGCCAACCAGCAGAAAGAGGATCAAGAACATGGCAGTAGGTATCTCGGCAAGATAAAGTTTGGAATAACTTAGGTTGCCGGTAAACGGAGAAACAAGGTTGGATGTGTAATCACGCAGAATTGCCAGCAGGGCGATGGAAATCCCTATTGGACGCCCAAAGAATTCCCTGCCCAAAAGGTAAAGCAGAACCGGGAACAGAGCAAAAAACATGGACTGAAGCGCAATCATATTGTCGTAGTCCTGCCCAGCCAGCACATGCAAAAAGGTAAGGAAAACAATGTACAACGGACGTTGAGGAATTTTATCCACCCCAAACCCGTTGCCGATCAAAACAGATTGAGAAAATTCGTCATAGGTTTGTGCGTCGCTAAAGGGATAGACTTCAAAATTCGGCGCGCGCGGCTCCAACGCTGATGCACTTGGAACAATGGGTTGTCCAAGCCAGAGAGCGGCGGCCGCGAGCCACACCGCGAGCACTATCCACAAATCCAGGTGGGAAATTTTAAGTATCTTTGGATTGGATTCAATAATAACCATCCCAATGCAAAATATACAAGCCATGATAATTTGCCACTCAAGCAGAGGGACGGCGGGCAAACCGCGCGCCCAGTCGCCTTTATAGATCGGCGCTATTCCCATGCCAGTCAGGGAAATATAGAAGGTGGTAAACCCCAACAATATCAGGATAATCAATATCCTTGCAAAAAAATACTTGAATGAATTTTTATACTCCGCCTTTTCACGAATAACAAAAAACAAAATCAGCGCGATGACTTCGACCAGGATCAATGTCATCAAATTAAGCAGGGGCGAAAGCCGATCAGCATAGGCGATGTAACGAAAGTTTGCTGTTCGCTCAGCGACTGATTGCAAGATCGCGAGACAAATCCGCAAGGACACGGATAACGTTGCGACTGCAAAGACGACGTCTTTCACGGCTGGATTTTTTAGCAAGCCTAATAATTTAATCAGCCATACAGATTTTTGAGAGATGGAAAAGATCAGAAACAAATTAAAGACAGTCCAAAAAAATAACAATCCAGCCATGACGGTCTGTTGAAAAGAAAGACCAAAGGGAGAATTTTGGGAAGCTAAAAATTGTACTAAAGCAACCGCACCATGCAAAGCCCAAACGCCGAAAAGGGCATTCCACTTATCTTGAACAGACCAACCTGATGAAACAGACATAAAGAAGATACTCCGACACCCGGAATTTGAAGATTTACATTGAT
>Ga0105047_10002989_pt1 | contig 29979 bp, 27 predicted proteins | sample MAT04_FD_78384 | JGI IMG/M metagenome (GOLD analysis project Ga0105047, IMG submission 78384) | Freshwater microbial communities from Lake Fryxell liftoff mats and glacier meltwater in Antarctica - MAT-04 (megahit assembly) | ecosystem: Environmental > Aquatic > Freshwater > Ice > Liftoff... | reverse complement strand
TAATCGCCGCCGTCAACGTCGTCTTCCCATGATCAATATGACCCATCGTCCCCACATTCACATGCGGCTTCGTACGCTCAAACTTCACTTTCGCCATGGGAGGCTCCTTCTTCTCAGATCTTGAACAGTGTGATGTGGTCCGCTCGACTGCGATGAACCTCGAGCGGCGATGCGGGTGGGAACAGGTCCCCGGGTAGTAGCGACGGTCAGACTTGAACTGACGACCCCTCGATTATGAGCCGAGTGCTCTTACCAACTGAGCTACGTCGCCGTGACGTCCAAAGTCGAGAACCCTCGGCTCGGAACGAGCGAGCCCCCTGTCAGAATTGAACTGACGACCTCTTCCTTACCATGGAAGCGCTCTGCCGACTGAGCTAAGGGGGCGCGGAGCCGAGCAGGCTCGGAGCCGTTCGTGACTCTAGCAGCGGCCGCCGATGGCTCCAATCATGATTCGCCCGGCCTGACTGACTCGCTCTCAGATGACGGAGCCTCCGGGTATTCCTGCTCAAGTGATGACACCCGCCCGCCGACACTCTGGGGGTGCAATTCCAACGCTTGGTCATCGAGGCAGGAGACAACACGTTCACGCTGGATCTCCATCCCGGCCTGACCGTGGTGGGAGGCGTGAGCCAGATCGAACGAGACGGGCTGATCAACGAGATGATCAGTGCGCTCGGACACGGTCGCCCCGGGGTCCATCTCGAGTTGACCTCGGACAGCGGGAAGCGCTTCGCAGTCTTCCGCCCGGCGGGAGCGCGTCATCGCGTGATCGACATCGACGCTGCGGTGGACGTGACCAAGGAGTTCTCTTCGGCGAACGGGTCCATTGACCTCCTCGACCGAGCCGGTCTCGATGAGCGCGCCGCCAAAGAGGCCATGCGCTTCACCTCGACGGACCTGATGACCTCTCGTGAACGGGACGAACTGGTTCGGACCCTCGCGCAGGTCAATCAGAACGAACTGTGGGTCGCGGCGGAAGCCTTTCGCCAGGCACAACGACGACTCGACGAAGAGGCTGCCGCCGTGGGCACCTCTCCGGAGGACGCCGGAGCAATCGAACGAATCGAGCAGAGTCACGCTGAGTTCGAGCGGACGCAGGCCATGGTCGAGACATGGCGGAAACGCACCTTTGTGGCGTCCGGGGTCAGCGCCCTCGGGGTCGTTCCCGCCGTGATGCAGTTCGGCACCCTCGCAGCACTGCCGCTCGTGGTGATCGCGGCGCTCGCAACAGTGTGCTCCATCGCCATGTGGCGATCGAACGAACGAGCCCAAAAGGCCGAGGAGACCGCCCTGAACGAGGCGGGCGCGCAGTCCTACCTCGGGTTTCACCTTCAACGGGTCAACGGGTTGCTTTCGAGCGATCAGGCACGCAAGCGGATGATCCTCGCATCAGAGGAGCACCGTGAGGCGCAACGACGCTGGTCGGTCATCGCTGGCGATGTCGATCTGAGTTGGGCACTCGCCCAGCGCAGCGCCATCACCGCGGCGGTGAAACTCCGCCACGACGTCGTGAGTCTCGGCATGTCACCTTCGGCACTCGACAACGGTGACAGCGAGCGCACCACCGCCCTGGCCCACGCCATGGTGAGTCGCCTCGCGGACCTTCGCACGCTCGGCCCCGGCAGCGAGAGCTTCCCCGCCCTGCTCGACGAACCGTTCACTGCGGTCGAGTCGACCATCACCCCGTCGCTGCTCGAGCTCTTGGTCCGCTCCAGTCAGCACCAGCAGGTGATCCTGATGACAAACGATGACGCGATCGTGGCATGGGCGCGGCTCGAAGCCATGACGGGGGCACTCTCGGTCGTGGAGCCGTCGCACAGCGGTTTGTCGGCACGACCGGCCGCACCGGCGGCCACGGCCGCTCGGGAACGAGTCAATCTCGCCAGCCACCCGGGGTAGCGCCGGTAGCCTCGGCGATCGTGCTCATCAGAACCGCCACCAGCGACGACGCCGAGGCCATCAGGACGATCTACAACGTGGAAGTCGAGACATCGACCGTCACCTTTGATCTGAGGGCCCGGACCTTCGCCGAGCAACGACGGTGGATCGACAAGCGCTCTGGCGTCCACACCGTGGTCGTCGCCACGTCCGACGAGGGGCTGGTCATCGGGTTCGGTTCGCTGTCGCCGTACAAGGAACGCCCCGCCTACTCGACGACCGTCGAGAACTCGGTGTACGTCCATCGCCAGCATCAAGGAATCGGTGTCGGACCGGCCATTCTGGCTGAGCTGGTGGCCCGAGCGGAGCAGCACGGGTTCCACTCGGTCGTGGCCCGGATCGTCGGCGGGCATCAGGCGTCAATCAACCTGCACGCCCGCGCCGGATTCACGATCGTTGGGCACGAACGCGAGATCGGGCGGAAATTCAACCAGTGGTTGGATGTGGTGACGATGCAGCTGTTGTTCGACTGACGGACCTGACCGGGACCAGTGCGGTCCGCCGCCACTACCCTGAGCCGGGTGATCCGGGACGCTGGCGCGTATGCGATTGGAGCAGCGTTCGCCGCGTTGCTCGCTACGACGAGCAACGTCGAGCCGCACCAGTACTGGGGCCAGGTCGCCGTCTGGGGATACCTGGCGGCCGCCGGGATCGGGGTGCTGATCGTGGCGGCCGATCGAGCGCTCAAGTGGTCACCGCCAGAGCGCTCTCTGCGCATCGGTCTGATGGTGGCGGTGATTGGAGCGACCCTCGTGTTGCCGATGCTCCTGATGATCACCGCACGACGCGACGGCACACCGCACCAGGCGTTGGGCGAGGTCGGCGTCGTCGAGCGGGCCGGTCAGCGACTCAATGACACCGGGTCGCCGTATCTCGGAGGAGCCGCGCTCGAGGAGGCCTCGCAATCCTCGGTTCTGGGGACGCTGGCCTACACGCCCTACGGGTCCCTGATGGCCGTTTTCGGCCTGCCCCGCGTGGTGTCGACAACGTCCGCCTGGACCGATGCCCGAGTCGCGTTCGCCGCTACCGGATGTGCGGTGTTGCTGGCAGCAGTCTGGATCGGACTGACTGACCGTCGGCGACGATTTCGGCTGTTTCACTCCCTGTTGATTCTCCCGCCAACGGCGTTAGCGCTCAGCACTGGCGGCGACGACGTTCCCGTCGTCGCGTTGGCGATGTTGTCGATGGCCCTGCTGTCGAAGCGTCGTTGGATGTGGGCTGGCATGGTCATCGGAATCGCCCTGGCCATGAAGACCATCGTGGCGCCGATGGCGGCGATGCTGGCGATCTTCATGCTCTGCCGGCACCGACCGGGAACCGCTCGCGACGGTTGGACGTTCGTCGCCGCAGGTCTGGCCGTGCCACTCCTGACATCGGTCCCGTTGTTCATTGCCGACCCGAGTGCGCTGTTCGAAAATCTCATTCGCTATCCGCTCGGGCTGACCGAGCAACGCTCGCCAGCGTCGAGCCCGCTGATCGGCTGGACGATCACGAGGTGGGTTCCACATGGAAAGGCCATCACGCTCGCGCTGTTGGCGCTGGCCTTGGTCACTCTCGCGTTGGCAATTGCCCGTCGCCCCCCGAAATCAATTGGCCAGGCAGCGTGGTGGGCATCGCTGATCCTGACATCGATCATCGTCCTGGCGCCCGCCACGCGCTTCGGGTACTTCATCTATCCCGGGTTCTTCGCGGCCTGGGCCTTTGCCACCGAGGGGCCCGCCCACCGTCGAAACTACAAGAACAACAACGCCGGCAGACCCGAGGACCTGCCGTCGTTGCAGCGTTCGAATGGTGGGCCGAGACGGATTTGAACCGCCGTAGGCTTACGCCGGCAGGTTTACAGCCTGCTCCCTTTGGCCACTCGGGCACCGACCCGGGTGAGACGATAGCGCCTCCCCAGCGGAGTGCCCACCTGGGTTACGGTGAGCCGTCTCGAACAGGCGATATCAAGACGATCGACGCCTCTCACCGTACACACTCGCCCGTACACACTCGCCAACTGAAGGAGCGACATGCCGAGCTTCGATATCACCTCCGAGGTCGACGGCCAGGAGATCCGCAACGCTGTCGACCAGGCAGCGCGCGAACTCGGCAACCGCTTCGATTTCAAGGGGACCGACTCGAGCGTTGAACTCGGCGACAACATCGTCACGCTTCGCTCGGTGTCGCCCGATCGCCTGGCAGCGGTTCGCCAGGTTCTCGAGGAAAAACTCGTCAAGCGAGGGATCTCCATGAAGGCGCTGGACTACGGCACCATCGAGGATGCATCGGGCTCCACCGTTCGCCAGGTGGCGACGCTCGTGGCGGGCATCAACTCCGAGCGCGCCCGCGACGTGAACAAGTTCATCAAGGCGCTGGGACTCAAGGGGATCCAGTCCCAGACCCAGGGCGAAGAGGTTCGGGTGACCGCCAAGAAGCGCGACGACCTCCAGGCGATCATCACGGCCTGCAAGGAGCACGACTTCGGTATCCCGCTGCAGTTCGGCAACTTCCGGGACTAGTTGCTCCAGGCCAGGCGCCCTACGAGTGAGCCCACTCACGCGAACGCAGCCGTGCCACGCGGTCGGCGGTCCGTGGGTGGGTCGAGAACCATTTGGCGCCAGCGTCGCCTCCGCGTAGCGGGCTGACGATGTAGGAGCTCTCCATCGACGGGTTGACGTGGGCTGGGATCCGCTTGGTCCCCGACTCCAGTTTCTCGAGCGCTCGGGCCAACGGCTCACCGTCACCGATCAGCCGCGCTGCTGACGCATCGGCTTCGTATTCGCGGCTCCGGCTGATCGCCATCTGGATCACCCCCGCCGCAATCGGACCCAAGATGATGAGGAACAGCGACCCGATTCCCCCGCCATCGCGATCCCGATCAGCCGAACTCCCACCGAAGAGCGACCCCCACATCGCCATCTGTGCGATGAACGTGATGCTCTGGCCGATGGCCGCCGCCACCGACTGTGTGAGGATGTCGCGGTTCTTGACGTGGCTGAGCTCATGCGCCAATACGCCTTCGATCTCGGCCCACGTCAGATAGTCGATGAGTCCCGCGTTGATGCAGACCGCGGCGTTCTGCGGGCCCCGACCGGTCGCAAAGGCGTTCGGCTGTGGGTTGGGCGCGATGTACAACCGAGGCATGGGTATACCGGCACGCTCGCTCAACCGAGCCACGATGTCGTGGTACTCGGGAGCCTGCGCGGCCGTAACGGGTTGAGCACGGGAGGCGGCGATCGCCAACCTGTCGCTGAACCAGTAGCTGCCGCCCGTCATCACGAGGCCGATGATCAGCCCGATCATGAGCCCGCCGGTGCCCCAGGCAGAGCCGATGAGCATGCAAACGCCACCGAGACCAGCGAGCAGCGCTGCCGTCTTGACGTTGTTCTTCATGCGGCCAGTGTGGCGAGTCGTCCGCCCATCGCACGGGCATCGCCTGAGAGACCTTCAAGCTGAGATCGTGGGTGTCTCGCTACTCGTAGTACCCAGAGTGGATGTAGATGCACGGCACCCCTTCCCCGTGGAACATGGCGACGTTGCGCGGGTCGTCCTCGAAGGCGAGCCGAAGATCGAAGCCGTACTCGCGGAGCTCCTGAGTGGAGCGACGTTTGAATGAGCGGGCCGCCATGTAGTCGCCGAATTCGCGCATGATGAGCAGGTCCCATCGGAGGCCGTAGTGCGAAAGCCAAGCGAGGGTCTGGGGTTGCACCCGCATGGGGCGGGCGGTCAGTAGCACCACCCGGTGGGTGGGATCGATCACATCGAACAGACGGGCCACTTCGGCGATCAGTGCGTCCTCACCGCAGGCCTCGAAGAAGGCCTCCCAGTCGGGGAAGGGGTACTCGATGTAGTGCTGGCGGCCAGCGGCATCGCTGAGGACCCCGTCCATGTCGAATACCACGGTCGGGCCCGGTTCGACAGGGCTCTCGTGCCACAACCAATTCTCGAACTTCCCGATCTGCACGCCAGCGAGACTACGGCAGGTGCGAGCGCGGACGAGATCCCGACACGTTGCCAGATGCGCTCGCGCTCGTCATCGGACTCGAAGTCGCTCGCTGGGGGAGCCAGGTGCTCCCCTACGGCGCGACTTCCGCTTCCACCACGACCCGTCGGCGCGACCGGCGACGGAAACCACCATCCGCCGCCGCGCAGTTGCGAGCGCGGTTACTCCTCGGAGGTACCAGCCGCTGCTCGGTCACGAATCTCGGCGACAACAGCGGGATCGGCGAGAGTAGTGGTGTCTCCCAACGACCGTCCTTCGGCGACATCGCGAAGCAGACGCCGCATGATCTTGCCCGACCGAGTCTTTGGGAGATCGGGCACCAGCACCACGGTGCGCGGCCGGGCAATGGCGCCGAGCTTGGTGGCTACATGCTGGCGAATCTCCTCGCCCAGTTCGCTCGATGCCTCCTGATCGCCGCGTAGGATCACGTACCCGACGATGGCTTGGCCCGTCGTGGCGTCGGTCGCTCCCACCACGGCCGCCTCGGCCACGGCCAGATGATCGACCAACGCTGACTCCACCTCGGTCGTCGAGATGCGGTGACCCGAGACGTTCATCACGTCATCAACCCGGCCCAGCAACCAGAGGTACCCGTCGTCGTCGATCTTGGCGCCGTCACCAGCGAAGTAGCGGCCGGGATAGGTCGACCAGTAGGTCTCGAAGTAGCGCTCGGGATCCCCCCAGATGCCCCGAAGCATCGCCGGCCACGGCGTCGTCAGCGTGAGGTATCCGCCCCCATGGGTGATCACGTTGCCGGCGTCGTCGACCAACTCCACCCCGATCCCCGGCAACGCGTGACACGCAGAGCCAGGCTTGGTCATGGTCAGACCCGGAAGCGGCGAGATCATGTGGCCACCGGTCTCGGTCTGCCACCACGTGTCGACAATTGGGCAGCGCTCACCACCGATGTTCTCGTGGTACCACATCCATGCTTCAGGGTTGATGGGCTCCCCAACAGTTCCGAGCACTCGCAACGAGGACAGGTCGTGGCCTGCCGGCCAGTCCGCCCCCCACTTCATGAACGTCCGGATGGCGGTCGGAGCGGTGTACAACTGCGTCACCCCGTAGCGCTCGACGATGTCCCACAGCCGATCCTTGGCCCAGCCCCCCGGCTGATCACCGGACCGGTTCTCGAGTGTCGGCGTGTCGGGGGTGCCCTCGTACATCACCCCCGTGGCGCCATTGGCGAGGGGCCCGTACACGATATAGGTGTGCCCCGTCACCCAACCCACATCGGCCGCGCACCAATAGACATCCGTCTCCGGCTTCAGATCGAAGACGGCACGATGTGTGAATGCCGCTTGGGTGAGATAGCCACCCGTCGTGTGCATGATCCCCTTGGGCTTCGCCGTCGTCCCTGAGGTGTAGAGGAGATAGAGCAGGTCCTCGCTCTCCATGTGCTCGGGGGGACACGTCGTGCTCGAAGCGCCCACGATGTCGTGCCACCAGACGTCACGGTCCTCGACCATGGTTGGAGCAAGATCGCATCGATTGACCACGAGCACGGTGTGGACCGTCGAGCATCCCTCCAACGCCACATCGACATTCGGCTTGAGCGCCGATGGAGCGCCCCGCCGGAACCCACCATCGGCGGTGATCACGGCGACGGCTCCGGCATCATTGATCCGGTCGGTGAGCGCGTCCGGACTGAAACCACCGAACACCACCGAGTGCGCGGCGCCGATGCGCGTACAGGCCAACATCGCCACGATCGTCTCGGGGATCATCGGCATGTAGATCGCCACACGATCACCACGCTGTACGCCCCGCGCCTTGAGGGCATTGGCGCACTGGCACACCTCATCGAGGAGCTGGGCGTAGGTGATGGTGCGGGTGTCGCCCGGCTCGCCTTCCCAGAAGTACGCGACCCGGTCACCGATGCCCGCCTCGACGTGGCGGTCGAGACAGTTGTACGACACGTTGAGGGTGCCGCCAACGAACCACTTGGCGAATGGCAACTCCCACTCGAGGGTGGTGTGGAAATCGTCGAACCACGTCAGCAGCTCGCGAGCCTGACGAGCCCAGAAGCCCTCGAGATCGGCATCCGCCTCGGCGTACAGTGACCGGTCGGCAACGTTCGCTTGTTCCACGAAGTCCGCCGACGGCGGGAAATGACGGTCTTCGAAGAAGTAGTCCTCGATGGTCGGTTCGTTCATCGTGTCCCCCGGACGGTTGAGCCTCGCTGACACTACCGAACCACCGGACCACTACCGTCGGGGCATCCACGTTGGAGAGGAAGCGGTCGTGCCAGCGACGTTCAGAGAACTCGGAGTGCCAACTGAATTGGCAGCAGAGCTGGCTACCCGGGGGATCGCTGAACCGTTCCCGATTCAGGTGGCCGCCATCCCCGATGCGTTGGCGGGAAAGGACATCTGCGCTCGCGCTCCGACCGGGTCCGGCAAGACGATCGCCTTCGGCATCCCATTGGTGATGGGCATCGCCGCCGCTCGATCCAATCACCCAACGGGCTTGGTGCTCGTCCCGACACGAGAACTCGCCGCTCAGGTGAACGCTGAGATTCGCCATCTCGGTCGACCCGTCGGGCGCTCGACGACTGCCATCTTCGGCGGAGTGTCGTTGTCGCCGCAGATCTCGGCACTCGACCGCGGTGTCGACGTGCTCGTGGCAACCCCGGGGCGACTACTCGACCTGATCGACCAGCGGTGTGTTGAGCTCGACGAGGTGCAGATCGCCGTGGTGGACGAGGCCGACCGGATGGCCGACATGGGTTTCCTGCCCGATGTTCGCTCAATCCTCGATCGGATCACTGGTCCACGTCAGACGCTGTTGTTCTCGGCCACCCTCGACGACGATGTCGACGATCTGATCCAGCGGTATCAACGCCAACCAGTCCATCACGATGCCACTCCGCTGAATCACGCCGTTGCGATCGAGCATCTCTTCTGGAAGGTGACGCCGCACACCGATCGCGTCCGACAGACCGCCGAGATCATCGATCGCTTGGGGTCAGTGATCGTGTTCACCCGCACTCGACATGGCGCAGATCGCGTGTCGCGACAACTGGGCAGCTGGAACGTGAAGTCGGTTGCCTTGCACGGCGACAAGAGCCAAGCCGCCAGAACGAAGGCGCTCGCTGATTTCACGGCCGGGAAGGTCCGGGCGTTGGTCGCAACCGACGTCGCTGCTCGCGGCATCCACGTCGACGCCGTTGACGCCGTTGTGCAGTTCGACCCACCCGCCGACATCAAGGACTACCAACATCGCGCGGGGCGCACGGGTCGCGCGGGAGCAACGGGGATGGTGATCACTCTCGTGACCACGCCCGTCGTCGATCACACCCGGAACCTGATCCACGATCTCGGTCTCAGCGTCGACATCGAACCGGCCGGCGTGTGGCCGACGAGCACACGAGGAAGTCGAGAGGCCAGCCGAGCGCCGCACACCGACAGCGGAGAGATGCATGTATCGACCGAGCGGGCCGTTCCCGGTGGACTCGGCGGCGCCGCTACTCATCCCGGATCCACACGCGCGCCGTAGGCTCGCGACGTGGATCGAATCCAGGCATACGTCGACATCCGAACGCGACTGATCGAGCTCGGTCGCTCACTGGACGATGCACAGGCCGCGGCGATGGTTGCGGCCTGCCCGAAGTGGACCGTGAAGGACGCGTTCGCTCATCTGGTCGGGAACAACGCCGACGGGATCGCTGGTCGGATGGACGGCGTCACCCAGGACTGGTGGACCCAACGCCAAGTGGACGAGCGTTCGGGTCACACCCTTGCGGAGGTGCTCGACGAATGGGACGAGCTCTCACCCGCGTTCGAAGCTGGTCTCCGGAGCGCTGAGACGGTCCGTCCAGAGCTGATCATGACGCCTGGACCCACGAGCAGGACATCCGGGGAACCATCGGCGCGTCCGGGGGTGACGACCCTGAGCTGGTCGACTCGCTGTCCGGTTTAGTGGTTGGACGACTCCTGACTGGCGCCGTCGAGCGAGGGTTGGCCGCCATCGAGGTTGAGTTGGCGGTCGGATCCGAACGAGCGGTGAAGCTCCGACAGTGTCCTTGGTGGTCCCAGCGTTCGACTTCGTCCGTGTCGCGTTCGGGCGGTGCAGCCGAGCTCCGCTCAGTTCGTGGCCGTGGATCGGAACTGAAGATCCCGACCCCTACATCGACTCATTGTTGATCTTTGGAATCGCCGAGCAGGACATTTTCGACGCACGGTGACGCTCAGGCTGCAGATCTCCCCGACCACCTCAATGCAAAAGCAGCATGGAGTGCCGCTCCCATCGGCATGGCCGCTTCGTTCAGCCGCATCAGATTCGAGTGACAGGAGGGAGCCAGCAACGAGTTCGAGATGTCGTCGGGGCACACTCCGAGGAACACCATGGCGCCAGGGATCTCCTCGAACAGGTAGCTGACATCTTCCGCACCCATCACCGGCGTCGGGAACTCGAGCCAGCTGTGGTCTCCAGTGAGGTCCTTCACGAGCTCCGATGCGAACTGATGAACACCACCGTCGTTGACGGTGACCGGATACCCCGCCCGCAACTCGACGTCGACCTCACAATCGTGCGCTGCGGCCACGCCACGGACGATGCGCTCGAAGCCCTCGCGGATCTGGACTCGTGAGGCGGACGACACCGTCCGCATCGTGCCTTCGAACCAGGCGTGGTCGGGGATGACATTGGTCGTCGTGCCCGCGGTGAGATGCCCGACCGTCACCACTGCAGGATCGAAGGCATTGATGCGCCGAGTGACGAGTGTCTGCAACGCCATGATCATCTCGGCGGCCACGGGGATGGGGTCGTTGCCGAAGTGGGGCGTCGAGGCGTGGGCTCCCGCCCCGCGAACGGTGACCTTGAAATCGTCGGTGGACGCCATGAGCGAACCTGATCGACCACCGACCAGACCCAGCGGGAGATTCGGTGTGATGTGGATGGCGAACGCCGCCTCCGGGCGCTTGTCGAGCCCTTCGGTGAGCAGACCCTCCGCCAGCATGTGAACCATCCCGCCGAAGCCCTCCTCTCCCGGTTGGAACGCCAAGCGAATGTTGCCAGCAAGTTCGTCGCGGCGGTCGACGAGCAGCTTCGCGGCCCCCAGCAACATCGCCACGTGGGCGTCATGACCGCAGACATGGGCGCGCCCGTCGATCTGGGACTTGTGGTCCCACTCGGTGTCCTCGGTCATCGGCAGTGCATCAGTGTCCGCCCGCAGCACGACCGTGGGGCCCGGCAGCGCTCCGGTGATGGTGGCCGTCACCGAGCTGATGCCAGTGCCCGTGGTCAGGTCGTCGATGCCGAGCGGTTCGAGCGCCTCGACGATGAGCCGTTGGGTGACCGGGTTCTCGATGCCGAGCTCGGGATGTCGATGAATCCGGCGTCGCCACTCGATGAGCTCCGGAAGAAGCGCCTGCGCATCGGTCATGAGATCCGTCATGACCGAGACGCTAGGCCAGCGGCGAAGTTGGTGCGGTTGGTTGCGTTTGGCGAATTTCTGGGTCCGAGAACGACGGGACGGGCGGCGGTCGAGAATTGAGTAGCGCTGGGTCTGCGAAGATGGCGTCGTGAGTTCAACGGTGGCCGTCGTCAACCAGAAGGGCGGCGTGGGAAAGACCACCGTCACCCTCGGACTGGCGTCGGCTGCACGGGCACGCGGCCATCGAGTTCTGGTCGTCGACCTCGACCCCCAAGCCGCCTCGACCTGGGTGCTCGGTGTCGACCCGACGACAGTGACTCGGACCATCGGCGATGTCCTCGCTGCTCCGCGCGGCGGTGCCGCCAAGTCGGCCATCGTCGGTACGAGTTGGGGCCACCTGGTCGATGTCATTCCAGCCAGCGCAGAGCTCCAACAGCTCGAAGTGCTCCGAGGCGGGGTCGAACAGCTCCTCGGCGCCACCAAACCACAGATGCGACTCCGTCGGGCGCTCAAGGGAGTCACCGGCAGCTATGCCATGGTGCTCATCGATTGCCCACCGTCGCTCGGCGATCTCACGACCAACGGCTTGGCCGCGGCTGACCGAACCATCGTCGTCGTCGAACCGACAGCGCTCAGTCTCCGTGGCATTGCTCCCGTAGCGGATCTCATCGAGCGAACGTGGGCCAACTACAACGGCGAGCTCGAACTCGCCGGGGTCGTCCTCAATCGAGTGCCAGCACGATCCATGGACGCCGCGGCGCATCGCGAGTCGCTGAGTCGCACGGTCGGCTCATCGGCGTTGTGGGAGCCGGTCATTCCTCACCGTGTCGTCATCGCCGAGGCCGCCGCCAAACGACGCCCGCTGCACGACATGGGTGCCAGGGCCAGCTCGGTGGCGGTGCTGTTCGACCAGCTCTACGACCGTCTCTGGACACTCGACCAGCACTCGGCGTGAGCCGATGGCGCTCGCCGGCGAGTCACCGCGCCGCGTCGAGCTGGCGCTGAACCTCAGCTGCGCTCGGGTTCACTGCTGACCAGTCGCCGATGAAGACCGTCGGCACGGTCTCGCTTCCACGCGTCACCGAACGGACACGCGCCGCAGCGTCAGGATCCTCCCAGATGTTGTGGTCGACGGTCTCGATGCCGTACTTCTTGAGTCCGCGTCTCAGCGATGAGCAGAACCCGCAACCCGGTCGCCAGTACAGCTCCACAACGGGAGCCGCCGATCCCGGCCCAGCCGGCTGTGAAATCTCGCCCATCGACACAGTCTGGCCTGCGACACCCAGCCCTGTCACGGGCGACGAGCCCCACAACCAGCCGAGTTCGTCAGGGATGGGTGAGCCGATTGCTCAAGGTGGTGTCTGGTCAGGCGTGGAGTCAGCGTGGTGACCGTCGACGTCCCATTCGAGGACGAGGAAGCCGCCCAAACCGATCGGGTCTTCCAGCGCTTCGGCCTCGGTCACGCGGCTGCGTGCCCGGAGTGCCGCGAGATCGCCGAGGTGGGCCCGCTCGACCCAGACTCGTCGGCCCTCGGCGACCAGATCCCCGATCCCCCACCGTTTCAGGACGTCCGCCTGCGTCGAGACTCGCGTCGGGGGCGGCAACTGGTCCACCACGATGTCTGCCGTGATGTCACGTTCCATCGGCGAGTCGTACGGGTCGTCGCCCCGCTCGTGAGATCGGTAGGTCCGAAGCCATGTCCGATCAACGAGCTCCGGTCCGACGATCACGCCGTAGTCGACGACGATGAGACTGCCGCCGACCATCTGTCGCAACGTCTCGACAACCCAGCGCCTTCCCTGCTCATGGATCGGCATACGGGTTCCGACGACTGCGTTCTTGGCGAATCCGTCGAGCCACTCTATGGACGCCCGGGAGAACGAGTTGCTCTCAGTGGGGCGAAGCACCTCACTGGCCCCACCCTCGTCGATTCGGACCCAGACCTCCGACCAGCCGCCGGTGGTGCGTTCCACGATCCGAACCGGCAGGTTGTCCAACAGCTCATTGGCGATGACAACACCGGCGATCGGCGCAGTCGGGAGTTCGGCGCGCACATCGACCTCAGAGCCGAGCAGCTCCACAGCCGACCGCCGAAGCGCTGCGGACTGCTCGACCACACACCAACTGATCGGAGCGCCGGCGACCTCCTCTGCTGTCGCCATCTCCGCCCACGCGCGCCGCATCGACGCCATCAGGGCACCTCGCCCAGCCCCGACCTCCACCACACAGAAGTCCGTCGGCTCGCCGAGTGCGTGCCATACCGCTGACACGTGTCGGGCAAGCACTTCGCCGAAAAGCGGTCCCACCTCGGGGCTGGTGATGAAGTCGCCCCGTCGTCCGGCACCACCGGAGGTCGCGAAGAACCCGTGGTCGGGGTCGTACAGGCAACGCTCCTGATAGTCGTCGAAACGTAGTTCCACCGCTCCGCTCATCATCTGGTGACCAACCGCAGCACGTGAGTCGGCGTCGACCGCGTGCTCAGCCGCCCGCGACCACTGTGGCTTGGGTCAGAAGGTTCGGCAGGACGCCGAACAGGACCGTCGCCACCACGCAGATCCCCATGGCGATACGAAGTGACGGCGGCACCTGAACCGGCGACACGTCACCGTCGGGTGCCTCCTCGAACCACATGACCCGAGCAATTCGCAGGTAGTAGAAAGCGGCAATCACCGTGTTGACCGCCAATACGATGGCGAGGCCGTAGCCCCAACCCGTACCGGGGCTCAGTAGCGCCTTCATCACGCCGAACTTCGCGTACCAACCGCCGAGCGGGGGGATGCCGATGAGCGATGCCAGGAACGCCGTCATCACCACCGTCATCCCGGGGGCGTACTGGAAGAGGCCCTTCCAGGAATCGATCTCGGCCGACCGCGTCTTGCGGGCCACCGAGATCACGACAGCGAACGCTCCGAGGTTCATGGCCGCGTAGATCACCAGGTACACAATGACCGCAGTCAGCGCTTCAGGTGCCTTGTCCGCCACCACGAACGGCGCCAGGATGAATCCCGCCTGTGCGATCCCGGAGTAGGCGAGCATGCGGACGATGTTGGTCTGTCGCAACGCAATCAAGTTGCCGACCGTCATCGACAACGCCGAGAGGATGAACAGCACTGGCGTGACCACGTTGCTGCGGCCCAGGAAGCAGAAGAACACCACGTTGATCAGTGCCACGAACCCAGCGCTCTTCGATGCAACCGCCAGGAACGCGGTGACCGGCGTCGGCGCACCCTCGTAGGTGTCGGGAGCCCACGAGTGGAACGGCACGGCGGACACTTTGAAGGCGAAGCCGATGACCACGAAGATCATCGCCAACGTGATGGCGGGCGAGTTCTTGGTGGAGATGGCCTCGCCGATGCCAGCGAGATTGGTGGTGCCCGCAATGCCGTAGAGCAAGGACATGCCGTACAGGAGGATGCCTGTGGCGAACACTCCCATGAGGTAGTACTTGATGCCCGCTTCGTTGGACTTCCCGTCCCCCTTGCGCCAACCCGCCAACATGTACGCCGGGATCGACAGCAACTCCAAGGCCACGAAGATGCTGATCAGGTCGCGACTGGACGCCATGATGGTCATGCCCAGGATGGAGCTGACCAACAAGGCGTAGTACTCGGACTCCCAGTAGTCGCCCTCGGCCATGTAGTTGGTGCTCAACAGCACGACCACGTAGCCGGACACGATGAACAGCGCCTTGAGCAACAACGTGGTTCGATCGACGACGTAGGCGCCGCCGAACATCTCACGCGAGGTGTCGTCGGAAACGGCCAAGGTGAGGACCGGGACCAGGGACGCCAGCAACCCAATGCCAGCCAAGGCCGAGATGATGGGCTTGGCTCGCTCGAGTAGCACGACGTCCGCCGCGATCAACAGCACGACGACGCCGACCAACACGATTTCAGGGGCGAGCGCGTGCCAGTCGAGGACTGGCTGGCCAGCCCATTGCGACGCGGTCAGAAGAGCGGACACGTCAGCCACCGACCACCACAGCCGCACCCTTCGCGGCCTGAGCGATGAGCCCCACAGCGGGGTTGGTCACATCGAAGATGAGTCCGGGCACGAAGCCGAACAGCAATATCAGCGCCAGGATCGGCGTCCACGCCAACCATTCCGTGGTCACGACGTCGTGGATGTGCGGATCATCGGCAAACTCCTCGGACGGGGTGCCGAAGGCGGTCCGTTGGAAGAGCCACAGAAGATAGCCAGCCGCCAGGACGGTGCCGATCGACGCAATGACCATGCACGTCCGGAAGAGCGCCAGCGACAATCCGTCCGCCGGTTGGTAGCTGGACAGAATGGCCGGGAACTCGCCCCAGAACCCGGCGAGTCCAGGGAGCCCGAGCGATGCCATGGTGCAAAACCCGAGGATCCAACCAAGTCGCGGTGCGGAGACCAGCAGGCCCCCGAGACGCTTGATCTCAAGGGTGTGGTAACGGTCCTTGATCGACCCAGCAATGAAGAACAGCATGCCGGTGATCAGTCCGTGCGCCACCATGCCGAAAATGGCGGCGTTGATGCCGTAGGAGGTGAGAGTCGAGATCCCCAACATCACGTAGCCCATGTGCGCCACGGACGAGAAGGCGATGAGCCGTTTCATGTCGGTCTGCGCCAGACACCCCAGGGCGCCATAGATGATGCCGACAGTGGCGAGGATGGCGATGACCGGTGCCCACGATCGGGCGGCATCGGGCAGCATCGGCAGGGCGATTCGGACGAAGCCGTACGTGCCCAACTTCAACAGGACCGCGGCCAGGATGACCGAGCCCTGAGTGGGTGCCTGGGTATGAGCGTCGGGCAACCACGTATGGAACGGAAACATCGGAACCTTGATGCCGAAGCCGACGAACATACCGCCGAAGATCACGAGCGCTGTGGCGTGCGCAATCCCGGCGCCGCCTGCTGCGGACAGCTTGGCCATGTCGAAGGTCCGGAGCAGTTCACCTGTGTTCGGGTCCTTCACCAGGAAGTAGAGCGACAGGAAACTGAGGATCATCAGCGCCGAGCCGAACAACGTGAACAAGAAGAACTTGATCGAGGCGTACTGCCGCTGTTCGCCGCCCCACACACCGATCATGAAGTACATCGGCAGCAGCACCACTTCGAAGAACACGAAGAAGAGGATCAGATCCTCGGCCACGAACGATCCGATCATGCCGGTCTCGAGCACCAGGATCAGGATCAGGAATGCCTTGGGGTTCCCCGGCGCCGGAATGTGGTTCAACGAGTAGACGAACACCAGGGGCACGATGAACAAGGTGAGCGCCAACAGCGGCAACGCAATGCCGTCGACGCCCATGATGAAGCGGCTGTTGATCACGTCGATCCAGCTGCGGTCCACCTTGAACTGCATGAGTTGGGCGTTGTCATAGTCGAACTTGGTGAGCATGAAGATGCCCAGTCCGAATGCAACCAACGACGTCGCCAGGGCGACGAGCTTGTGCAACGCCTCCTGTGACTTGGGAATGACCATCATGACCGCGGCACCAGCCAGCGGTACGAAGGTGATGGTGGGCAGCAACCAGGTGTGCGTGCTCATCTCTGTCCGTTTCTCTCTCGAAGTTCGCTGTTCGCCCGGTGTCGGGCACCGCCGGTGACGTCGTAGGTGGAGATCATCCGATCACCACCACGAAGACGCCGGCCAACAACGCTGCCGCAGCGAAGAACAGCGCTGCGTACTGCTGAATATGACCGGTCTGGATCTTTCGGAGACCACCACCGGTATTTCCGGCGACCGTGCCGGCACCGTTGACTGCTCCGTCGACCACTTGCTGATCGATCGTGTCGTAGACGAACTGCCCGGCCTTGACGGCGTTGCGACCGACACCGTCGACCGCTCCATCGATGATGTTCTGGTTGAACCAGTACGTCGCCTTGGCGATGGGACCCTTCACGGCACCGACGATGATCGTCGTGTACAGCGTGTCCAGGTAGTACTTGTTCACGAGGATCTTCTTCCCGACGCCCGCCAACTTGTTGCGCTCGGCCAAACCCTCGAGCGGCTTCAGCGCGCGCTTCCAATAGAAGAGGTATGTGAGGTAGCCCCCGGCCAGTGCGATTCCGAGGCTCAGGAGTGCCAGCCCGAAGTTGAAGCCGGCATGAGTGAACCCGGCGTCCTTGCCCGGGAAGAACACGCCGACCGGCTCGATGAGATGCTCGAGCTTCAGTGAGATGGCGTGCGGGAGTTCCCAACCAAGGATTGACTTGGGCAAATTCGCGAAGCCCGCAATGGCACCGAGGACCGCCAGGATGATGAGCGGCACGGTGATCCGCGCGCCGGATTCGTGGGGCTCGCCGTGTCCGCGATACTCGCCGTAGAAGGCGTACCAGATGACTCGGGTCATGTAGGCCGCGGTGCAGAAGGCCGCCAGTAACAACATGATCAGCGCAAAGGTGTATGTCCCGTTGGCGGCATTGAGTCCGCCCGTCCCGGCCAGGATCTCGTCTTTCGACCAGAAACCCGCAAGCGGGAAGATGCCAGCCAGCGCTCCCGTCCCGATCACGAACGTCTTGAACGTCTTGGGCATGACCTTTCTCAGGCCACCCATGTCATCGACCATGTTGAAGCTGTGGTGACAGGCGTGGCTGAGCGAACCAGCACCGAGGAACAGGCAGGCCTTGAAGAACGCGTGGGTGAGGAGATGGAACAGCGCTGCAGTCCAAGCGCCGACACCGAGTGCCGTGACCATGAAGCCCAGTTGGCTGACCGTCGAGTACGCCAAGACCTTCTTGATGTCCTTCTGCACGAAAGCCAACAGCGCCCCGAACAGCGCCGTGACCGACCCGACGATGGCCAGGAAGTTGACCGACGATCCCGAGATCGACAGCCCGTGGAAGAACACCGGGTAGAGCCGGGCCACCATGTAGATACCGGCGACCACCATGGTGGCCGCGTGGATGAGCGCCGAGACCGGCGTCGGTCCGGCCATGGCGTCGGGCAGCCAGGTGTGCAGGATGAACTGGCCCGACTTCGACATGACCGCCGCGATCAGGCAGAGCGACGCCACCAACAGGTATGTGTGACCGATCTGACCCGTGTTGGCCATCGTGTTGATGTCGATCACTGAGAAGTTCTCGCCGGCCTGGAAGAACAGAATGATCACGCCGACCAACAGGCCGATGTCACCCACGCGGTTGGTGATGAACGCCTTGAGCGCCGCGTCGGAGTTGGGCTTCTCCTCCCACCAGTGCCCGATGAGCGCGAAGGAACACACCCCGACCAGTTCCCAGCCGACGATCATCTGCAGGATCGACTGGCTGAGCACGAAGAACAGCATCGAGGCGGTGAACAGCGACAGGAATCCGAAGTAGTGGGTGTAGCGACGATCACCTTTGACGTAGTCCGTCGAGAAGATGTGGACCAGCAGCGAGATGAGCGTGACGACCACGAGCATCATCACGGACTGGCCGTCGATGATGGTGCCGATGGTGAACACCGAGTCGTCGTTCTGCCACCAGGTGGCGCAACGCACCACCGGTTGGGTGGGATGCTCCTCCTCGGCTGCGGTGGACTCCTTGCCCGCAGCTGCAGGTTCGGCCTTCGTCGACGCTGCCTTCGTCGTGTCGGCGCTGGTCGATTCAGCCGTGCTTGATTCGGTCGTGCTTGATTCGGTCGTGCTTGATTCGGTCGCGGTCGTTGCCTCGGCAGCCGTCACCTCCGTGCGGGCCTCGCCGGCCAGCGAGGCTTCCAACGCCTCGGGGCCCTTCGCGGCAGCTGCACCGATCTCGGAGCACTTGGCATCAATTCCCGACATGGCCGCTGCTTCGCTGTCGACATGGTCGTTGGAACGACTGACCCAGGCGCCGGCGGTCAACAACGACAGGACAAATGCCGCCAGGACGAACGGAATACCGATGTAGTGAGCGCGGGTCGGCCCGAGGAACTTCTTGCCGAACAACAGGATCAGCACGAATGAGAGTGCAGGGAGGGCAGGGATCAGCCAGGCGTGCGTGAGGAACCACATGGTGTCAGCCCTTCAGCTCGTCGAGTTGGTCGATGTCGATCGATCGGCGATTGCGGTAGATCATGAGGAGCATCGCCAGGCCGACCCCGACCTCCGCAGCGGCGACCGCAATGACGAAGAGTGCGAAGACTTGGCCGCTCGGGCCACTGGCCGTGCCGAAGGCCACCAGGTTGATGTTCACTGCGTTGAGAATCAGCTCGATCGACATGAGGACGAGCACGCCGTTGCGACGGACGAGCACGCCGTAGACGCCGATCGAGAACAGGATGGCGGACAACATGAGGAACTGGATGAGGAGCATTGGTCAGTCCCTCCTGGCCAGCACGATGGCACCGTTGAGGGCTGCCAACAACACCACCGAGACGACCTCGAACGGGATCAGGTACTTGCTGAAGATCTCGTCAGACACTGACTGGGTGTTGAGCGATCCCCCGGAGGGCAACACGATCCGGGTGTCCTTCCAGGTGACGATCTGCGAAGCACCGATCACGCCGAGGAGCCCCAACGACGTCAGCAATGCAATGGGCTTTTGGCTGGGGTTGTCGAGTTCATCGGACTGGCCGAGTGGCGCCTTCGTCAACATGATGCCGAAAAGGAACAGCACGACGATGGCGCCGATGTACACGAGGAACTGCGTGATGGCCAGGAACTCGGCCTGGAGCAGCAGAAAGTTGATACCCACACCGGCCAGCACCAACACCAGATACAGCGCGGCGTGCACGATGTTCTTGGTCGTGACCACCCGTATGGCAGCAAAGATCATGCCGGCAGCAACAATGCCGAACGCGATGTTGGTGGGGATGTCGTAGGAAGCCGAAGCGATCATGAGGTGGCCTTCTTCGGGACCTTCTTGATCTTGACCTCAGCACCGGACTCGTAGGGCTCGAACTCGGGAACGGTCTCGAACCACTCGGCGAGACGATCCTTGTCGTGCAACAGATCCGCGATGCGCATCTCGGAGTATTCGTACTCCGGGCTCCAGAACAGTGCCTCGAACGGACACACCTCGACGCAGATGCCGCAGTACATGCAGAGCGAGTAGTCAATGTCGAAACGGTCGAGCGCATTCACCGCACGCGGCTTGCCGCCGGCACGTCGCGGCGGGGCCATGGTCTTGTGGGCCTCGATGTAGATGCACCAGTCCGGACACTCGCGAGCGCAGAGCATGCACGAGGTGCAGTTCTCCTCCAGCAACGAAATGACACCACGGGCTCGCGGTGCCGGGGCCTCTTTGTCGTGGGGATACTGAATGGTGGCCGCACCACGAACGGGCGATGGTGGTTTGAGGAGCCCGTCGGGAAACATGGTTTCCTTGGCGGTCTTCATGGTGACGCCGAGGCCCTTGAGCAGGCCCGGCATCTTCGGAGCCTTGGGCATCAGAACGCCACCTTCAGTACAGCGGTCACCATGATGTTGGCGAGAGCAATGGGGATGAGCACTTTCCAGGCGAACTTCTGGAGCTGGTCCTCACGGAGTCGGGGGAAGCTGAATCGGACCCAGAAGATGAACAGACAGAAGATCATCGTCTTGCCCAACAGAATCGCGGGTCCGGCGAAGTGCATGGCCACCGTGGGAATGTCCCACGCAGCGGGCACGGCCCAGCCGCCGAGGAAGAGAGTCGCAGCAATGGCGGAGAAGCCGAAGGCAGTCGAGAACTCAGCCAGGAAGAACAGCAGGAATCGAACGCCGGTGTATTCGACCTGATAGCCGGCGACGAGCTCGGATTCGGCGACGGGCATGTCGAATGGTGTCTGGGTGAGCTCGGCCTGGATGGTGATCATGAAGATCACGAGCGCCACGAACTGCGTGAGGATGTACGGGTTGCCGAGTCCACTGAACCCGAAGATCTCACCGCCCGACTGGGCCAGCACGATCTGCTGGAGGTTCAGAGTGCCCGCTTGGATGACGACGCCCAGCACGGCGAGCACCATCGGGAGTTCGTAGGCAATGAGCTGGCCACCGGCGCGGAGTCCGCCGAGCAGGGCGTACTTGTTGGCCGACGCCCAACCCGCCATCAACACACCGATGACCGACAGCGACGACACCGCCAGCACGTAGTAGATCCCGGTCGGAAGGTCGACCAGCACGGCGTTCGGGCCCGCCGGGATCACGACGTAGATCAGGAACGTGGACGCCATCACGATCAACGGCGCCAGCTTGAAGATGCGCTTGTCCGCGGCGTCGGGGGCGATGTCTTCCTTTTGAATGAACTTGCCGGCTTCGGCGATGAGCTGCAACGAGCCGTGGGGTCCGGCCTCCATCGGGCCGAGTCGGCTGTGCATGAACGACACGAACTTGAACAGGAAGACGAACACGATGATCGCCGCGCCCGTGGGCACGACGACGAGCGCCATGATTCCCTTGAGCGTGGTGACCTGCCAGTACGACGGATCGAGTGCGAGGAACGGGTTCATCGGTCGATGTCTCCGAGGATGAAGTAGAGCGATCCGAGGATCGTGACGATGTCGGGGACGTAGACGCCGCGGAGCAACCACGGCGTGATCGAGACGTTGTTGAAGCTGGCGGTGCGGATCTTCACGCGGAACGGCGTGAGGTCACCCTTGGACACGATGTAATAGCCCATCTCGCCCAGCGGGTTCTCGGTGGCGACGTACGCCTCGCCCTCGGGCACCTTGATGATGCGCGGGACCTTGGCCATGATCGGCCCGCCCTTGATCGAGCCGAGCAGTTGATCGACGATCGAGGTGGCCTCGCGGGTCTCCTGCAGCCGCACCCAGAAGCGGGCAAAGCTGTCGCCGTCGGGGTGGGTCCAGACCTTCCAGTCGGCGTCGCCGTAGACGAGCCCGACGTTGGAGTCACGACGGAGATCCCAGTCGATGCCCGACGCACGAGCGTTGGCGCCGGACAGGCCGAACTGCTGCGCCACATCGGGAGGGATCACTCCCACACCGCGAGTACGAGCCTGGAAGATCTCCGAGCCCATCAGCAGGTCTTCCATCTGGTCGCAGAATTCGCGGACCTTGACCATGGCGGAGAGGGAGTCCTCGATCCAACCCTTGGGGAAGTCATCCTTCACGCCGCCGATGCGGTCGAAGTTCGGATGGAAGCGACCGCCGGTCACGGCCTCGATCTGGTTGAGGACATACTCCCGATCGCGAAACGCGTAGAAGATCGGGGTGAGAGCGCCCAGCTGTACGGCCATGTCACCCAGGAACAGGATGATGTTGGCGATGCGACCCATCTCGAACAGGATCGTCCGGATGTACTGGGCACGGAGCGGTGCTTCGATCCCCATGAGCTGCTCGGCCGCCAAGATGAACGGCACTTCGTTGGCGAAGCTGCCGACCCAGTCGATGCGGTTGATGAGCGTGGTGACCTGCGGGTAGGTCCGCACCTCGGTGAGCTTCTCGTAGCCCCGATGCATGTAGCCCATCATCGGCTCGGCGTGGATGACCTGTTCGCCGTCGAGCTTGGCGACTATACGCAAGGTGCCGTGGGTGGCCGGGTGCTGCGGGCCGATGTTGAGGATCATGCCCTCGGTCTCGAGCTCGAGGTTGACTCGGGCATCGGATGCCTGGGCCGCAACATAGGCGAGCTTCTGGCGATCGGAGATGGCGGTCATGCGGTCTCCTCGGGGGCTGACGCGTCGGCCGCCGGTTCGTCTGATCCGGCCGTGTCCGATCCGGGCTCATCTGATCCTGGTAGGGGCTCGACATCGACGATGCCCGGCCACGGCTTCACGAAGCGGGCCAACAGCGGGAAGTCCTTACGGCAGGGGTTCCCCTCGAAGTCGCCGGGCAGATAGATGTGTCGGAGGAACGGATGGCCGACGAAGTCGATGCCGTACATTTCCCAGGTCTCACGCTCGTGCCAGTCGGCCCCAGCGAACACCTTGGTCCATGTGGGAACTGACGGCGTCTCGTCACCGGCATCGACCTTGAGGGTGATGCCGAAGTGGTCCTTGATGTTCGCCACTCGTGCGAACACCTGGAACCGCGTGTCGCCACCGGCGTAACCGGTGGTCTGTGCCGGGAGTTCCTTCGCTTCCTTGCCATGGACGATCGTGTCGACCTCGGCCTCCATGCCGCGACCCCACGGCGACGGCATCCAGTCGATGGCCGACAGGAAACCGAAGTAGCGACAGCCCAGCGTGTAGCGAACGGACTCGGCGGTGTGTTGCCACGCATCGGCCGTGACGCGGATCCACACGTCCTTGCCCGGGATGATGTGGTGATCGACAACACCGTCACCCAACAACTCGGTCAAACGCTCGACGAGCCCCTCGCGGAGGTCATCGACAGGTGCGGCTGGCTCGGACGGAGCGTCAGCGGCGGGACTTTCGGAAACTGGAATGGTGGTGTCTTCACTGGACGACAATGGGTTCACCTCTCCAGCGGGACTGCATGTCTTCGTCCTTGATGCGTTGCTGCAGCAGCACGACGCCCTCGAGCAGGGCTTCGGGGCGAGGCGGACAGCCGGGGACGTACACGTCGACGGGAATGATCTGATCGACACCCTTGGTGACCGAGTAGCTGTCCCAATAGGGCCCGCCACAGTTGGCGCACGAACCCATCGAGATCACGTACTTGGGGTCGGGCATCTGCTCGTAGAGCCGACGGATCGCCGGGGCCATCTTGTCGGTCACCGTGCCGGAAATGACCACGAGGTCGGCTTGGCGCGGCGATGCCGGGAAGGGAATGACCCCGAGGCGCATGACGTCGTATCGGGGCGATCCGAACGCCGCGCCCATCTCGAGCGCGCAGCAGGCCAGACCCCACTGGTACACCCACATGGAATAGCTGCGGCTGATGCTCAGCAGTTTGGTGAGCGGTTTGGGCATCTTGCCGCTCTCGACGAGACCTAGACCCATCGGAGGACTCCCTTTCGCCAGGCGTAGATCAGCCCGAGCAGCAACACGAACACGAAGATGGCCATCTCGATAAGACCGAAGAGGCCGTACGCCTCGAGGCGGGTGGCCCAGGGAAAGATGAACACGGCCTCGACGTCGAACATGACGAAGAGCAGCGCGAAGACGTAGTACCGGACCTGGCTCTGCGACCAGCCGGTACCGACAGGATCCACTCCCGACTCATAGGTCAGGTACTTCTGGCCCTGCGGTCGATTGGGGCGGACCAGATAGCCGAGACCCAAGAAGACGCCGGCCAACAACAGACCGAGGCCGGCCATGATGCCGACCGTGAGGTACTGCCGGAGAAAGTCTGACGGTGCGTCCGCAATGCCCAACACGGAGACAGAACTTACTCAGGGTCCCGCGAGAGGACCAAAGGGAGCGAGTTCGTCCGCAGGTTGTGCGGTGATCTGCGCGGTGGCCTCACGTGCGAGCTTGGAGAACGGTTCGGGAACAATGCCCATCGCCAGCGTTCCGAGCAGCGCCACAATAATGGCGATACGTGCCGAGGCGGGCACTCGAACGGGTGGACCCTGCAGCGTGGCGGGCTCCTGAGCAGTTCCCCCGAAGTACATCGACACCACGATGCGCAGGTACAGGAACGCCGAGATCACAGCGCTCAACATCGCAATGACGGCGAGTGACCAGTTGTGAGTCTCGGCTGCCGCTTTGATGACACCGAACTTGGCGAAGAACCCCGCGGTGAGTGGCGTGCCGGCCTGGGCCAACAACAAGATCGCCATGGCCAAGGCCAGCGCCGGACGCGAGCGCGACAAGCCTTGGTAGTCGTCGAGCGATTGGCGGCCGTCGCCGACACGACCGACGAGGGAGGCGACACCGAAGCTTCCGATCACCATGAAGGTGTAGGCGCCCAGGTAGAAGAGCGAGGCAGAGGTTCCGACGGTCCCAGCCTGCAGGCCCAACAGGATGAACCCGGCGTGGTTGATGGAGCTGTATGCCAACATCCGCTTGACGTTGGTCTGGACCACCGCACCGACAGAGCCCACAACGAGGCTCAGAACCGCCAGGGCAAAGATGGCGGGGCGCCACTGCAGGATGTAGGTACTGAAAGCCACGGTGAAGACCCGGATGAACCCGGCGAACCCGGCGACCTTGACGACCGAGGCCATGAAGGCGGTCACGGGGGTGGGGGCGCCCTGGTAGACGTCCGGTGCCCACTGGTGGAACGGAACCGCGGCGACCTTGAAGCCGAAACCGACCGTCATCAGTGCCAAACCCAGGATGAGTAGTCCGTTCTTGAGCAGGATGTTCTCGGCCAAGAACTGCTGGATGTCGCCGAGGTTGGTCGAGCCGGTGGCCCCGTAGATCATGGCGATCCCGTAGAGCAGGAAGGCCGACGCAAAGGCCCCGAGCACGAAGTACTTCATGCCGGCTTCCTGCGATGAGAGTCGACGCGCATGCATCGACGTCATGATGTACGCCGAGATCGAGAGGATCTCGAGCCCGATGAACAACACGATCAGGTCGTTGGCCGAGGCCATGATCCCGCCGCCGGAGGCGGACAACAGCATGAGCACGTAGAGCTCGGGACCATCGATGCCTTCGCGCTGGAGATAGCCGTCTGCGAGCAGAGCACAGAGAATGACCCCGATGCAGATGATCCCGATCGCCAGCAGGCTGAAGCCGTCGAAGCCGACCGCTCCACCGACCAAGGCCGAGGGACCTTCGGCCGGGTTGAGGACCCGATGCCACAGTGGGATCGTCGACAGCAGGGCCGCCGACGCAATGACGATCGTGTAGAGGGCGTACACACCCTTGATCGGCCGACGCTTGATGACGGACACGATCGTCAGCATGATCACGCCGCCGATCATCAGGATCAGTTGCGGCGCCAGTGCCGACCAGACGATGTCGGGAGTGGCGATGGCGCTGGGTGCGTCGGCGAACATGGTCACTTCCCCGCCTCTGGCTCAACAGCGGCCTCGGAATCAGCGGGTTTCGGTGCGTCGATGTCGGTCACGTCCACGTCGGGCGCGTGTCGGCCGACGTGAGCCATCAATTCCTGGACGGCCGGTTCGATCCGATCGAGCAACGGCTTGGGATAGACCCCGAGTCCCACGATCAACAGCAGCAGCGGCGCCAGAACGAGACCCTCTCGGAGGCGCAGCTCCGGAAAGTTTCGGTTCGGTTCGGTCGGTTCGCCGTGGAACACCCGCTGGTATGCCCAGAGCAGGTAGAGCGCCGCCAGGATGACCCCTGTGGCCGCAATGACTGCCCACCAACGAGCGCCCTTGAACGCACCGATGAGGGCCAGGAATTCGCCCGGGAACCCGTTGAGTCCAGGCAACCCGATCGACGCCAACATGATGAGCGTGAAGACCCCCGCGAAGATCGGAGCCGACTTCTGCAACCCCGATAGCTCCGAGATCTCCCGGGTGTGGCGGCGGTCCGAGATCATCCCGACCATCAGGAACAGCGCCGGGGTCGTGATGCCGTGGTTCACCATCTGCAGGACGCCCCCCTGGATGCCCTGCACCGTGAACGAGAACGTCCCCAAGATGATGAACCCGAGGTGGGCGACCGACGAGTACGCCACCAGTCGCTTGAGGTCTTTCTGCATGGTGGCGCAGATCGCTCCATAGAGAATCCCCACCACACCCACGGTCAGAAAGACCGGTGCGAAGTACGACGATGCTTCGGGAAAGAGGTACAGGCCGAAGCGGAGGAAGCCGTAGGTGCCGAGCTTCAACATCACACCCGCGAGGATCACCGAGCCGGCCGTGGGTGCCTCGGTATGGGCGTCGGGGAGCCACGTATGCAACGGGAAGAGCGGCACCTTGACAGCGAACGCTATGGCGAAGCTCATGAACAGCCAACGCGCCGCCTCGGTGGCGATCGACTGATCCGTGGCGATCTTGACCAGATCGAATGTGATGTTTCCACCTGACGCCTGCTGGTGCAGGACGGCGGTGGCCAAGATTCCGACCAGCATGAACGCCGAGCCGAACATGGTGTAGAGGAAGAACTTCGTCGCCGCGTACACACGGTTCGCGTAGCCCCAGCCGCCGATCAAGAAGTACATCGGGACCAATACGATCTCGAAGAACACGAAGAACAAGACGAGATCCAGCGAGACGAACACGCCCATGCAACCGGCCATCAGGACCAGTAGCCACGCGTAGTACGGCTTGTGATCGTGATGCGGGTCGACGCCCACGATGGCCAGCGGAAACAGGATGCCGGTCAGCACCAACAAGAACAACGAGATGCCATCGACCCCGAGGTGGAAGCCGATCCCGAGCGACTCCACCCACTTGGCGTTGACGACGAATTGGAAGCCCTTCTCAGCGGCCGAGAACTCGACCATCGTGTACAGACTGAGCCCACCGCTGATGGCGCTGAACAACAGCGCCGCCTGTCGCAGCGAATCGGTGCGGTGGCGCGGGATGAGCGCCACGACGACGGCACCGAGGAGTGGCGTGAGGATCATCCACGGCAACGGGTTGAACGGGACACTCTCGACGTTGGCGAGCAGCGGTGCGATCATCAGAACCCCATCCTGGTGACGAAGTAGCCGACGATGAGCACCGCACCGGCCGCGATGCCCATGGCATAGGAGCGGACTTGGCCGTTCTGGACCCGGCGAAGCTGCAGGCCCGCGCCGCGAACCAGTGTGGCGGTGCCGTTGACGGCACCATCGATGATGATGCGGTCGAACCATGCCACAGCGTCGAAGAATGCTCGCCCGGGGCCACCCATGAACCGCGAGTAGGTGGAGTCGATCCACCAGCCTTTGGCGAACTCTTCACGCTCGATCAGCGCTGGGTCGACCTTTTTCTTGATGTAGACGGTCCAGGCGAAGCCGATCCCGACGAAGCCGATGAGCGTGGCCACCACCGCGAGCCCCACGAGCGTGGCGCCGTGGGGCAGTTCCTGCTCGCCTGCCAGCGTTGGTTCCAACCAATTCTTGAGCAACTCGAACTTGTCGACGAACGGCAGGTTCAGGACGCCGCCGACGAGTGCCAGCCCGCCCAGGACAACAAGTGGAACGGTCATCGTCCACGGCGACTCGTGAGGCGTGTGATCGGCGGTGAGTCCGTGATGATCATCATGCGCCGCGTCATCGTGAGGATCATCGGCGTGGCCGTGGGTGCCAGCAGCAACCAGGACCGGGTCGTCGGCGGTGCCGATCGTGCGCCACTTCTCCTCGCCGAAGAACGTCATGAAGACCTGGCGGGACATGTAGAAGGCGGTGAGCAGCGCCGTGATCAGGCCCAGCAGCCACAGCACCTTGCCGCCGGATCCGAAGTTGTAGGCGCCGGCAAGAATTTCGTCCTTGGACCAGAACCCCGAGAACGGCGGGACGCCGGCGATCGACAACCAGCCGACGATGAAGGTTCCGGCGGTGATCGGCATGTATTTGCGCAGGTTGCCGTAGTGGCGCATGTCCTGATCGTGCGACATGCCGTGGATGACGGAGCCGGAGCCCAGGAAGAGCAGCGCCTTGAAGAAGGCATGGGTGACCATGTGGAAAATGGCCGCCACGTAGTTGCCGGTGCCGATCGCCAAGAAGAGATACCCCAGTTGCGACACCGTGGAGTACGCCAACACCTTCTTGATGTCGTTCTGGCTGACGGCGACGGTCGCGGCGACCAGTGCCGTGATCACACCGACCCAGGCGATCAGGTCGTTGGCCCAACCCGCTGACAACAACACCGGGTTCAGCCGCACCAACAGGTACACCCCCGAGGTCACCATGGTGGCGGCGTGGATCAGTGCCGAGACGGGCGTCGGTCCGGCCATCGCATCTGGCAGCCAGACGAACAAGGGCAACTGGGCCGACTTGCCGGTGGCGGCAACGAAGAACAGCACGCCGATCGCCACCGCGGTACCGGCAGCGATGGTTCCCGCTACGGCCGCCGCGCTGATGTCGAGGTAGTTGATGGAGCCGACGGTCGTCCACGTCAGGAACGTAGCGACCATGAATCCCCAGTCACCGATGCGGTTGGTGATGAAGGCCTTCTTGCCGGCCGTGGCGTTGGCCGGGTCGGTGTGCCAGAACGAGATGAGGAAGTACGAACAGGCGCCGACTCCCTCCCAGCCGAGGAAGGTGAGCAACAGGTTGTCGCCGAGCACCAGCATCAGCATCGAGAACACGAACAGGTTCAGGTACAGGAAGAACTTCGAGAATTTCGGATCGCCCTTCATGTAGCCGATCGAATACAAGTGGATCAGCGTTCCGACCCCGGTCACGAACAGACCCATCGTGATGCTGAGCGGATCGGCCAGGAAACCCATTTCGATGCGCAGGTTGCCCGACGACATCCAGGTGAAGAGGGTCTGGGTGAGCGCTCGTTCCTCGGTGGACTTGCCCAGAAGCTCCACGAACACTGCAACGGTGGCGAGAAAGCTTCCGGCCACCATGGCGGTAGCGAGAACACCGGAGCGAGGGTCGCCGAGCTTGCGGCCGGCGACGACCAACACGAGGAATCCAACCAGTGGCAGCGCAGGGATCAACCACAGCAGATGTTGCATCTGATCAGCCCTTCAACATCGTGAGGTCATCGGCGGTGGCCTGGGGCCGTCGACGCATGATGGCGAGAATGATGGCCAGCCCGACCACGACCTCGGCCGCGGCGACGACCATCACGAAGAACACGACCACCTGGCCGCCCACATCGTTGAGGCTGCGGGAGAAACTCACGAACGTGAGGTTCACCGCGTTGAGCATGAGCTCGACACACATGAACATCACCAGCGGGTTGCGACGAACCAGCAGCCCGACCGCTCCAATGGAGAAGATGATGGCACCGAGGACGAGGTGCGCCGATTGGCTCATCGGGCCGCCTCCTCGGAGTCGGAATCCTCGACATCATCGAGCTCGTCGTCGAGC
>Ga0105047_10002988_pt1 | contig 29981 bp, 26 predicted proteins | sample MAT04_FD_78384 | JGI IMG/M metagenome (GOLD analysis project Ga0105047, IMG submission 78384) | Freshwater microbial communities from Lake Fryxell liftoff mats and glacier meltwater in Antarctica - MAT-04 (megahit assembly) | ecosystem: Environmental > Aquatic > Freshwater > Ice > Liftoff... | reverse complement strand
TCCCCGCTGACCGCACCGTCGGGCCTGGATTGCTGCGAAAGATCCACGCCCGCCAGTTCAAGCAGGAGTCCGAGGAGGTCAGCCGCGTGACCCTCGAGCTGGCCCGCGAGACCGAGTTCAAGCTCGAGGCGCAGGGCAACGCGGTCGTGGTGCGGCTGAAGAAGGTCGAGGTCGCGCCGCCCGAGCCGGTCGCGTCGGCGTCCCCCTCGGCCTCACCGTCGCCTTCGCCGGTCGCGGTCGCGGAGAAGGCGCCCGATGGCCCGCTGACCGAGCCCGCGCTGCCCCCGGTCGCGCCGCCGAAGCCTGTGGCGCCGAAGCCTGCGCCGCCGAAGCCGGTGGTCGCCGCCGTGGTGCCGCCCGCGCCCGCGCCGAAGCCCGCCCCCGTCGTGAGCGCTGCGCCGGTCGCGCCGCAGCCGGTCGCGAGCACGACCCCGATCGCGGCGGCGCTGCCTACCATCCCCAGCGCGTCGCCGAAGCCGGTCCCGGCCGCGCCGTCTCCCTCTCCGACGCCGGTGGTGCTCGCCCGCGCGACGCCGCCCGCGCCTGCGCCTTCACCCACGCCGGTGACGCTCGCGCGCCTGACGCCTGCGGCGCCTCCGAAGGCCGAGCCGGCGAAGGTCGAGCCGGCGAAGCCCGAGCCGAAGATCGCGACCGCGCCTCCGCCGCCGGTGAAGACGCCGCAGATCGCCGCCGCGCCTGCTCCGATCCCCGCCCCGGCGCCCACTCAGACCGCGACCGACTTCGACGCCGGCCCGCGCGTCCTCACGTACGTCGGCTTCCGCCAGAAGGCCTCGACCAGCGAGGTCTTCATCCGCCTCGACGCGCGCGCCCGCTACAAGGTCATCGCCGCCGGCCCGGAGCGCGTGATCCTCGAGCTCTACGACACGCACGTGAACGTGAAGAACAACACCCGCGCGCTCGACACGAGCTTCTTCGAGTCGGCGGTGACGCGCGTGCAGGCGGTCCCGAGCGGCAAGACGACCAAGGTCGAGATCGATCTGCGCGAGACGGTCCCCTACGAAGTGAAGCGCATCGGCTCCACCATCTCCCTCGAATTCAAGCTTCCCTCAGCGTAGGCAATGCTCCTTCCGAGCATTCTTCTGCTCGTCGCGTCCGCGCCGACGACGATCGATCTCGGCCCGCTGCCGCTCGAGCTCGAGGCGGACGTCTTTCGTGCGGAGCCGAAGCTCGGCGTGTTCATCGCCGAGGGCCACGCCGTCCTGCGGCGGCAGGGCCTGTCGCTGTTCGCCGATCGCTTGTTCCTCGATCGCAACAGTGGCCTCGTCACCGCCGAGGGCCACGTCGTCGCGGTCGAGGGCTCGAGCGTCCTGTCCTGCGAGCGCGTCGTCCTGCGCATCCCCGATCTCGACGGCGCGATCGAGAACGCGCACCTCGTCCTGAAGCGCGGTCGCGCCCGCACCGGATCTGCCGCCGAGGCGCTGTCGTACGGCGACGATCTCATGCGCCTCGACGCGCTCCGCATCGAGCGCACCGGACCCCGCGAGTTTTCGGTCGAGGACGCCACCTTCACGCCCTGTCGCTGCGCCCCTGGAACGTCGCCCGACTGGAGCCTCGGCGCGTCCTCGGCCGACGTCGACGTCGACAGCGGCGCGCTGCTCTACTGGCCGGTGATCTACGTGAAGGACGTCCCGGTGCTCGCGCTGCCGGTGTTCTACGTGCCGCTCGGCGAGCGCAGGACCGGCCTCTTGTTGCCGCGCGCCGGCTACGCCGCGACGTCGGGCTTCCAGGCCACGCTGCCCTTCTACGTGACGCTGGGGCGATCGTTCGATCTCACGCTCGACAGCAGCGTGTGGATCGATCGCGGCCCGGTGCCGGCGCTGGAGATGCGCTGGGCGCCAGTCCCGGGGCACGAGGGCGAGCTGCGCACCACGGTCCTCCTCGATCTCGGCGTCCTCGGCGCGAACGGGCGCTGGTCGATGATCGACGATCGGGTGCTCCCGCGCTTCGCGATCACCGGCCACCACCGCGGGCGCACCGACGATCTCACCGTCGCGGCCGATCTCAACGTCGCTGGAGACCTGGCGTACATCTCCGAGTTCGGCTTCGAGCTGTTCGAGCGGCAGGCCGAGGAGGCCGTCTCGCGCGTCACGATCGCGCACGATTTCGGCGCGCACATGCGAGTGTCGGGCGGCGTGGCGCTGCGCCAGGATCTCCGCCTCGTCTCGTACGGCATGTTCAGCGAGGCCCGCCGCGTGGAGCTGTTCGATCCGCAGTACGACGTGGAGTACCGCTTCGCCGAGCTGCGTCTCGACGCGCTGCCGTACCCGCTGCTCGGCGGGCCGTGGTCGCCGCTCGGATCGGCGCGCCTGAAGATCGACACGATCAGCCGGCTCGAGCTGGGCGATCGCACGATCGGCCGCGTCGACTTTCGCCCCGCTCTCACGCTCCCGTTCGGCACGCACGGCCTGTCGCTGGTGGGTGAGGCGGCGCTGCGGCTCACCGCCGCCAGCGGGGACAGCAGCGAGGGCCGCATCGCCCCGATGTTCGCGACCGTCGCCACCGCCGAGCTCCACGGCGTGCTCGGCGACGTCACGCACGTCATCCGCCCGCGCGTCACGCACCTCGCGATCCCGGTCGTGGAGGGGCGGCCGATTTTGGGCGCCGCGGACGAGATCGGATACCTGACCGTCGCCCACGACCTCCGTTTCGAGCTCGAAAACGAGCTCTTCTTGAAGGGCGCGGCCCGCCGCGTGGCCTGGCTGGACGCCGCCTTCGATCAAGATCTGCGCGAGCGAGACAACCGCCTGGTGCTCCTGCGCGCGCTGATCGATCTGCCGCTCCAGGATCTCGCCTGGTCCGCCACCCTCGGCGCGCGCAGCGAGATCGATCTCTCGCCCGATCCGCGCCTCGCCGAGCTGCGCTTCACCGCGACACTGGCCCGCGCCAACGTGGGCAGCCTCGCGGTCACGTTCGCCGAGCTCGACGACATCGCGCCTCGCGCATCGCGCATCGACCCCGAGCACCTCACCCCATCCCTCGATCCACTGGACGGCCTCTGGACCGCGTTTCGCGGCGTCGTCGCGTCGATCGGCGCCAACCCGATCGCGCCGCTGCGCCTCGATCTCAGCGTGCAGATCGACGCGCTCGCCGACGAGCCGCTGCGCCTCATCCGCGGGCAGGCGCGCTGGACCTCGCCCTGCGAGTGCTGGAGCGCCTCGGTGAAGGTGTCGAAGGCGCGAGATCGCGACGTCCCCGACTTCCAGGTCGCCTTCGATCTCGCCCAGGTGGGCGGCACCGGCTTCTGAAGCCTTGACCCGCTCGCCTCGCCCTCCTAGAGTCCGCGACTGACTCGCGAGTCAACGCCCGATGCCCACCGCCGCCCTGAAGAAGAAAGCCGCTCCGAGCGAGCCTGCCGACCGCAGGAAACAGATCTTTCGCGCCGCCATCGCGGTGTTCGCCGAGCGCGGCTTCCACAAGACCCGCGTCTCGGACATCGCGAAGAAAGCCGGCGTCGCGTACGGCCTCATCTATCACTACTTCGACAGCAAGGACGCGGTGCTCAACGCCGTGTTCGACGAGAGCTGGGCGGTCTTCCTCAAGGTCCTGAAGGACATCGCCGGCGACTCCTCGCGCCCGACCACCGAGCGGCTGACCGCGATGTCCGATCTCTTGATCGGCGCGCTGCGCCTCGAGCCCGCGCTGGTGCAGGTGATCATCGGCGAGGTCTCGCGCTCCGATCGCTTCGTGACCTCCGGTAAGGTCGAAGCGTTCGAGGCCGCTTTCAGCGTCGTGCGCGGCCTCATCACCGAAGGCCAGAAGCGCGGCGAGATCCGCGACGACATCGACGCGCAGGTCTGCGCTTACCTCTTCTTCGGAGCGCTCGAGACGGTCTGCACCGGCTTCATGATCGGCAAGATCAAGTGCGAGACCGACGACGACGCCGAGTCGATCAAGCGCACGCTACGGCGCGCGTTCCTCGACGGCATGCGGGTGCATTAGTCATGTTCAACACCGTTCTCTACGAAAAAACCGGTCGCGTCATCCGCATCACCCTGAATCGGCCGGACAAGCGCAACTCACTCACGCCCGAGCTGCTCTCCGAGCTCACGAAGGCGTTCGAGATGGCGGACGCCGACAAGGACGCCTGCTGCGTGGTGCTCACGGGCGCGGGCGACAAGGCCTTCTGCGCCGGCGCCGATCTCGGCGGCTTCGCGCAGGCCGATGGGTTCCTCGAGAAGTACGAAGCGCAGGGGCTCTTTCCGAAGCTCTTCCAGACGATGGAGAAGCTCAGCAAGCCCACGCTTGCGGCGGTGAACGGCGCGTGTGTCGCCGGTGGGTTCGGGCTGATGATGGCCTGCGATCTCGCCATCGCGAAGGAGTCGGCGAAGCTGGGTACGCCGGAGATCCAGCGCGGCCTCTTCCCGTACATGATCTCGCACTTCATCTTGCGCGACGTCCCGCGCCGCCGGGCGTTCGAGATCATGATGCTGGGCGAGCTGTTCGACGCGAAAAAGGCCGAGGAATGGGGCGTCATCAACCGCGCCGTCCCCGACGCCGAATACTCTGCCGCCGTCGAGCAGTGGGCCGGCAAGCTCGCCGGATTTTCGCCCGCTGTCTTGCGCCTTGGCCGCCGCGCGCTGACCGCGCAGCAGGGCATGAACCTCGAGGGCGCGCTCAGCTATCTGCAGGGCCTGCTCACCGTGAACACCATGATGGAGGACGCGATGGAAGGTATCGCGGCCTTCTTCGAGAAGCGCGATCCGCAATGGAAGGGAAGGTGACCCATGGGTACCACCGAATCTAAAGTCGTCATCACCTGTGCGCTCACCGGGGTCCTGGCCAACCGCCAGCAGTGCCCGTGGGTCCCGTACACGCCGCAAGAGATCGCCGACGAGGCCAAGCGGGCCTACGACGCCGGCGCGAGCGTGGTGCACATCCACGCGCGCGATCCCGAGAGCGGCGGACCGTCCTACGATCCGAAGGTCTACGGAGCGATTGCCGACGAGATCAAGAAGCGCTGCCCGATCATCCTCAACTTCTCGACCGGCGCCCTGGGTATCTCGACCGAGCAGAAGTTCGCGCCCGTCGCCCACGTGCGCCCCGAGATCGCCGCGCTGAACATGGGCTCGATGAACTATGCGAAGTATTCCGAGAAGCGGAAGGACTTCGTGTTCGACATGGTCTTCCAGAACCCGTTCGGGGAGATCATCTCGCTGATCAAGTCGATGAACGAGATCGGCGTGAAGCCGGAGCTCGAGTGCTTCGACACTGGCCACACCAACTCGATTGATCCGCTGCTCGACATGGGGATCCTGAAGCCGCCGCTCCAGTTCAGCTTCATCCTCGGCGTGCTCGGCGGCGTCCCCGCCACCACCGACGCGCTGTCGTTCCAGGCGAAGCAGGTCCCGGCCGGATCGACCTGGGAGGTCATCGGCATCAGCCTGGTGCAGTGGCGCTTGCTGGCGGCCGCACTCTCGCTCGGCGGCAACATCCGCGTCGGGCTCGAGGACAACTTCTATCTATCGCTCGGCGTCATGGCGAAATCGAACGGCGATCTGGTGGAGAAGGCCGCGCGCATGGCCCGCGACACCGGCCGCGAGGTGGCGAACGTCGAGGAGGCGCGCAAGATCCTCTCGCTGAGGCCGGCCCAATGAAGACGTTCCGGCGGATCTGCGTATTTTGCGGGTCCAGCGAGGGAAAGGATCCGATCTATCGCCGCTCGGCCATCGAGCTGGGTAAGTTCCTCGCGAAGCAGAACATCGGGCTGGTCACCGGCGGCGGAAAAGTCGGCCTGATGGGCGCTGTGGCGCAGGGCGCGCTCGAAGGTGGCGGCGAGGTGATCGGCGTCATTCCCGAGAAATTGAAGGCGCTGGAAGTGGGCCACGACGGCCTCACCAAGCTCTACGTCGTCGACGGCATGCACGCGCGAAAAGCGATGATGGCGCAGCTCTCGGACGCCTTCATCGGCATGCCCGGAGGGTGGGGCACGCTCGAGGAAGTCTTCGAGGTCACCACCTGGGCGCAGCTCAACTATCACAAGAAGCCGGTGGGTCTGCTCAACGTGCGGGGATACTTCGATCACCTCCAGACGTTCGTGCAGCACGCCGTGGACAGCGGTTTCATCCGCCCGATCCACCGCGATCTGATCCAGATCGCCGACACGCCGCCCGATCTTCTGGCGCGCCTGTCGGTCGCCGAGATCCCGGAGGTCGGGAAGTGGATGCCCAGCACCTGACCTTCTCGGTGCGCGGCCTCCCGCTCGCCTACTCCGTCTGGGGAGATCAGCAAAAAGCCGCGGAAAAGGGAGTTCTCTTCTGCTTCCACGGCTTCCTCGATCACGGGCACAGCTTCGCCACGATCGCGCGCGCGCTGACGAGCGAGCTCCCGGTCATCGCGGTCGACTTTCGCGGCTTCGGCCACTCCGGCTGGCTCGGCGACGGCGGCTACTATCACTTCCTCGACAACGTCGCGGACGCAGTCCTGCTCCACGCCGCGCTCGGCTCGCCGCCGGTGCACCTGCTCGCGCACTCGATGGGCGGCTCGGTGGCGACCGCGTTCGCCTCGGCGCGCCCCGAGCTGGTGCGCTCGCTCATCCTGCTCGAAGGGATGGGGCCGCCGCGCGAGGACCTCGATCTGGCTCCGGTCCGTCTGCGTCGCTGGATCGAGTCCCTGGCCGATCCGGTGCTGGCCGGCCCCGCGATGCAGCGCCGCGCCGCGCGAAAGCCGATGCGCGACGTGAGCGAGGCGGCCGAGCGCATGATCCGCACGAACCCCCGTCTCCCGCGCGATCGCGCGCTCGAACTGGCCACCTACGGCAGCGAGGACGATCCCCGCGGCGGCGTGGTGTGGCGCTTCGATCCCTTGCACCGCACCCCCGGCGCCCGCCCGTTCAACGCGGACGAGTACGCGCATCACTGGCGCGAGGTGAAGGCGCCGGTCCTCTCGCTGTACGGCGACGCGAGTGAGTGGATGCTGGCGGATCTCGCCGAGCGACACGCGCTGCTCGCGTCGTGCGTGATGGGGACCGTGGTGAACGCGGGGCACAACATCCACCACGACCAGCCGGACGTCGTCGCCGATGCGGTGCGGGCTTGGGTGCGCGGGGAGCAGGCGCTGCCGGCCGGGATCTCGCGCCGCTAGCTAGCAGGGCCTTAGGCGGCAAATCTATTTCGGTCAGCCGCCTTAGGCTGCGGCGGGAGGGACAGGCTCGACAGCGCGTGCGAGGACAGCCGCGAGCGTCGTCCTCGAGAAAGGCTTGGGGATGACCTCCAGGACGCCGGCCGTGTCCGCGAGCCGCCGCGTCGATTCGTCGTCGAGGCCGGTCATCAGCAGGCATCGGACGGCCGGCCGAATCGCACGAACCTTGGCGACGAGGGTGGTGCCCAGCATCTGAGACATGGATTGGTCGGTCAGGAGGACGTCGAAGGCCTCGGGGTCTCGCTCGAAGGTCCCCAGCGCCTCCAGGGCCGATACGGTGCCGACCGCGTGGTGACCCAACCCTTTGACGGACGCGCAGGCAACCGCCACGATCGCAGGCTCGTCGTCCACGACGAGCACGCGCAGGCCGCCCGTCGACGCAGGCTTCGAGGCCGACGACGTCACTCCCCTCGGCTCGCGCCCCGAGCTGGTGGGGAGCCTGACGGTGATCGTCGTCCCCTCCCCAGGCGCGCTGCGAATCGTGATCTCGCCACCATGCTCGGTCACCACGCCGTGCGCGATCGACAAGCCAAGGCCGGTGCCCGCTCCGACAGGCTTCGTCGTGAAGAAGGGCTCGAACGCGCGCCGCGCGGTCTCAGGAGTCATCCCGGGCCCGGTGTCCGTCAGCGAGAGCTGAGCAGCCAGCGGGTCGCCTTCGACGAGCGCGAGCGCGATGGTCAGCTTGCCGCCGCTGTCCCGCATCGCCTGGAAGGCATTCGTCGCGACGTTCGTGAGCAGTTGGCTGATCTGTCCGCGATCGGCAAAGACGACAACGGGCTCCGATGGCAGCTGGGTCACGAGCTCGATGCTCGCGGGCAAAGAGGCGCGCAGGAGCCTCACGTCCTCGTTCACGCAATCACGCAGATCGAACAGGGCCTTGCGCAGGTCTTGTCGCCGGCTGAAGAGCAAAATGCGCTGGGCGAGCTCGCGAGCGCGCTCAGCCGCGAGGATGATTCCCTGGAGATATTCCTGCACCGCGTGGTCGGCAGGCATCTCCTCCACGGCGAGGCTCGAATAGGCCAGGATCGGAGTCAGGATATTGTTGATATCGTGCGCGATGCCGCCAGCGAGCGTCCCCACGGTCTCCATCTTGTGGGCGTCGCGCAGGCGCTGCTCCGACAGCCGAAGCGTGTTCTCAGCGTGTTTTTGTGACGTGATATCTCGCGTCAGGACAGACAGCGAGCTCACCTTTCCCTCCTCGAAAATGGCCCCAACGATGCTCGAATACCAAGTACCGAGCTGCGGAACATAGACGTCGTAGCTGGTTGCGCGCCCAGTCGTAAACGTTGTCTCGAAGGACGAGCGCATCACCGCGTGGTATTGCGCATCGACGAAATCGAACGGCGTGGCGCGACCAATCAGCGATTCGGGCGCGATGCCCGGGGCCGTGTGATTGACGTACGTGTAACGGTAGTCGGCGTCGATGACGATGACGAAGTCGAACGGATTTTCAGCGATCGAACGCCAGCGCTGCTCCGAGGCGGCGAGCGAGCGCAGGAGGCGCTTGTGCTCACTCACGTCCTTGATGGTCGCGAAGAATCCCATGACGGCGCCGTTGTCGTCTCGCAGCTCGGCGGGAACCAGGCTCACCACAATGCGCGCCCCGTCCTTGCGGCAGAACGCCAGCTCGAAGCTCGCCGTCTGACCCCGGAGGGTCTGCCGAAATGCGGCTTCGATGACCGTGAGCTCCTCAGGGGGCCAATACGGGTAGGGCGGCGTCCTGCCCAGGAGCTCGGCCCGCTCGAAGCCGAGCATTTCGCACAGCGAATCGTTGACGTAGATCTGAACGCCCTGTGCGTCGATGACCGAGAGCCCATCCCGCATCTGCGCTAACAGCGCGGAGAGCACCTCCGCGCGCTGGAGTAAGTCGTGCATGTTCCCCGGCTCGAAGCCTATAACGAGCCTGAACGGAACGATATCTCACGCCCGAGCGGGAGTGCACGCCCTCGGAGAAGCTGAAGTGGAGAAGATCGACGCCGAGCTTGTATCCGCGGGCGAGAGCAGATCGCGCATCGCGTTGAGCTTCTCGACGACGAACCTCCCGTAGCGGTCATAGCGCGGCCCGCGCCACCCACTGCGACGATCGAGGTCTGTGCGCCTCACCCCCAGGGCAGCTGGGTCATCGGGATCAACACCCGCTGCGCTGGCACGCCCTGGGCGTTGTACACGCGGATCTCGAGGTTCTTGTTGGCGCCGACCACCTCGGGCGCGTTCGGCATCTGGATGCGCAGGCACTTCTCGGGCGAGCCCGACTGCGCCGTCACCTTCACGGCCTCGCTGCCCACCCACGCGTTGCCCTGGCTGGGACCGGCGAAGTATCCCGCCTCGATCCGCCAGCCCGCCATCGACTCGCCTTTCCCGGTGAGGAAGCCCTTGGCGAGGTCGATGACCAGCTCCTGGCCGTTCTTCTCCGGGTCGGCGTGCAGCGGCTCGACGTGCGCCGAGATCTTCGCCGCGGCGAAGTCGGCCTTGTTCACCACCCGGTCACCGAGCGGCTGGAGCGCGACGCCGCCGATCTCGATCTGCTCGGGCTTGGGATAGATCAGCGCGCTCACCGCGGTGTCGACGACCTGCGCGTCGCTCCCGTTCGACGACTGCGACTTGGTCGTCTGGCGGACGCTCTGGTTGAGGAACTGCGCGAGCGTCCAGCCCGAATAGTTCTCCGCCGCCACCGAGGCGGTGCCCGAGCCCGAGCCGATGAAGCTGAAGTCGTCCTTCGGCACCGAGGCGTCGATCGAAGCGCCCGCGAACGCGACGCTTCCGATGGAGCCCGGCTCGAGCAAGTATCCCGGATGCACCGTCATCGTCGTGTCGACATTCGACGCGGGGACCTCGAGCCAGCCGCCCTTGGGGAAATCGGCCTTGGCCTTGAGCGAGAGCTCGATGCGATCCTCGAAGCGCTGCACGTGGCTGTTGTCGAGCTGCGCGCCGGTCTCGTGCGTGGCGGCCACGCCGACCGGGGAGGCGAGGTTCGGCACGATCACGCTGCCTTCCCACATCCCGCTGAAGAACTGGGTGACGCGCTCGTTGGTCGGGGCGACCGCGCCGCTGCGCGAGAGCTCCTTGCCCTTCTTGTCGAGGCTGACCTGGGCGATGGCGTCGCCGAAGTCGAACTCGGTCTCGTTCTCGTCCTTGGTCTCGAGGAACGCAGCGTCGTTGGCGACGTACTGCACGTCGGGCGTCTTCGAGAGCGTGTGATAGTTGGAGATGTCGGGCAGCTTGTCCTTCATCGACTCGCGCGCCACGATCTTCATGAGCAGCGGGCGGCCCGACTGGTCGAACTTCGACGCGTTGAAGAGCAGCATCACGTCGGCTTCCTTCGCGAGGATGAACTTGGCGGTGAGCGGATCGCGTGTCGGGCGGACGTACTGCGGCTGCGAGTAGACCTGCGCGCGCTCCTTCTCGATCTTGTGGAGGCCGACCAGCTGCGTGACGAAGTCGCCGTTGGTGCCGTCCGACTGGTGGCACATGCACTGGGTGCCCAGCTTCTTGATCGTGTCCTTGTGCTCCGGCAGCGCCTGGATGAGCAGCTGCTCGAGCTGATCCTTCGACAAGGCCTTCCCGGTCTGCGTCGCCTTCTGGGTGATCTGCGCCTCGACCTTGGCGTCGATGCGCGTGGTCTGCTGCTGGACGAACGAGAGGAGCTGTTTGGCCTGGGTGTCGAGCTGGAGTGCCATAGTGCTTACGTTATCGCACACGGCAAAAAAGCGTTGCGTGACCAGGCCCTACGCCCGAACGAGATTTTGGAACCTAGGTTCCAGTCTCTGCCTGCTCGCGCAGCACGACCAGCAAGTCCGACCACCACATCCCCATCGATCGCATGAAGACCGCGGTCTCTTCGCCGTGACGCGCGGGATGGTCCGCGGGGATCTGACTCCAGCCGCGGTGGACGAGCTTGACCATCGTGCCCGACGGGCTCGGAGCGAAGTGGATCTCGACCTCGGTGCGCTGGCCCGGCCGGAAGTTCACGCCGCGCCACTCGAGCAGGAGCCGCGAGGGTGGCTCCCAGGCGAGCACCGTCCCCGTCTGCACGACCTTGTCGCCCGCCTTGGTCTTGAATGACTCGAAGAGCCGCCCGCCGACCTTCGGCTCGATCGCCATGATCCCGCGGTCCTTCGCGACGCGCCACTTGAGGCCGTGCCGCCACCACTGATCGATCTCTTCGGTGAAGACGCGGAACGCCTCCGCGGGCGGGACCCGCACCAGGATCGAGACGCTGACCTGATCACCCGCGATCACGCGAGCTCCGCTTCTTTTCCGCGTGGGCTTTGAACGCCGCCAGCTGATCGGTCCAGTAACCTTCGACCTCGACGAGCCAGTCCTTGAGCTCCGCGAAGGGAGCCTGCTCGAGGCGGTACATCCGCACCCGAGCGTCGTCCTCGAGCTCGCTCTCGGTCACCAGCCCCGCCTTGCGCAGGATCTTCAGGTGGCGGCTCATCGCAGGCCGCGTCACTTCGAAACGATCGGCGAGATCGCTGGCGCGTCGCGGCTTCTTCCGCAGCGCCTCGATCACGAGTCGGCGGGTGGGATCGGCGAGCGCGTAGAACGTGCTGTCGAGATCGGTCATCAGCTCTTCTTCGCGTTCCGCATGCGCTGCATGAAGAACCACTGGTGGCCCTCCGGATCGCGGGCGCCGTAAGTGCGATCGCTCCAGTAGTCGTCGCCATAGTCGTCCGTCTTGGGCTCGCGGAAGATGTCCGCGCCCGCCGCCCGCGCGACGGCGCAGTGGGCGTCGCAATCATCGACGAAGATCGCGAGCGACATCGTGTTTTTGCCGCCGACCATCTGCGGGCTGGCGTGGTTCGACTGCCAGGCCTCGCGCTTGGGATCGACGACGACCGCCGAGCCGACCGACACCAGGCCCTCACCGAACCCGAGCTCCGAGTAAGCGACCGCGCCGTTGTCGCCCTCGACCTTGAGCCGCAGCTCGAAGCCGAACGCCTTGACCAGCCAATCGATGGCCGCGTGCGGATCCTGATAGAAGACCGAGATCGTGATGCGCGGGTAGCCGGAAGGTGTTTCTCTCATGGCGCAATAGTTAACCAAATGTACAACCATCGTCAAGCGAGACCGGGCTCCATCGCCGGCTCCAGCGCCTCGCGTCCCATCCCGTCTCGAACGCTGGTCACGGCGTGGCCCTCCAGGGTGACGACGTAGCCCGGCGGGAGCGACAGCACCTTGATGGCGTGGGGCCTGACCGCAGCCAGCGCGCCCGTGGGCATGTCCACTCGCGGCCCCGTCCCGCTGCCGATGACCCAGCCCGACACGCCGTCCTTCGCGTCGGCGATGCGTCGCATCGTGACGCCCACCCGCTCGAGCGCGCCCACCTCGACGGTGACGAGATCGCTGAGCGTGCAGGGCGAGGGCGGCGCGTCGACGAGCTGGTGCATCAGGCCGAGCATGAGCGCGGTCTGGAGCGTGAAGCTGGCGTGGTAGCGGAGCTGGGTCATGAAGTGGCCTGTGAAGTCGGGCTCGCACAGCACATGGCGATCGCCCTGGACCCGCAGCGTCAGCATCGACCACCCGAACTGGATCCGCACACCGCCGCGCAGACCGAGCGGCGTCTTCTCGAACGTGGCGCAGTGCTCGAGGATCTTGCCCGCGAGCGCCGTGAGCTGTTCGGGCGCGGAGTGCCGTCCGGGATAGTAGCGGAGCACCAGCACGCCGCGCGCGAGCGGGTGGGTGGCCTCGACGACCTCGCCGGGATCGAGCCGCGTCCCCACCGGTCGCGCGCGGTTGGCCTCGTCGAGGTGGCCGAGGCTCATCAGCGCGGTCGAGAGACCGTACCGGGCGGGCTCGTGCTCGGGATCGAGCGCGAGCGCGCGGCGGTAGCTGATGATCGCGTCCTCGAAGCGCTCGAGCGAGGCGAGGCTGTTGCCGCGGTTCGACCAGGCGATCTCCTCGTCGCTCTTCAGCGCGACCGCGCGATCGTAATCGGCGAGCGCGCCCGCCGGATCACCTTTGTCGTCGAGCAGCCGCCCGCGATTGATCAGCGGATCGGGATCATCGGGCGCGAGCTCGATGGCTCGGCCGTACTCGGCGATGGCCTCGTCGGTACGGCCGAGCTCTTGGAGCTCGAGCCCACGGGAGTAGTGATCGACCGTCGTCATACTCACTGGATTCAAGCATCATTCACCGATCAGTACGAGAAGAACTGAATCCGCGCTCGATACGGGAGAGCGCGATCGTCTCCATCCGCGAATCCGAGGCAGAGCGTGTGCAGTCCCTGCTGCACGTCGATCGCGACGGAAGTCTCACCCTTGTCGAGGTTGAGAGTCTCCGGTCGAGCGAGCACCGACTCACCATCCGACGGACACTCCTCGTCGACCGAGAGCGTGAAGTGACCATGATTCTCGTTCACTCCGGCGACGCTCGGCTCGACCACCAGAGCGATCGCCTTCATATCCACGACGACGTGCGTACCGACATAATCATTGTCGCGCGGCGACGTGATCATGATCGTACGTTCCACGACCTCGATCTGGATGGTGTCGACGAGCGGCAGCGCCGTTCCCGAACCATCGGACATCTGGACGCAGAGCGAGTGACGACCCGGGATCATCTCGATCGCGAGCTCCTGATCGCCCCCGACGAGCGGGATCGAGTGGGGAGTCGCGACGATCTTCTCGCCGGGCACCGCGCACGGATTGTCGATGAAGAGGTTGAGGTACCCCGACCCTTCCTCGACCACGCCGGCCGGCTTCACCGCGTACCCCGTGAAGCCCAGCCGAACGATGAGCTCGGTGGTGACCGTGTCGCCGTGCGCCGGCGAGACGAAGAACACCCGCGCCGGGACGACGGGCTCGTCCTCGAGGCAGGCAGTGGAGAGGATCAGCGGGAACGCGAGGGTCGTCCAGAGGTTCATGTCTTCCTTCTTCATGGCCCCTATCCTCCACAACGCTCTGACAAGGCTGATCAGAGCGCTAAGCGTGCGAAAACGATGGACATTCGTTCCATGTCATAGAAAGTGGCATCGGATCCGGATTCGGTACTAAAGTCGGTAACTTGTGGCCGGTAAAAGTGTGACGAAAAAGGTCGCGAAAACGGCCGCAAAAAAGCGTGATCGCGTCATCGGGACGTTCGCCCGCCAGCGCGGCCCGGAGGACGTTCGTACGGCGCTCCTGGCGACCGGCGGGGCCACGATCTACGAGCTGGCCGAGCGTCTCGGCGTCAGCGTTCGGACCGTGATCCGCTATCTACAGGCGCTCGAGCAGACCGGCGACGGCCTCTACGACGAGCGCGAAGGACACAAGAAGGTGTGGCGCCTGGCCACGCGGAACACCGAAGCGGTCCTTCACCTGACAACGAGCCAGATGACTGCGCTGTTCCTGTCGCGGTGCGTGTTCGATTTCCTCGAAGGCACCGGCTTCCGCGAAGATCTCGAGGCCGTATTCCACAAGCTCGAGGTCGCGCTGAAGAGACGCGACTTTGCCGCCACCCAGAACCTCGAAAGGAAGCTCTACAGCGTGAACGAAGCGCCTCACAAATACGAAGGACGTGATGAGCATGTCAACGAGATACTCACTTCCCTGATCAAGGAGGAGCGTCTCGCAGCGCGTCACGAGAGCGTCGCGAGAGGCGCGCGCACGTTCGACATCGATCCCTACACCTTGCTGGTCTACAAAAAAGGCCTGTATTTGGCGGGGCATAGCCATCACCACGGTGCGCTACGAACGCTCGCGCTGGACGGCTTCATCGAGCTCGAATGGAAGAAGGGTGAAAAGTACGACTATCCCAAGAACTATCAACCCTCTCAGCTCGTCGAAGGTGCGTTCGGACTGATCGGCGGTGAGCCGACCAAGGTTCGCATCCAGTTCTCGAAGAAGGTCGCCAAGCTCGTGCGCCGGCGGCAGTGGCACCCGACCCAGACCATCACCGAGGCGGCGGGCGGCGCGGTCGTGCTGGAGCTCGACGTGCGCGGCACGCTGGAGCTGACGAGCTGGGTGCTGGGGTTCGGCGATCAGGCGGAGGTGCTGTCGCCGGAGTCGCTGCGGCTCGAGATCGCGCGGGAGCTCTCGCGGGCGCTCGAGAAGTATCAGCCTTCGACTCAACCTTCGATTCAAGCTTCGATTCAACCTTCGATTCAAGCTTCGATTCAACCTTCGATTCAACCTTCGATTCAACCTTCGAAGGAAGCTTGAACTGTGACCGCGCCGTCCTCGGAATCGATCGTGATGTCGAGGCGGTTCGGCCGGCAGCACACCTGGCAGTCCTCGATGTACGACTGCGATGTCGCGGCGGTGGGGTCGACGAAGACCGTGCACGGCTCTCCGCAGTAACCGCAGCGGTACTCGTAGCCGGAGACGTCGACCGAGCGGCGAGGGCGCTTCTTCTTCACTGGGCGACCTGCGAGGCGACCCAGGCCTCGACCGCGCGCCCCAGCACCGGCAGCGTCACCGAGCCCTGGCCGAGCACCACGTCGTGGAACGCAGGCAATGAAAAGCGAGCCCCGAGCCGCGCTTCCGCGTCGGCCCGCAAGCGCAAGATCTCGCGCTGCCCGGTCTTGTACGAGAGCGCCTGCGCCGGCCACACGATGTAGCGATCGACCTCGTTCTCGATGTTGTTCTGCGCGAGCGCGGTGTGCGCCATCATGAACGCGATCGCCTGCTCGCGGGACCAGCCGAACGCGTGGATGCCGGTGTCGACCACCAGGCGCGATGCGCGCCATGCATCGAAGCTGAGCACGCCGAGGCGATCGAGATCGTCGACGTACAGTCCCATCTGATCGGCGAGCCGCTCGGTGTACAGCGCCCAGCCCTCCACGAACGCCGTCGCGTCGAGGTTCTTCCGGAACGCCGGCAGCTGCGAGCGCTCCTGCGCGATCGCGATCTGCAAGTGGTGCCCCGGGACCGACTCGTGGAACGCCAGGACGGTGGCCTCGTAGCGCGGCCGCGTCTCCGGCTTGTACACGTTCACGAAGTATTGCCCCGGCTTCGATCCGTCCGGCACGGGCTGCCGATAGTAGGCGATCGTGGTGTACGGCGCGTCGTAGTCCGGGACGCGCGACACGATGCACTCCGCCTTCGGGAGTATGCCGAAATACTTCGGCACCGCGGCGTTGGCGCGCGCAAGACTATCTCGCGCCTTGGCCTCGACCTCCTCGGCGGTGGAGAAATAAAGGCTCTTGTCGTTGCGCAGCTTGTCGAGCGCCGACGCGAGGTCGGTCGTGCTCAGCGCGCGGGCGGCCAGCGCTGTGATCTCCTGATCGATGCGCGCGATCTCCGCCAGGCCCGCCTCGTGGGTCGCCTTGGGATCGAGATCCAGCGCGGTGAACTTCTTGATCTGCGATCGATAGCAGGCGTCGCCCCCGGGCAACGCGCCGAGGCCGGTCTTGTCACTCGCCCGGGCGCGCGGCGCTATCTCCGTCTCGAGCAGCGCCAGGTAGCGGCGCAGCGCCGGCTCGATCTCCCCGAACACCACGTCGGACAGGCCCGCGACCTTGGGCGCCACCAGCGGCCACTTGTCGTGCGGCTGCTCGAGCTGGGTCCTGGTCATCGTGATCACCCGGCGCACCGACTCCGCGTTCGCCGTGCGCCCCGCCGCGAGCCCGCGGCGCAGATTGGCGATGTCGTTGTCGATCGTCGCCGCGATCCCGCGATAGCGCGCGAGCAGGTCCGCCCCATCGGAAGGCGATGTCACCGTGTGAAGCTCGGGGAGATAGTTCCAGCGCGACACCGGCGACGAGTTCGCCGAGATCGACCAGCTATCGAACTCACACACCTCCTCGCCGATCCGGGCGTCGAGCGCGCCGAGGAGCAGCTCCGCGGAGGTGCGATCGGTCGACGAGGTCAGCGTGGGGACGATCGGCGCGAGCTGATCGCGAAACGAGCGCACCGCCTCGAGCTCGCGCGCCCGCCCCGCAGCGCTGTTGTCGGCGAGGCGGTCGTCGAAGTCGTGGATGCCGAGCTCGGTGGCGTACAGCGGATCGCTCTCCATCGCCCACGACCAGTGCGCCGAGGCGAGCGACGCGAAGCGCGCGTCGTGGATACCGGTCGTCGCGTCGGGATAAGCGCGGACGACAGAAGAAGAGGCGCAGCCTCCCAGGAACAACAGCAAACCAAATCTAATAGACATTGTATTTTTTCCGATTGGCCTCGTGCTCGGTCGCGTCTTTTCCAAAATGAATCGTGCCGGTGGAGTCATGGAGATAGAACCAGTACTCCGACGCCTCCGGACGCAGCGCTGCGAGCAGCGAGGAGATGCTCGGCGCGCCGATCGGCCCTGGCGGCAGGCCCACCTTCAAGCGCGTGTTGTAGGGGTCGTTGGTGTCGCGCAGCTGTCGAAGCAGTCCCTTGTGATCGTTCCAGTCTACCAGAGAAAAGTGCGACGTCGCGTCGACGCCGAGCGGCCAGCCCTTGTCGATGCGCTTCCAAAGCAGCCCCGCGACCTTCGAGCGCATCTCGGGCTTCCGCTCCTCGCGCTCGAGCATCGAGGCCATCACGACCAGCTCGTGCAACGAACGGCCGCTCTTCGCGACCTCCTCGCCAAAAGGCGCAGAAAACGAGGCGTGGAACTTGTCGATCTGCCGCTGGATGAGCAGCTTCACGTCGATCGGCGCGGCCTTCGGCACCGCGTAGGTCTCGGGATAGATGTAACCTTCGAGCGAGGCGCCCGCGGGGAGCGTAAAGGGGACGTTGAAAGAGGCTGGCGTAGTCCCCAACCCGGTATAGGCGCCCGCCGCGAAGTATCCCAGCTTCGACAACTTCTCGTCGGCATCCCGCAGCCGCCACCCCTCGACGATCGTGATCGGAATATCGTCCGGGATCGGCACCCCGCTCAGCGCCGCCAGCAGCGCCGGCATGTTCATGCTGCGCGAGATGTCGTGCTTGCCGGCCTTGGGCTCGGGCGGCGGGTGGAGCTTCCAGTACGCGCGCCAGATGTGCGCCGAGTCGATGAAGCCTTGATCCTCGAGCTGCCCGCCGATGCTGCGGATGTTGGAGCCTTTGACGATCTCGATCCGCACCAGCTTGGTGTCGCTCGCATCGATCGGCGTGTTGGCGGACTTCTCGACGTAGAAGTAAAAACCGGCGCCGGCGGCCAGAGCGAGGACGATCAACACCCCCAGGGCGACGAGCAGCTTCTTCACGCGGCCGGAGACTACTCTTCAGTGCGGTATTTCTTCCAGTCCTTCGGGAGATTCAGGCGATCGGCCATCGCTTCGACGGTGGCGACGTCCTTGAAACCGTTCACCAGGAGCGCGATGCGCATCTCCGGCTCGACGTACGGGTTGAACGACGACTGGGCCGTCCAGTCGAGCTTGCCGGTGGCGCCCCACGCGAAGTCGGGCTGACCGGTGGTGAAGCCTTCGTTCATGATGCGGCCCGACTTCGACACCTGCACCCAGCCCGCGAAGTTGGTCGAGGTCGGATCGCTGTCCTTGTTGTACGCGTAGAGGCCTTGCACCCAGAGCACCTTGTCGCCGGGCTGCCGCTCGAGCGGGCCCTCGATGCCGTTGAGCTCGCCCTTGGGCGCCCACGACGGCTTCTCGTCGCCGGTCTCCTCGCGGATGTCGATCTTGTTCACCCAGCGCATGCCGTTCGAAACGACCACACCGGTCGATCCATCGGTCGCGTACATGCCGGAGTTCTGGCCGACCCACACCATGTACTGCGAGATCCGCATGTCCTTCTGCGTCTCGCCCTGGATCTGCTGGACCTCGCTCGCGGTGACCCGCTTGGTGGTGCCGTTCTCGAGCTCGATCGTGAAGCCGCCGCGCACGAGGCCCTCGGGCGTCTGCACCAGCGTCTTCTTGCCGTCGACGTCGGTCGCCTTGTCCCAGGGAACGTCGGTGAGGAGCTTGCCGTGCATCTGCGACGGCCAGCCTTCCTTCGCGTACGCGGTGACGGTGCCGTCCTCGTTCTGGACGATCTTCTCGAGCTTGCGGACGTCCATGCCGCCCACGCCGTCGATCTCGATCGTGCCGAGCATCGGGCGCTTCGGCGCGTCGTGCACGGCGATGATGTCGCCGCCGATGCGGCTGACGCCCGGCCCGGCTTCGAGCGCGAGATCCTTCACGCGGCCCACGAAAGACTGGCCGTTCTTGAGCTTGATCGTCTGCGGCTCGTCGTCGAAGCGGAAGCCGCTGAACGACTCGCCGGTGACGAGATCGGGGATGTCGGCGTCGAGCAGCTTCTGCGCCTCGGCCTTGGGGACCGCGATCTCCTTGCCCGCGACCTTCACCTTGATGCTGTCGCGATCGAGCTCGGGGAGCTGGAAGCGGGACTTGTAGAGCCGCTGCGCGGTGTTGCGATCACAGAATCCCCACCACCACATGTCGAGAGACTTGGTCGCCTTGCCGTCGCCCTTCACGGCGCCGGCCTTGGTCTTGATCAGGCCGAGCACCTTGCTCGGCTCCACCACGTTGCCGGCGGCGTCCTTGAAGGTCGCGCTCCAGCTTTCGGGCTTTCCGGCGGCGTCGTTGTGGATGACCTTCTCCATCTTGAGCGCCTTGCCGCTCTCGTCGACCACCTCGAGCTTGTCGCCCCACGACGGCTTCGCGACGACCGACGCGCCGAACGCGTCGATGCAGTCGATGGGAAAATCGAAGTCCTTTTTCGGCGGGAGCGCCTCGATCTGCTTGTCGCCGGGGAACATCAGGATCCCCCAGTTGATGCCGGAGGTGGAGAACGCCTTCTTTTCGTCGAGATTTCCGCGCTTGGTGTGGCCGGACTCCTCGCCGATCATCCACGCCAGCGGGCTCTTCAGCTCGAACGCCTCGGCCAGCTTCGGCAGGCCTTTGGCCGCGCGGAACTCATCGACGAAGCTCATGGCCTTGGCCATCTGATCGTTCATCGCCAGATAGGTCGACTCCGCGCTCGGCATCGCCTTCGGGAACTTGTTCGAGAGCTCGTTGGGGTTCTGTCCGAGCACCAGGCTCTGCGCCGCGCTCCAGCCGCTGCCCGAGAAGTCCTTGGCGCCGAACATCTTCGCGTTGGGCAGCTTCTCGAACGCGTCGAGCAGCGCGTGCCCGGCGTTCTCGGTCATGTTGGTCTCGCCGTTGGCCCAGAGCGCCTGGGTATAGTTGGCGAGGAGCCCGAGCACGCGCAGGCCGCGCTCGACGGCGGGAACGTTCGCGCCCTCGAAGTACGATTTGCGCGACGCGTACTCCTTGGTGAACGCGTCAGCGAGCTTCATCTGATTCACGCTCGCCAGCTGCGCCGGCTTCGAAGTCGAGACGCGCTCGACGGGCAGCGTGAGCGAGCCCTCGGCCTTCGGGTGCTTCGCGACCGTGGTCGGGTGCACGTCGGCGACCGGGAGGCCGAACTTCTCGAACACCTTCGGGCGCGCATCGAGCTCGAAGAACGCGCCGTAGTGATCGTGCTCGAGGATGGCCTTCATGACGGCCTTCTCGTCGTCGTCGATCTTCTGCGCGCCGGGCGTCGACTCCGTGCCGTCGAGCTCGTGCGTCTTCGCGTAGGCCTCGAGCGTCTCGACGCCCTGCGCGGTGACCTCGTCGAGGCCGCGATGCGCGAGGCCGTCGTGGGTCCCCTCGTCGGTCTGCCAGAACTTCTTGAACAGGCCGTAATCAGAGAGGTTATTTGGATTGATGGGCATCTGTTTGAGCTCCGTTACCCACATGTGGGCCGACGTGAGCGTTATCGCTTCGGGGACGCCGGCGTTGCGCGGATCGACGAGGCCCGTATTCTCGGGGAATACGCGGCCAAATTGCTGACTTCGCGGCGCGTTGGCCGCTATTCTCAATGTCCGCGAATGGTTGCTCCCGCCCAGATGCCTTCCCGGATCGGACGGTACGAGGTGCTGTGCGAGCTCGACCGTGGCGGCATGGCGGTCCTCTTCCTGGCGCGGACCAGCGGCCCCGGCGGCTTCGAGCGGATGTTCGCGATCAAGATGATCCACGAGCACCTCGGCGCGGATCCGCTGTTCGTGCACATGTTCCTCGAGGAGGCGCGGCTCGCGGCGCGCATCCGGCACCCCAACGTCGTCCCGGTCTACGAGGTCGGCGAGGAGAGCGGCCGGTACTTCATCGCCATGGAGTACGTCAGCGGCGAGACGCTCGGGCAGGCGACGCGCTCGACCTGGCCGAAGGGTCAGCCTTTCCCGCTGGATCTCGCCACCCAGATCGTCGCGCTCGCGGCCGAGGGCCTGCACGCCGCGCACGAGCTCACCGACGCCGACGGCAACAAGGTCGGCGTCATCCACCGCGACGTCACGCCGCAGAACATCATGCTCGGCTACGACGGCACCGTGCGCGTGATGGATTTCGGCGTCGCCCGCGCGCTCGACCAGACCAGCAAGACCAACCCCGGCACGTTCAAGGGGACCGTCGCGTATATGTCGCCGGAGCAGATCCGCGCTTCATCGAGCGCCGATCGCCGCTCCGACGTGTTCAGCCTCGGCGTCGTGCTCTGGGAGACCTGCTCGGGGCGCCGCCTCTTCAAGAGCATGAGCGACATGCGCACGGCGGAGCGCGTGCTGCGGGGTGAGGTGCGGCTGGCGTCGTCGTTCCGTCCCGCGATCTCGCCCGAGCTCGACGCGGTGATCCTGCGCGCGCTCGCGCCGAACCCCGATGATCGCTACCCCACCGCGCGAGCGCTCAGCGAGGCGCTGTTCGCGTCATTGCCCGTCGGCCGGCGCGTCTCGAGCGGCGACATCGAGGGGCTGATGCACTCGGTCTTCGCGGATCGCATGAAGCAGCGCCGCGAGATGGAGCGAAAGGCTGCGCAGCCGACGCCGCCCCAGGACCTGTCGCCGCCTACGATCGACGAGGGCCCCGCGCTCCCGCCGGTGGACGAGCCGGTCGAGCTCGACGACGCCGACGTGATGCTGCTCCCGGTGGCCCCGATGCCGATTCGCTCGGAGCCGCCGATCGACGTCCTCACCCGCATGATCGAGGTGCCCAAGGAGGAGCTGCCGGCCGAGGACCCCTCGATCGCGCTCGTCGTCCCGGTACCGCAGCGGCACTACGACGCGACCTCGGTCGTACGCGCGCATCGACCTTCGGCGCCGACACCGGTCATCGATCCGGCGGTCGACGATCCGGCGGTCGACGATCCGGCGGTCGACGAGATCCTCCCGGAGGCGAGGCGGGGACGCGCGGCGCTGATCGTCGGGGCCTCGATCGCCGCCACGCTCCTGACGGGATACTGGATGTGGCCGTCGACTCCGCAGCCGCCGCCGGTCGTGCTGGTCGCGGTGCCGTCCGCGTCCCCCGCGGAGCCGTCCCGACCGGACCCCGTGCCGACGCCGGAGCTCACGGCCGAGCTCGCGCGCGCCGCGACGGTCGCGCCCTCGGAGCAAGAGGTCATCGAGCTCGAGGAAGGCGCGCCGATCGAGGCGGCCGAAGCGATCGAGCTCGGCGATCCGGTCGCGCCGCCGCAGCTCCGCACTCCAAAACCCAAGCCCACCAAGAGGACGGTCAGAAAATGGAAGCCAACGCCCAGCGCGCCCGGTCTTTTCACCGGATCGGATCTGTAGCGCTCCTGCTCCTGGCCTTGGTCGGGAGCGCGTCGGCGCAAGACGTCGAAGGCGACAAGCGTCGCGCTTCGGCGTTGCTCGATGAGGGCAACAAGCTGTTTCAGGATCGCTTCTTCGACGGCGCAAAGACCAAGTTCGAGGCCGCCTACGCCGCCTATCCGAGCCCCAAGATCTTGCTCAACCTGGCCGAGGTCGAGCGCGAGCTCGGCTTCCCCGATCGCGCTGCGGACAACTACGATCGCTTCCTCGCCGAGGCGGGCGCGGGGATCGATCCGAAGTTCCTCGACCTCGCGCGGGATCGGCTGGCGAAGCTCGAGGTCCTGCTCGGCCGCGTCGCGATCGAGGGGCCGAAGGGCACCGAGGTCAAGCTCGATGGCCGCGTGCTCGGCCGGCTGCCGGTCCCGCCCGCGCGCGTCGCGGGTGGGCGTCACGCGATCGAGGCCCCCAATTTTCGCGAGGAAGTGCTGACCCGCGCCGGACACACCGACACGATCCGCATCCCGGACAAGCAGATCGCGGCAGTGCCTCCACCGGCGGTCGCCGCGGTCGAGGGCACCCCGCAGATCGCAGCGACGGCGGCGCCCGAGGCGCTCGTGGCCGCGCGCGAGGAAGAGGACGACGACTCGGTCCTCGGGAGCTGGTGGTTCTGGACGGGCGTCGGCGTGGTGGCCGTCGGGGCGGTCGCCGTCGGCGTCGCGGCCGGCAGCGGAGGAGATGACTTCGTCCCCAGCGGCGAGCTCGGGCGGCTCTCGACCGGCACATGGCAGACGTTCGCTCCCGGAGGTAACCCATGATCCGCGCTCTATTCGCCGCTCTTCTTGCCGCATCGCTCGCGGCAGGCTGTGCCGACGACAAGTGCAAGGCCGAGGCGCCGAGCTTTCAGCTCGATCTGGCGATCGATCGCTCGCGTGCCAGCGCGGTGCAGAGCATCGATGTCGAGGTCGTGGCCGGGACCAGCGGCTGGCGCAACTCCATCATGGTGGGCACCGAGCTCGCCGATGGGGCGACGTCGGTGGCCGTGGTCCTCGATCCCCCGCCCACGGGCCCGTTCGCGCTCCGCGTCTCGGCGATCGCGCGCGATCGAAACGGCGACGAGCTCGCGCGCGGTGAGGCCTCGTCGGCAGCGGCGACGGCCGATGGTTGTAACCGCCTCGCGTTCACGCTCGCGCCCGCGACGCCCTTCGGTGATGCCGGCGTGGAGGATGCCGCGGCGCCCGACGCCGACGGCGGTGTCGCGCAGACGGACGCGACGCCGCTCGCCGACGCGCTCCCGACCGACGACGCGCAACCGGGCTTGGATGACGCGGCGCTGAACGAGGATGCGTCGCCGCTCGCCGATGCGCTGCCCGGGCTCGACGCCACGGTCAGCGCCGACGCGCAGCCAGTGAGCGCCGACGCGCAGCCGGTGAGCGCCGACGCGCAGCCGGTGAACGCCGACGCGGCGGTCTTCGCGGATGCGAACGTGCTCGCCGACGCGGCGGTCTTCCCCGACGCGCAACCCGCGAGCCCCGACGCGATGGTCTCGCCGGACGGCGGCGGTCCCGTCTCGGACGCTGGCGGCATCGTGCCGTTCGCGAACACGCCGCTCAACTTCGATCCCACGCAGGTCACGCCGCAGGTCGCGCTGAACATCGACTGCGGCACGGTGGTGTTCGACTCGACGACGCTCACGTTCGATCGCCCGTGCGGTGGTCGCGCCAACCCGGTCGCGGTCCGTCGCGCGCAGGGGGGTGGAGCAACGGACGTGGCGATCATCCCGGTCACGACGCTCGGCGTCGCGGCGGCGAGCGTCCTGATCGTGCGCGGGGACTATCCGGTGATCATCGCGGTGTACGGCGACGCGACGATCGCGGGCCGGATCGACGCGACCCCGTCGGTCGGTGAAAACGGCGCTGGCGGCGTGGGCGGTTGCGGGCTCGGCACGGGCTGGGAGCCGGTCGGCGGCGGGCGCGGTGGCGGCGGCGGCGGTGCGTTTGCGACCAATGGAGGTCGCGGCGGAGATCCGGGCGGCGCCGGCGCGGGCGCTCCGAACGGCGTTTCGGCGATCGATCTCGATCTCTCGCCGCTGCGCGCGGGATGCGAGGGCGGTCGCGGCGGCGAGCTCGGAGGCAACGGGGGTCGGTCCGGCGGCGCGGTCCAGATCGCATCGTCGCGCGCGATCATCATCCCGGCGGGCGGCGCGATCGCCGCGGGCGGTGGCGGCGGCACCGGCGGCGAGCGCCGGAAGGGCGCCGGCGGCGGCGGCAGCGGCGGCGGCATCTTGCTCGACAGCGCGACCATCACGATCGCCGGCGCGCTCGTCGCAAACGGCGGCGGCGGCGGCGAGGGCGGCCCCGACTGCAACTGCGTCGACGGCGCGCGCGGCGACGACGGCGTCGTGACGCCCTCGCTCGGCGGCGATAACCAGGGGCAAGGCGGCAGCGGCGGCGACGGCGCCTCCAACGCGCGCCCGGACGGCGACGACGGCAACGACGGCATCTCGATGGGGACGGGCGCAGGCGGCGGCGGCGGTGGCGGCGGCTTGGGCGTCATCCGCCTGCGACACTCCGGGGCTTGCACGATCAATGGCGCGGCACTGAGCCCCGCAGTGGGCTGCTAGAGAAGCTCGCGATCGACGGGCCCAATTCGCCTGACCGCCCACTTCGCTTCGGACAGCGCTGCGCCGGTCTCCTGCCGATACAGCTTCGTCGCTGCGATCTCGTTTCCCGCGAGCGCGAGCCGCGTCACCGCTGGGCTCGCCGCCGGTGGCCCGACGATCTCGGGGGGATGCTCGCCGCGACCCAGCGCCTCGACATACGTCTCGGCGACCTCGTACGTCGCCCCCGTGTCGCGCTGAACCACGCGGATCGCGTCGCGCGTTTGGCCCGCGCGCACCAGATCTTGTGCGCTCACATCCAGCGGGATCCGGGCGCGGTAGCGCCGCCAATCCCAAAAAATGAAGAGCACATAGAGCGCGCTCGCGGCGACCGCAATATCGTCAATCGTCATATTCGACCTCTTTCGTATGCGGTGCAGAAGGTCTTGGAGATGGTCATGAATCGACCATCTCCAAGAGACGTACCGGACGTTTCGGACGTTTGACCCGAACGAATCGAGAGGCTGGCGACCCGCTGCTCGGCACCTTCGCGCGTCTCTACACGCTGACCTTGCTCGAAGGCTGGATCCGGCTTCGCGTGGTGGACGGCGACTCGATCGCGCACGGCATGATCGGCGGCGAGATCTCGGTCGACCAGATCATGGCGGCGATCGATCAGGCCAGCGCCGCGGCGCTGGCCGACTACAAGAGCGTGCTCGGGCCTGGTCGAGGACACCGCCGACATGCGCATCGAGGCGGGCAAGTGCCGCGGGATGTCGGCTGCGTTCGGCCTCGAGATGGTGTCGGCGTACGCGGTGCCCTGACGTTCTTCGATCCGAATACTGCTCGCGCACTCATGGCACGGCGATCTCGACATACTCGAAGACGAATCGCCCCGTTCCCAGGGCGTCCGACCACTCGCTGATCCATGGGCTCGAACCGAGCGTCGCCTCCGTGATCCCCGGCGTTCGCGAGGTGTCGGCGAGATCCGACCAGCTGCTGCTCGCGCCTGGATCGGCCCCGAGGCGGTGATAGGAGCGGCCCTCGGACCCCAGGATCGTGGGGCCGTCGACGATGGCGCCGCTCGCGTCGGAGAGCGTCCACTGCTCGCCGCCATTGATGATCGGCGCGCCGCGCGTCCGGGCGTCGCTCGAGATCACGACGACGGAGCTGGGGAGTGCCGCACCCAGATCCGCCTCGAGCTCGGCTCGCACCGCGGCGCGGACGATCAACAGGACCTGTCCCGCCTCGACCACGGTCCCCTGCGGGAGCGTCACGAGCTGGGTCGCCGGGGCTTCGCTGTTCGAGAGCACCCAACCCGAGAGGTCGATCCGGCGGCCACCATCCGCGCGCCCGGCGTCGCTCGCGCTCGCGTCCGCGGCAGGGACGCCGCCATCGGGCACGACGCGCCCCGCGTCGGGTACGAACAGCCCCGCGTCGTCGGCGGGCGTGCTCGCATCGGGTGCGCTCGGAAGCGCGTCGGCGCCGCCTGGCAACGCATCGAACGACGCCTGCGCTGCGTCGGCGTCGCGAGGGCTCGCATCGAGCACGACCGGAGCCGCATCACCGGCGCTCGGGCCGGGTGTCGCGTCGCGCGGACCGCCGTTGTCGGGTACGACGCAGCGACCGCTCACGCAAACTTCGTCGGGGGCGCAGTCGTTCGACAGAAGACAGGCCCCGGGCGGCGGTGAGGGGGCGCTGCACCCGAGAGCAAGCGCCGCGATCCAGCTCCAGGCGCGTGCTCGCATGCGCTTGTTCATGCCCAAGCGGCTCACGTCTCGGCAACGAACGTATCGGTGACGATTGGAGTCGGTCGCGGCCTGGAGCCCGTCACAGAGATGTTTCGAGTCGCGAATGGCACTCACACGTCACGCGGCGAGCGCTGATGGCTGGTAGACCGCCGGTCATGAGCGAAGCCGAGACCATCTATCGTGGATTCAGCGGGATCGAATATCGCGTCCTGCGAACCGTCGCTCAGGGCGCGAGCGCGACGATCTTCGACGCGCGGACGGAGGACGCCCCGCGGGGCGACGTGATCGTGAAGTGGTGCCGTTCTCGCGATCGCGAGCGCGATGCGCTGGAAGAGGCGCGCGTTCTCTCGCGCATCAGCCACTCGGGTGTGGTCGCGCTACGCGATGTCGGTTGGAAGACCGATCGGTGCTTCCTGGTGCTGGAGAAGGTCGCGGGCTTCGATCTATCCCTGATCGTGCGCACAGCTGGACGGCTGGGACTGCCGATCGGCCCTCGTGTTGCGCTCGAGCTGATCGGTCGCGTGGCGGCGACGGTCCAGGCGGTGCATCAGGCGCCGGACGCACGAGGTCGGACGCTCGGCCTGGTGCACGGCCAGATCGAGCCGTCGCACGTGATGGTGAGCGCAGACGGTGCGATCACGCTGCTCGACTTTGCGCGAGCGGACTGGCGGTTACGCCGAGCTCCCTCGCCCTCCATCCCTCCGCGCCGCCCCGCGTTCATGGCACCAGAGCGCGCGCTCGATTGGCAGCCGCACGTGGCGGACGACGTCTTTTCGCTCGGCTGCCTTCTGTCCTTCCTGGTGGGCGGCACGACTCCGGCGGTGAGCGCGCTGTCGGCCTTCCTCCAGCGCCCCTCGCTGTCCTGCGTGGCGCCGCTGCCCGATGACGTCGAGGAGATCGTCGCCCAAACCTCGCGTCTCGATCGGGTCCGGCGACCGAGCGCCTTTGCCGTCGCTTGCGCGTGCGAGCGTGCGGCCCAGCATCGCGGCGCCGCCGAGGAATCCGCGGCGGCCTTCCTCTCGCGGCTCGACGTCGCGCTCCGACGGGATGCCACGGCGCGAGATTCAAGCGACGAGGACTATCTTGCGACGGCGCCGAGATCGCTCGGATCGAACGTCTCGCGCGCCTGGAACCACTCTTCGTCCGGCACCGCAGGATCGAGTACCAGGGGCGTGCCGTCGTAGCGCAGGCGCTTGCCCGGCCAGCCGTAGGCCTCCCACAGATACGGGAGCAGCGCGGTGCGATCGAGGTTGGGGTGCAGGTTCGGGCGCAGCTCGCGCGCGTGCGCCTCGGGCAGCTTCGACCAGTGCAGGCTGGGGTGCATGTGGTGGATGCCGTGGTAGCCGTTGTTGAACGTGAACCAGTTCACGAGCTTCCCGGTGAAGTTGCGCGAGTGGTTGTACTTCTCGTTGGGATCGCAGCCGTCGTGCTGCACGAAGTTGATGCCCATGATCCCGAACGCCGCGTACTGGTGCGGGATGAACACGAACAGGAAGAACTTCTGCCAGTCGAGGATCAGCGCGAGCGCGAGGAACGAGACGTAGAAGGTCGCCTCGATCAGGAACTGCCGATACCAGCCCGGCCGCTCCTTTCGCATCGCGCGGACGTAGTCGAGGTTGGCCTTGAAGATCGCCGGGCCCACCACGGTCGAGAACAGGAGCTGGTTGAGCACGTTCCAGCGGAACCGCAGCTTGGTCGTTCGCATGATGTCGCGCGCCGTCTGCGTGTAGCGGTGGTGCGAGAGGTTGTGGCCCGGGACGTACGCGCTCACCGGGTGGCCGTAGGTCAGGCTGAGCACGACCTGGAAGACCCGGTTCATCCTCTTACTCTTGAAGATGGGCGCGTGCACCGTGTTGTGCGTGATGACGGCGCAGAAGAACGACGTCAGGCAGAGCGTGACGGAGAGCAGCGCGGTCTTCGTCCACGACAGATCGGTGGTGAAGCCGACCGCGATCAACACGTAGTACGTGGCGACGAAGGTCAGGGTCCGGAGATCGGCGCGCTCCTTCAACACGCACAAGGACATAGTCTCCGGGTCGCGATCTGTCACGCGCGTCCTCGTTGTCTACGATGCGCAGACACTCAATCCGACCGAGCGGAAGTTACCGTGCGAAACACGGTAGAGACCGCGATCAAGAGCGCGCCGCCGATGGCCAGCGGGCCCATCGTTTCACCGATCATCAGGAAGGCCCAGATCGGGCTGAACAGCGGCTCCAGCAGCGTCAAAAGCGACGCTTCGAGCGCCGAGACGTGGCGTATCCCGCGCACGAAGAGGGTCGCCGCGACGGCCTGCTGGAGCACGCCGAGATAGATGAGAACGGCCCAGTCGATCGCCACGGGTGGACCCCCGAATGTGATCGCGATCGGCAACATCACGGCGACGATGATCCCGTTGCCGAGGACGGTAGCGCTCATGCTCTCGGCGACGGTCGTCTTCTTGTAGAGCATGATCAGCACCGCGTACGAGAAGCTCGCCGCGAGCGCGCACAGGTCACCGGCGAGCCGTCCCTCGCCGAGGTGATCGGCGAACACCAGCCCGCAGCCGATCAGACCCACCGGCACCGAATAGATCTCCGCCTTCGTCGGCTTCTCACCGAGCAGGCGCGGGCCGAGCAGCAGCACCCAGACCGGCGCCGTGTTCTGGATGAAGATCGCGTGACCGGCGGTGGTCAGGCGATTCGCGATCACGAACAGCGAGCACGTCAGCGCGTAAGCGATCGAGGTCCAGACGATGGTGCGCGTGGGCCTGAGCCGCGCTTCCGGCAGCAGCGCGAACAGCACGATCGCCGCGAAAAATGCCCGGCCCGCGGCGATCGCCGGGGCGTCGAGGGTGCTCAGCTTGATGGCTGCACCGCCGGTCGACCAGAGGATCGCCGTCGCGACGATCATCAGGCGCGCTTGGCTCTTCGACACCGTCAACGGGGGTCTTCGGCCATACGCGTGGCCTCGTCGTAGACCTGGCGGAGGATCCTCTCGTCGCCGCCGCTCTCGATCATCTTCATCATCAGGATGTCGCGCATCTGCCGATCCGGAACCGTGGCGATCTTGCGGTACACGTCCCG
>Ga0105047_10002986_pt1 | contig 29989 bp, 33 predicted proteins | sample MAT04_FD_78384 | JGI IMG/M metagenome (GOLD analysis project Ga0105047, IMG submission 78384) | Freshwater microbial communities from Lake Fryxell liftoff mats and glacier meltwater in Antarctica - MAT-04 (megahit assembly) | ecosystem: Environmental > Aquatic > Freshwater > Ice > Liftoff... | reverse complement strand
CGTGCCTGTGGTGCCGGTGTCGTCGCTCGAAGGGGTGTCGCAGCCCGAAGCGGCGAGGAGCGCGAGCGTACAGATCAAGCGGCGAGTGTTCATGCCCGCAAGGGTACGCCCACCCACGACCGTCAGAGAAGAGGGTCGTCAGAGAAGAGGCTAGTCAATGATGCCCGCCGCCCGACGACTCCATCAGCCCATGGAACGCGGTGTGGAGATTCTCGAGCTCGGTCTCGGCGTTCGCGCCGCCGCTCGCGCAGTCGGCGGCCAAGGCGTCCGTGCTGCTGGTGAACTGCGCCGAGGACGCCATCCACATCTCCGGGTCGCCGCCCTCGGGCGCGGTCATCGCGGCGACCGTGCTCGCATGGCTCTGGAAGCTGGCCGCGTGCTCGCACGCCGCCGTCGCGCGCTCGGCGCCCGCATCGAGGTGATAGACGGGCGCGAGCTCGTCGTGCAGCGCGGTCAGCTCCTCGGGCATCCCACCGTGATGATCGCCGTGGTGATCACCGTGATGGTGATCGCCGTGCTCACCGCCGCTGCTATCTTCGCCCTCGGGCTCGGCCGCGCCGCCGCAGGCGATGAGCGCGAAGGGCGCGGTCAAGAGAACACAGAGGACCAGGAGCAGACGATTGCCGTTCTTCATACGGCGGCCGGTGTAGCGCCAAGAACCACGCTCGTCACGTTCGTCGTGCGCTCGCAGGGCCCGTCCGTATTAAGGTGGCGCATGTCGCTTCGAGAGCTCGCCGGTCGGGTGTTGGTGGCCGGCTTCGAAGGAACCGACGTTCCCCCGCAGCTCCGCGCGTTGGCGGCCGAGGGCGCGCTCGCCGGCACCATCGTCTTCACCCGCAACTTCTCCCCGAGCGGCGGCCCCACCAAGGGCAGCCTCGAGGCCTTCGCGACGGCGAAGCGATTGCTCGGCGAGCTCGCGTCGCTGCCCACCGGCGGCGCGCCGCTCTTGCTCTGCATCGACGAAGAGGGCGGTCGGGTCCGGCGCCTTGGACCGCCGGTCCCGCAGCTGCCGCCTGCGCGTGTTTGGGGCGAGCGCGATGATGTGCGCACCACCGAGCGAGCGGGCGCCGTGCTCGGCGAGGCGCTCGCATCGCTCGGGGTCAACGTGGACTTCGCCCCGATCCTCGACGTCGACACCAACCCGGGCAACCCGATCATCGGCGACCGCGCGTTCTCCCGCGATCCTCACAAAGTGATCGAGCACGCGCTCGCCTTCGCGAGGGGCCTGGCGAGCGCGGGCGTGCTCCCATGCGGCAAGCACTTCCCGGGACACGGCGACACCGATCTCGACAGCCACCTCGCGCTGCCCTCTGTGCCGCATCCCCGCGAGCGACTCGATCGGATCGAGCTTGCGCCGTTCGCCGCAGCCAAGGGCGCGCTGCCCATGATCATGACCGCGCACGTGGTCTTCCCGGCGCTCGACCCCGACATGCCCGCGACGCATTCTCCGAAAGTCATCGAGGGCCTGCTTCGGCAGGAACTGGGATACGACGGAGTGATCGTGTCCGATGATCTGGAGATGAAAGCGGTCGCCGCCCACTGGGGCGTCGCCAAGAGCGCGGTGCTCGCGATCCAAGCAGGCTGCGACCTGCTCCTGGTGTGCCGCGAGCTGAGCGAGCTGAAGCGTGCCCACGAAGCGCTCATCGCCCGGGCCACGGAAAGCGAACCGTTCGCCGCGCGATTGAGCGAAGCCGCAGGCCGAGTCGATGCGCTGCGCGCGACGCTTCGCCCCTTCGTGGCTCCATCACCTGAGACCCTCACGTCGATCTTCCATCGCGGCGCGACGTTCCTGGCTGCGCTAGAGCCCCGCGCTTGAACCCGCTCCTCTACATCCCGTGGTTTCAGCTCTCGCTCTGGGAGATCCCTGCGCCCTTTCCCGGTCACCACGAGATCCTCGGGATGTCCTTCGATATGCCAGAGACCTGGGGCATCCACCCCTTCGGTCTCTTGGTCGCGGCAGGCGTGCTGCTCGGGGCGTCGGTCGCCGAGCGCCGCGGCAAAGCGCTCGGCATCCGTCCCAGCGCCGTCGCCCACTGCGCGGCCTTCGTGCTCTTGCCCGCCTTCATCGTGGCGCACGTGTTCGACGCGCTCTTCTATCACCCCGAGGTGGTGATGGAGCACCCCGAGCTGGTGCTCCAGCTGTGGAACGGGCTCTCGTCGTTCGGCGGTTTCCTCGGCGCGTGCATGGGTGGCCTCTACTGGGCCCACTCGCGCCAAGTACCCATTCGGGTCATCGCCGATCCGATCGCGTTCTCGTTCCCCTTCGGCTGGCTCTTCGGACGCCTGGGGTGCTTCGGAGTCCACGATCACCCCGGACGGGTCACGATGTTTTTCTTGGGCGTCGAGGACTACCACGTAGGCTTTCCGCCCTATCAGGTGCGTCACGATCTGGGCTTCTACGAAGTGCTCTTCTGCTTGGTGACGATCCCGCTCTTTCTTTTCCTCGCCCAGAAGGAGCGGCCCACTGGCTTCTTCTTGATGCTCCTGCCGATCCTCTATTCGCCGGTGCGCTTCGGCCTCGATTTCCTCCGCGCCACCGATGTCGAGATGCCCGACGCGCGTTACCTCGGCCTCACCCCTGCGCACTACAGCGCGTTCGCGCTCTTGGCGGGCGGCCTGTGGGTGCTGTGGGCGATCCGGCGGAATCCCAAGCTGGAGATCCCCGACTCGATCGCGCTCAGACCCAGCGACGGCTTGATGCTCAGCGTCGCCCTACCAGTCCAGGACGAGGTAGCAGAAGAGCCCGACGAGGTAGCTGCTCCCGTTGGCGAAGAAGCTCCAGAAGAAAGCGCGCCGGACCCCGAAGGCAGCGAGCCATAGCGTCTCGGCGATCAGCGCGAAGGCCTCGGCGATAGCCACGATGGTCCACCAGTGGCTGAGGCCCAGCTCGTAGCAAGCGTCGGGGATAGCGAACCACACCAGCGGATGGGTGATGGCGCTCGCGCCGAACGCGATCGCGAGGCGTTCCCGCATCGGCCGCGCCGTGTCTCCGCTCAGGCCGAGCGCGTTCACGTACACGCCCATCTCCACCAGATGGGTGAAGCAGTAGGCGACAAGCCATCGCAGGGTCCAGCTCACGGCCGCGCACTCTACACGTCTCCGTGCGCCACGATCGCGGTGCGACGCGCTGTCGCAGGGATTCGGAATCGAGCGGGCTGAGCGCGATGAGCCCCGGTCAACGCGGACCTGGCGAGCCGACGAAGCCTCTTTGCGCCTTTGCGCCTCTGCCCCCCTTTGCGCGATCTTCTCGTTCTCCTTCGCGTGCGCCCCGTCGGTCAGATCGCCGGCCGACGACAGCGGCCGAGAATCTCGCGCAAAGCGCAAAGTCGCAAAGGCGAGAGCCTCACGGCGAGCGCATTGGCGTCTCGGGTCGTCTCCGACATCCCTGCCTCGTCGTGCGCTCACGTCGAACGAGAGATCCTCTCAGGAATGCAGGAATGCGGGAAGAGAGCGCGAGACGGATCCAAATCCTCGATGCTGTGATCGGACGCGCGCCTTACGCGGCGTGGTACGTTCGGCGCGTGGCGGACCTGGTCGCAGAGTTCCTCTCGGTCGCGGCTCAGCTGACAGGCGCGCACGTGGAGTTCGCACTCTGCGGGGGCATGGCACTCGCCGTTCACGGTCACGTGCGTGCGACCCGGGACATCGATCTGCTCGTCCCGCGCGCGCAGCTCGACGACGCGCTGAAGGCGCTCCGTGAGGTCGGCTTCGATCTTCCGGCGCATCCGATGACGTTCGGCGCCGGAACGGCGATCGAGCGACACGTCCAGCGCGTCTCCAAGTCCGTCGACCGTGAGCTCGTGACGATCGATCTCATTCTCGTGGAGCCTTCGTTCGGGGAGGTGTGGGCGCAGCGACAGGTCTTCGAGCGTGAGGGTGTCGCGATGCCCGTGGTCTCCCGGCTGGGGCTCGTCACCATGAAGCGCGCTGCCGGACGACCCCAAGATCTCGCCGACATCCAAGCGCTAGAGGACGGTGATGGCTGAGCGGGAGCCCAAAGACGAGCTGACGAGCGAGTTGGTGTTCGACAGGCTCGAACAGCTGCGTTCGCTATTGAAGCTGACCGACTACTTGCGTGGCTTTCGTCCCAAGGAGCCCGATCGACCCAAGCCCGTTTCGTAGCGTCAGCCGAGCGTGACGTGGAAGGGGCGCGGCAGCGCGTGGGCTAGCGCGACGCTGCCCTTCTGCTTGCCGAGTATCACTTCGATAAGCGGCAGGGCCGAGCACGTCGGGTTGCCTCGGTAGGCGTCCATCGATCGACCCAAAAAGCTGGTCACCGCCGGCGCGGTCTCGTTCCGGGCCCCGAGCGCCGTGATGGTCGCGAGGATCGACTCGGCGGGCGCCTCGCAGCGCAGCGCGATGCCCACTCCGAGACCACTCGGGGTGCCCAGCGCGGTGAAGGGCTCGGGCAGCCGATCATCTGCGACCGACACGATCACGTCTTCGCCCGTCTCGCTGGCGAACACCAGACCCTCGATCATCGAGGCCTCGAAGCTCCTCTGCCCCGCGGCCAGCGCGGTCGAGAAGCCGGCGTTGCCCTGCCCTATCGATCCCAGACCGCTCGCCGCGTTGTGCACGCTGTTCTTGAAGCGCATCGGCGAGAGCTGTCCGTCGCCTCGGAAGATGGTGTCGAGCAGGACCACCATCGTCTCGAACTCGCCGAGCGCCGATCCGTACACCGTCGCGCACGAATGGGGATCGACCCCGCCGCGGCTCGCCGCCTGCGCCGCGACCTCACCGAGCATTCGGGTCAAGGGACTCGTGCCTCGACCCAAGCGCGAGGGCACCCAGACGTTGCTCGCGTCGGTCACCGCAAGATCGGGGGTGCCCGCGACGAACGCGTCCAGATCGCGGTAGCCGACGGCGAACAACCCGACCCCCGTGATGTGGATCGGCCTCACTGCGGGACTCGCTTTCCGATCGCGAGGCATACGTTGCTGCCCCCGAAGGCGAACGCGTTCGCGAGCACCAGAGAGAGGTTCGCGTCCACCGCTTCGCTCACCACGTTCACCCCGAGCGCAGGATCGCGGGGCTCTGCGCCGAGTGATGCGGCGATGCGCTGGTTCCGCAGCATGTGCACCCCAAAAACCGCGCTGGTCGCGCCCGCCGCACCGAGCTGATGGCCGGTGTAGCCCTTGGTGGAGATCACCTTCGTCTCAGTCCCCAGCGCGCTGACGATGGCCTGGCTCTCGGCCTGATCGTTCTGGCTGGTCGCGGTGCCGTGGGCGATGACGAGATCCACCTCGCTCGCCGCCTTGCCCGCCTGCGCCAGCGCCCGCTCCATCGCCTCGCGGGCCCCGCGGCCGCTCGGCTCGGGCGAGCTCATGTTGTAGGCGTCCGACGACTCGCCGACGCCGAGCAGCCAGGCATCACAATCGCTTGCATCGCGCTCGAGCAACATGAGCGCCGCGCCCTCGCCGATGTTGATCCCGCTCCGATCCTGCGCGAACGGCTTGCACGCCGCCTCGGACAGGATGCCCAGGCCCCGAAAGCCATGCAGGGTCATGCGGCACAAGCTGTCGATGCCGCCGACCAAGGCCGCATCGATCAAACCCGCGCGCATCATCCGCATGGCAGACGCGTGCACCTTGCCCGAGCTGCTGCACGCGCTCGAGACGACGTACACCGGGCCCTCGATCCCCAGGTGCCTGGCGTAAAGCTCACCCAGCGCGTTGAAGTCGTGCTGCTTGGCGATGTCGAAGTCGCCGGGCAGCGCGCCGGTCTCGGCCCAGCGCCCATAGGCCACTTCGGTGGCATCGAGGCCACCGGTGCTGGTGCCGATGAAGACCCCGATGCGGCTCGCCCCGAAGCGAACGATCGCGCGGCGCACCCCGCCCTCGATCTCGGCGAGCGCCATCATCCCGATGCGCGCCAGCCGGGTGTCGTAGCGGCGGTAGGCCTGAGCTAGCGCGGGCAGCTCGCCCGGCACCGCACCGACCAGGGTGGTGAACGGAAGAGAGAGAGGTGGCGGTCCCAACCCCGATCGTCCGGCATCGAGCGCCGCGAGCACCTCAGCGGTGCTGCGGCCGATGCCGCTCACCAAGGCGAGATCGGTGATGGCGACGGGCGAAACGGGAGCTGCCATCGAGCCGCGCGATTAGCACGCGTCCGGGAAGGCGTCGAAACATGACGCGTCGCGGCACGCATGTGCGCACGCGTAAGCGTCGACCCTGATTGCGCACGCTGTTAGAGTGCTCGTTCTTGAACCAGCCGACTGGCACGTGTTAAAAACCGCGCGCCGTCATTTGGAGGCTCTCCCCTTTTGCCTCCGCGCCCATGTTGGGCCGTTGTTGGTGGTTCTCTCTTGGTAGGAGGCTCGGATGAATTGGAAAAAGAGTGCGCTGCTTGCGCTGGTTGTAGCTTCGATGGGCATGCTCGTGGCGTGCGGTCCGGGCGAGGAACCGGGCGACGACCCCACGGATGGCGAGACCTACACCTACGTGCTCAGCACCGGTGACATCCCTGAGGTCATGGCCGGCATGGGCGTCGGCTTCAACCTCGACGGCTTGGTCAGCGACAACGTGACCGAGGCCTGCAACGACGTCGCCGACATCACCTCGTCCGTCAGCGGCGAAGAGGGCGTCGACAACGCGCTGGCTGGGGTGATTCCGATCCTGGGCGGCATGATCGAAGGCGGCATCCAGGGCGCGCTCGAGGAGCAGATCGCCGCGGGTACCTTCCTCCTCCTCGTCGAGGTCAGCGACGTCGACAGCACTGCGGTCGACGAGAGCGTGGGGGTTCGCCTCTTCCTCGGCACCACCACCGAGACCATCACCCTCGAGGGCGGCCGCATCGCGCCTCGGCAGACCTTCGCCATGGGCACCGTCCTGGCGAGCCTCCCGATCGGGACCGCCGCCATCACCGGCGGCACGCTCTCCTTCCAGAGCGACTCCCTGCCCCTGAGCCTCAGCATCAGCGGCGCCGACATCAGGCTCACCCTGCGCTCGGCGCGCCTCCGCGCCGACATCAGCGCGACGGGCCTCACCAACGGTGAGATCGGCGCATTCGTCACCGTCGCGGACATCGTCCAGCTCGGCGAGGACCTCGGCCAGGGCGAGGTCGTCAACGAGGGCACCATCCGCAGCCTCGGCCTGCCCGACCTCGATCCCACCGCCGACGACACCATCTGCGACTCGATCTCGGTGGGTCTCTCCTTCGAGGCCGTCAGCGCCACGAACCTCCCCTAGTTCGACGGCTCGCCTAGCGAGCACACAAGAGGCTGGCCCCGAAAGGAGCCGGCCTTTTCCTTTTCCGTCGTCTTCCCTCGCCCCTGCTCCCAGCCGCGAGCATCGAGGCCAGCTGCCGCGGCGCAAGTGCTCATCATCGTAGGTCTACGCGAGGTCCGAAGAGGTCGATCGCCGCACGCGTGAGCGCTCGAAGCGGACTTTTGAGCGCGGAGCTGCCGATGCTCGACCTTCGAGGTCGATGTTGGCGTGACGCGAAGCGATCGTAGCCTCTCGCCTGCGGCGAAGAGCTCGATCGCCGAGCGCGTACCCTCTCGACGGTCTCCAAGAGCTCGATCGCCGAGCGCGTACCCTCTCGACGGTCTCCAAGAGCTCGATCGCCGGGCGCGTAGGTGCTCAGCTCGCTCGCCCGTCTCGATCGTCGCGCGCGGTGATGTTCAGCGACGTTATCGGGAGCGCGGGAGCGCCCGAAAAGCCCTCGGAGCGCATCGGGCGAGCAGGACACGCACTCGCATCGCAATGGACGGCCGAGGTTGTGCTTCGTCAGGGCCCGAGGGCCCTTGCGCGCGTACATTCTGCTTGACCGTCGCCGCTGGCCTATGGGACCTATCCCGGCGTCGCGCGACCGGGGTCGTGCGGTGTAGCCGGTCCGCTGGTCGCTGCGCTCGCGAGCGGGCTCGACGAGGTGTCCAAGGAAGCAGCCGAGCTCGGCGGCACCCAGGTCGCCAAGGACGCGGCGATGAAGGCCCACAACGCGAGCTTCGTTCGCATCGCCGGGTTGGTCGAGCAGCTCGCGCGCGCCGCGGGCCTCGACGAGGTCGCCCATCGCATCTGTCCCTCGGTGAGCGACCCCGGCGTGCTCATCGACGTGCGCGACAGCGCCCCCGAACCCGTGCCGGTCGACGACGACGAGAGCCCGTTCCTCCCGGCACCTGAACGGCGAGACGACCACCGGAGGGGACGGCGCGGGGGGTCGTTGCAGCGAGCACACAACCTGAGCGGCGAGACGACCACCGGAGGGGACGGCGCGGGGGGTCGTTGCAGCGAGCACGGCCTGCGAGCCAAACGGTCCGTCGTGCCGAAGCGCTGCGCTTCGCTGCGGCGGACCCATTCACGTTCGCAGGGGCCGAGCGGAGCAAAACGGGCCCCCACGCCGGCCCCGTGCTGCTCGACGAGTCCGCCTCGATCCCCCATACCTCCGGCCCCGTGTCTCCGTTCGATTTCGACGCCCTGTTTCGCAGCAAGCCGGTGATCCTCGCGCCCATGGAGGACGTGTCGGATGCGGTGTTCCGTCAGGTCTGCCGCAGCCGCGGCGCGGATCTCTGCGTGACCGAGTTCGTGAACGTCGAGGGCTTGCTCCGCGGTGCACGGGAGGCGGCGCACAAGATCGATCTCAAGGCGGGCGACGAGCCGACGGCGATCCAGATCTACGGCGCCGACCCCGAGCGGCTCGCCGAGGCCGCCGAGGTCGCGCTCCTCTCCGAACCCGAGTTCATCGACATCAACTGCGGCTGCTGGGTCCCCAAGATCGCTCGCCGCGGCGCGGGCGCGGGCTGGCTCCGCGATCCTTCCGCGATGGTCTCGATGGCCAAGATGGTGGTAGCGCGCGTCGCGCCCATGCCGCTCACCGTGAAGACCCGCATCGGGTACGGGCCCGAGAGCGAGATGCCCATCGTCGATCTGGCGCGGCGCCTCGAGGACGCCGGCGTCCGGGCGATCACCATCCACTGTCGCACCGCCCAGATGGGACACGGCGGCGCGGCCGACTGGACCTGGGCCCAGAAAGCCCGCGAGGTCGTCACCATTCCGGTGGTCGTGAATGGGGACGTGAAGAGCGGCGAAGACGCGGACCAATCACTGAAGCTGACGAACGCCGCGGGCACGATGGTGGGCCGCCACGCGATCGATCACCCGTGGGTGTTCCGCGAGGCCCGCAGCCTGATCGATCGGGGCGAAGCGCTCGCGCCCCCCACGCCGCTGGAGCGCCTCGCGCTCTGCCGCGAGCACCTGCGCCTCCAAGCCGAAGAGCGCGGGGGGCTTCGCGCGGTGCGATCGCTGCGCCGTCACTGGCCAGGATACCTTCGCGGTCTGCACAACGGCGGGGTCCTTCGGCGCGAGCTGAACGTCACCGACGATCTCGACGCGACCTTTGCGCTCTTCGATAGCTTCGAAGAGGCGCTCCACGACGCGCCGGCCGACACCGCCGCCGCCTGACGCGATGCGGGGCCGCCTCCGAACCCACAAGGGCGGGAGCACGCGCTGGCTGACCCGGGCGGCGGCGTCGTCACACGGAAAGCCCCCGGTTCACGAGGCGGATCCCATCTCGGCGCACGGTGGCGACCCGTTCGTCACGTCCCCGTCACACGAACGAGTTAGCAACGCGTTCGTCGCGCCACGGTGACTCCACCGTCGCACAAGGAGCGCTGCTCATGCTCTCTCGTCTCGGTCCGCTGACGATTCTGTGTGTTCTGGTCCTCGCTTCGGTGACGAAGGCGCAGGAGGGTGACGCGGTGGTGACACCGCCCGACGACGAAGCCCGTGATGACGAAGCGCCGGTCGAACCGGCGCTACCAGCGGAGGCCGAGCACGGCGCCGCGCTCGAGGTCGCGGAGCCTGCGGACGAAGTCGCGGCGGAAGACCCGCCCCCGCCGGCTGACGGGCCGATCGAGCCGCCGCCGGTCCCGCCGGTGCTGACCGACGAGCCGCTCGAGGAAGATCCCGATCGTCTCGATGAGGAAGAAGAGGGCGTGCTCTTGGCCTTCGAGCCGGGCGAGGGCGTGCTCATCAGCACTCCAGATCACCGCTTCGAGATGAACATCCGGAGCCGCGGGATGCTGCTCTTCACGTTCGAGGTACCCGCGCCCGACGCGAGCGGGGCCAGGCCTGATCCCGGGTTCGATCTGGACGTGCGCCGCGCGCGCGTGACGATCCAAGGACGGCTCTTCGATCCCGACGTGCGCTATCGATTACAGCTCGCGATCGCTCCCCGCGACATGATGGAGACCACCTACGCGGAGGCGAACAGCAGCGGATCCTTCGGCGCGCCGGGCACGCCGCAGCGCTCGCCCTTGCTCGACTGGTACGTGGAGCTGCGGCACCTGCGCGAGCTCCACGTGCGCGTCGGTCAGTTCATCGTCCCCTACAACCGCCATCGGGTGACCTCGTCGAGCTCGCTCCAGCTCGTCGATCGCAGCCTCGCGAGCAGCGAGTTCAACCTCGACAGGGATCTCGGCATCCAGCTCTACAGTCCCGACGTGGGAGGCATGGGCTGGCTCCGCTACTACGCGGGTCTGTTCATGAACGAAGGGCGCGATGGCCTCTTCGGTGCGGACTTGGGCTTTCTCTGGGTCGCGCGCCTCGAGGTGCTGCCCTTGGGTCTCTTCAACGACTACAGCGAGGGCGACATCGAAGCGAGCAGCGCGCCGCACCTCTCGATCGGCGCGTCGTATGTGTTCGCCAATCAGGGCCACCTCACCCAGAGCACCATCGGGCGCTTGGCCAGCGACGGAGGGACCTTCGACTACCACAACGTGGAGATCGACGCGGTGCTCCAGTGGCACGGCTTCTCGCTCTTGAGCGAGGTGATGTTCCGGCAGGGCTGGCACCGCGCGGGACCCGTCACCGTGACGCCCGACAGCACGCTGGTTCCTCGGAACGGGATGGGATGGTTCGCCCAGGCCGGCTACCTGTTGCCCGACACCCCGGTCGAGATCGCCGCGCGCTACGGCTTCACGCTGCCTCTGTTCAGCGGCGCGCAAGCCTCGCCCGTGACCCCGCGAAGCGAGCTCGGCGCAGGCGTGAACCTCTACTTTCACCGCCACGCCTTCAAGCTCCAGCTCGACTACTTCCACCTCTGGGACGACGCCCCGGGTGCGCCTGCCGGCGGCGCGCCCTTCGAGGTGGCCGAGGAGCGAGTCCGGGTGATGTTCCAGGCCAGCCTCTGAGTCCGCTGACTCACTAGACCACTGTTTTTGCGGGCCCGACCCCAGTCCGTCACACGTCCGTCACCCGAGGCCAGCTATCCCGCGCAGTGCTGGACACCGCCGCCGGAAACGACCTTCGCTGACCATCCGGTCGAGCGAGATCTCGCCAGGAGAAATGCCATGCACTCGTTCCGCGCTCGGTCTGCTCATCTGTCTCTCTCCGCTGCGCTCACAGCGATCCTCGCTTGTGCGCTGCTCGCCTGCTCGGGGGGGCACGGACGCAATGAAGGCAGCACCGAATCGCCCGGCACAGCCAGCGCGGGTGCGGGCGGGAGCCTCAGCCTCAAGGGCTCGGACACGATGGTGATCCTCGCCCAGCGTTTCGCCGAGGGTTACATGGCCTCGCATCCGGGCGCGGTCCTCGAGGTGTCGGGCGGCGGGTCGGGCACCGGGGTCGCGGCTCTCTTGAACGGCACCACCGACATCGCGAACGCGAGCCGGCCCATGAACGATCGGGAGCGGGCCCAGCTCACCGAGCTACGCCACGAGAGCCCGGTCGAGACCCGCGTCGCCCTCGATGCGCTCGCGGTCTACGTGCATCAGGACAGCGCCATCGCGAGCCTGACGATAACGCAGCTCTCGGCCATCTTTCGCGGCGAGATCACCAACTGGTCGGGCGTGGGCGGACCGGACGCGCCCATCGTCCTCTATTCGCGTGAGAACAACTCCGGCACCTACGCCTACTTCAAGGAGCATGTGCTGGACGACGCGGACTTCGCCGCCACGGCGCAGACGCTGCCGGGCACAGCAGCGGTGATCAACGCAGTGGCGCACGACCCGAATGGGATAGGCTACGGCGGCATCGGCTACGCGGAGGGCGTGCGCACCCTGCCGCTCGCTGCGACGGCTGGCGCAGCGCCCGTCGCGCCCACGCTCGAGAACGCGACCAGCGGCGTCTATCCCATCTCGCGCTTCCTCTACATGTACACGGCGGGTACGCCGACCGGCACCGCGGCGGACTTCCTCGCATGGGTAGTCACCCCCGAAGGACAGCGCGTCGTCGAGCAGGCGGGCTTCTATCCGCTGCCCGCTGACGGTCCGATGGACCCGATGGGCACGGAGCCCACCGGCCCCGGACCGTCCGAGTTGGAACTGACGCCGCCCGGCTGACGATGCAGGCGCAAGCGCAAGAGCAGCTCACGACGCCACCCCCGGCCCGGGTGAGCCGTCCGTCGCGCTTGCCCTTGGGCTCTGGCTTCAAGACGCCGCTCTCGCACCGACTCGCCGAGGGGATGATCCGCGGCATCGCCCTGCTCGCGATCCTCGCCATCGCCTCGATCTTCTTGGTGGTCGCCAAGGAAGCCTTGCCGCTCTTCTTCGAGCACGACGCGATAGACGAGATAGGCGGGCTGGACGCGCTGCTGTTCGCGCGCACCTGGCCCGGATACGAGACGGCGCGCCACATCTGGCAGCCGGTCGGGAGCATCCCGAAGTTCGACATGGTCCCGCTCTTCACCGGCACCCTGAAGGTGACGGTCCTCTCGATGCTGATCGCGACGCCGCTCTCGCTGCTCTCCGCGATCTACGTCTCGCAGTACGCCGGACGACGCACCCGGGAGTGGCTCAAGCCCGCGATCGAGCTGCTCGCGAGCGTTCCCTCGGTGGTGCTCGGGTTCTTCGCGCTGATGGTGCTCGCGACCGTGACCCAGTCGGTCTTGGGCACCACCTACCGCTTGAACGCGCTCGTCGCTTCGATGGCACTCTCGCTCGCGGTCATCCCGATCATCTTCACCATCACCGAGGACGCGCTGCGCGCCGTGCCGCGCGAGATGGAGGCCGCGGCGCTCGCGCTCGGCGCGCACAAGCACCAAGTGATCTTGCGGGTGACGCTGCCCGCCGCGCTGCCTGGTATCGCCGCCGCCGTGATCCTCGGCCTCGGTCGCGCGATAGGCGAGACCATGGTGGTGCTGATGGCGAGCGGAAACGCCGCGGTCATCGAGCTCTTCAACCCGGTGAGCAGCGCACGCACCATCACCGCGACCCTGGCCTCCGAGCTCGGCGAAGTGACCCCGGGTGATGCCCACTGGCGGGTGCTCTTTCTGCTCGGCACTGTGCTCTTCATCTTCACGTTCATCATCAACCGGGTGGGCGCGAACGTGATCGAGCGGCTGCGTCGACGCCTATCGGCAGAGGCCGCGTCATGAGGTTCACCCCCGCCGACTGGGTGCTCTATCTGTCGTCGCTGAGCGCCGTGGCGCTGGTGGTCGGCGCGCTGTTCGTGATCACGACGATGATCTTCGTCGAGGGCGCGCCATCGATCTCGATCGCGTTCCTCACGGAGTCACCCAGCTCCGATCTGCTCGGCGGCGGCATCTTCCCCGCCATCTACGGCACCGTGCTGCTCACGCTCTTGATGACCGTCGCAGGCGTGCCCGTGGGGATCGCGACTGGCATCTATCTGGCCGAGTACGCGCCCGCGCACTCGCGGGTCGCCGGCTGGGTGCGTGCCGCAGTGCAGAACCTCGCGGGCGTCCCCTCGATCGTGTTCGGGCTCTTCGGTCTGGGTTTTTTCGTGATGCTCCTCGGACGCGGCATCGACGGCGCGTTCTACCCAGGCGAGGGCCCGGTGTGGGGACAGCCCGCGGTGATCTGGTCCTCGCTCACGCTCGCGATCCTCACCTTGCCGGTGGTGATCGTGACCACCGAAGAGGCGCTCAAGCAGGTGCCCCAAGATCTTCGGTTGGCAGCGATTGGTCTCGGCGCCACCCGCTTTCAGACCACGTTCCGCATCGTCTTGCCCAACGCGACGCCAGGGATCCTGACCGGCGTCATCCTCTCGATCAGCCGGGGTGCGGGCGAGGTCGCGCCGATCATCTTCACCGGCGCGGCGAACTTTCTGCCGTACCTGCCTACGGATGCGCGCGACATGTTCATGCACCTCGGCTACCACGTGTTCGCGCTCTCGACCCAGTCACCCAACGTGGATCAGGCGCGGCCCTTTCTGTTCGCGACGGTGACGGTGCTGCTCTTGCTGACCTTCGGCCTCAACCTCACGGCGATCGTCCTGCGCAACCGCGCGCGCGCTCGGCAGCTCGCATGACCGACGCCGCCGCATCTCCGAAGATGGAGACCAAGAATCTCTCGGTGCACTACGGCACCAAGGCCGCCATCAGCGAGGTGTCGCTCTCGGTCGTCGAGCACCAAGTGCTCGCGCTGATCGGCCCCTCGGGCTGCGGCAAGTCGACGCTCTTGCGCTGTCTGAATCGCATGAACGACCTGATCGACGGCTGCAAAGTGTCGGGCACCGTCGCGCTCGACGGTCAGGACACCTACGCCCGCAACGTGGACGCGGTCGAGGTGCGGCGCCGGGTAGGGATGGTCTTTCAGCGCAGCAACCCGTTCCCCAAGAGCATCTACGAGAACGTCGCGTTCGGTCTGCGCATCGCGGGCGAGTCGCGCCCCGCCAAGATCGCCGAGACGGTGGAGAACTCGCTCCGCGGCGCGGCGCTCTGGGACGAAGTGAAAGACAGACTGGATACGTCCGCGCTCTCGCTCTCGGGTGGTCAGCAGCAGCGCCTCTGCATCGCGCGCGCGCTCGCGGTGAAGCCCGAAGTGATCTTGATGGACGAGCCCGCCTCCGCCCTCGATCCCATCGCGACCGCGCGCATCGAAGAACTCATCCGAGAGCTCTGCGAGGACTACACGATCGTGATCGTGACCCACTCGATGCAGCAGGCTGCGCGGGTCTCGGATCGCACCGCGTTCTTCTACATGGGCGAGCTCATCGAGCACGGCGAGACCCAGCAGGTCTTCACCCGCCCGCGCGAGAAGCGGACCGAGGACTACATCACGGGCCGCTTCGGCTGACGCCTTGGCAGGCGAGCGCCCGGGCCGCATGACGGCGCCCCGTGACCTCTCCCTCGCCCGTGTCTCCCGCGCCCGTCTCGTTCGGGGTGAAGGTGCGCCGCTGGCTCGTCCGAAGCGTCGTCGTGCTGCTCGCGCTCGCGGCGCTGGGTGGCCTCCTCGTGTGGCGGTGGATCCGCGTCGCGCCGACCGAGAGCAACACGGCGGACGCAGTCGCCCTCTTCACCGAAGTCATGAACGGTGACGACGAGCGCGAGCTCGAGGCGCTCTCGGCGCTGGCGGGCGCGATGGAGAACGATCCGCACGATGGCCGCGCGGCGCTGTGGTTTGGTCTGGCGAACCTGAACGGTCTCTTGCGTCACGGCGAGCTCCCGTATGCCATCCGCGCCTCGATGGCGTTCGAGCGCGCGGTCGAACTCGACCCCAGCAACGGCAGCGCCGAGGGCTGGCGCGCGTTCTTCGCGTACCAAGCGGCCGAGCGTCGAGGGCGCGATCTGACCGGCGCGCGGCGCGAGCTCCTCGCTGCAGCCGAGGCCGACCCGGGCTTCACCGTCTTCCTTTCGACCGTCGCGCTCGCGGACTATCCCCTCTCGAGCGGGATCCCTCAGACGCTGCTCGAGCCGCTCGTTGCCGCCGGCGACTGCGGCGATGGCACCACCACCTCGTGCCGCGCCTCACGGCTCTTCCCCCACGGCGCCGAGGGCTACCACGCGACGCTCGGCGATCTGCGCATCCGCCTTGGAGATCTCGAAGGCGGAGGCCGCGAGTACGCCGCCGCGCTCGCGGTCCCCGCCGCATCGAGCTGGCCCTACCGCGAGGCCTTCGAGTCGTGGGTTGAAGGTGCGGACGCGCGCGCCGCGACCTTCACCGACGCGGACGAAGCCAACGACGCGCGACCCATCTTCTTCGCGACGGGCGAGCGCGCGTGCGCCACGTGCCACCGACGCGAGTGACCGTACGCAACACGGATCCCATGGCGCGCCTTGCGTTCGGCGCGCTCCATCGCCATGACGCGGGTCATGAGCAAGACCATTCTCGTGTGTGGGTTCGGGCCGGGGATCTCTACCGCGGTCGCAGAGAAGTTTGGCGCGGAGGGCTACGCGGTCGGCATCGTGTCCCGCAGCAAGGACAAGCTCGATGCGGGCGTGAAGGCGCTGGGCGAGAAGGGCATCGTGGCCAAGGGCTTCGCGTGTGACCTGGGTGATCCCAGCGCGCTCGGCGTGATGGTGAAGGCCGCGCGGGAGGCGCTTGGTCCGATCCACATCGTGCAGTGGACCGCATACACCGGCTCGGCTGGGGATCTATTGACCGCCGACAAGAAATCGCTCGATGTCGCGATGGACGTCGCCGTGATCGGTCTCATCACCGCGGTGCAGACGGCGCTGCCGGATCTGAAGGCGAACGCGGGCTCGATCTTGGTGACCAACGGCGGCCTCAGCTACCAGAATCCCCAGGTCGACGCGATGGCCGTGTCGTGGAACGCGATGGGCCTGGCGCTGGCGAGCGCCGCGAAGAGCAAGCTGGTGGGCCTGCTCTCTGCGAAGCTGAAGGACGACGGAATCTACGTCGGTCAGGTCATCGTCATGGGCGCCGTGAAGGGCACGTCCTTCGACCAAGGCAATGCGACACTCGAGGCGTCCACGATCGCCGATGCGTTCTGGGATCTCCACCAGAAGCGCACCGAGCTGACGGTCGAAGTCAAAGGCTGAAGAGCCCTGCTGCCGGCCCATACTCGGCCCTTCATCGGAAGTGGTTCGATGGAGCCCTGTATCGGGCGAATCCTGAGTTCCCCCCGTCTCGGTGCGCTGTTCCACCTGCGTGCCAGGGGGGAGTTGACCGGTCGGAATCGCTCTGCGACCTTGGGCGCGTGTGGGCCGGGTGACGCTGCTGAGCCCGCCACCTACGTCTTCCTCATTACCGACCTCCAAGTTGGGACACCGCTTGAGCCGACCGGCGGGCGCTAGCCGTGGACGAGGCCCTTCGCGTGGTCGTCGAAATTGATCCAACAGCGAGCGAGGAGGACATCCGCAGCGCGCTGGATGCGTTCGCGGATCTTGGAGTCATCCCTACGGCGCAAGCACCGTGTACGCACATATCGGGTGGCTACCGCTTCTCGGCGCGCTCGGTACGGGTGATGAGTACACGCTAACGGTTCGGAGGCCACATGGTGATTAGTCCCCTTCGCCGCTATACGGCTGTATCCGTCTTGCTGTTGTGTCTTGTCGGGTGCAGTCAGAATTGGGGGCAGCACGCCAGTCCGCCGGGAGAGCCTAGCCGAGATGACCGACCACGCAGCGTTCGCTTGGAGGTCGGTCGCCGAGGAAGGAGCAGACCTAGGGTGGTCGCTACGACGCGATTCTCGCGCACCAGGTCGACTCGCTCGCTGCGCTCGCCGAAACTGTCGAGTTCGAGGTCGTGGAGCAGTTCGCCCTGGCGAACGCGGTGTTGGTTCGGGTAGCCCGACGCAACCTCCGAACGCTCGCGCTCTCCGACCACGTTCGTCGAATCGAACCGAACGGTACCATCGACTTGCTGAGCATCAACAGTGAGCCCGCGATCGAAGCGGCGCAGATCGACCAGTTCCTCGCCCGTGGCGAAGCTGGCGGAGCACCGAACCCCGGGCGCCATTCGTTTCCTCACGTTGCGATCGGATTCGTGGACTTCTCCTTTGAGGACGACCTCGATTCACTTGGTGACGGGCGGGTCGGTGGGCGCTGGGAGTGCGCTAGCTAGCTCCCCATGTGTGGCGATAGCCGACATGAACGCAGCGCTGGCCCCTTACGTGCCTGTCTTCGACATACCTGACACGCGTCATGGAACAGCCTGTGCGCAGATCGCCGCCGGACTTGCCCCGCTTCCCGCGCCCTGGCGGAACACACGAAGTGGTTCGTCGCGAGAATCGACGCTGGTCCTCGTTACGGCCGGCAATACCCACGCGGGCTATCTCCGCTCCGTCGACCGCCTCGGTCTGACGTTGGTGGATGTGGTGAGTTCCTCGTGGGCGACTGCTGAGTCCGCGGAGCAAGGCTGCGATCGCACGCCCGGACTCGTCAGCAGTGCGGTCAATCGCATCGGGCGCGAGAACGGTGTACGCGTTCGCCGTCGGGGCCCTCCTGGAGCAGGCAGACATCATTGCATCTCTCTCGAACAGGACGACCGTCCAATCGGGTGCCATCGCGAGCTATTCGAGTCGTGGGGTTTCATGATCGCTCACATGTTGCTCATGGGCGACCGCATGAGCGAGTCCGGGACGGCGCTCACCACAGGTTTCGACAGCCTGTATGGGAACGGCCGATTCCGCGCGCGAGTCTTCGATGCCGCCGGAATGGATGACCCGTGGGCGATGTCGGAGAGCCACTTCTACGTGAACGCGGGGACGGGGGGCTTGCTTGGTACTACGAAGATGAGGCGCGGGACGATCTCTCGGGCGCGATCCAGTAGCCGGGTAGCGCGGCTCGCAAACTCCTCGCCGTCCGAGTAGGCGCGCATCGCCGCACCAGAACGGTCGGACTCAACTCAAGGGCTGACATTCCTTCTCGCACGCCCTGATGTCAGCTCGCTTCGTCTTCGCCGGCGACCTTGCGGTAGATCGTTCGCGCGCTGATACCGAGCAGCTGAGCGGCGAGCTGCTTGTCACCATGGGTGTGCTCGAGCGTGGCTTTGATCACCCGCTGTTCGATCTCCTCGAGCGGCGTGCCCAAAGAGAAGCTGAGCTCGGTGCCCCGGCGCTCGGCCTGGGTGACGTGCACCGGTAGATCGGCGGGCGAGAGCTCCTTGCCTTTGCCCAGCACCACCGCGCGCTCGATCACGTTCTCCAGCTCCCGCACGTTGCCGGGCCAGCCGTAGTCGATGAGGTGCTGCATCGATTCCCGCGTGGGCTCCATCCGGGGCTTGCCGTTCTTGCGGCAATAGACATCGAGGAAGTGATCGACCAAGAGCGGTACGTCGCCCTGCCGCGATCGCAGCGGCGGGCTGGTGATCGCTATCACGTTCAGTCGGTAGTAGAGGTCCTCGCGAAACTGCCCTTGGGCGACGAGCTGCTTCAGATCCTTGTTGGTCGCGCACACCAAGCGGAAGTCCGCCTTCTTGGTGCGCCCACCCAGCGGCTCGTACTCGCCCTCTTGCAAGACGCGCAGGAGCTTCACCTGCACGCTGTGGGCGAGCTCGCCTATCTCATCGAGAAACAGCGTGCCGCCGTCGGCCTGACCGATGCGGCCGTCGCGCTTCTGGACGGCGCCGGTGAAGGCGCCCTTCTCGTAGCCGAAGAGCTCGCCCTCCACGATGGTCTCGGGCAGCGCCGCGAGGTTCACCGCAACGAAGGCGCCCGTGCGACGGCTCTTGTCGTGGATGGCCCGCGCGAGCAATTCCTTGCCGGTGCCGCTCTCGCCGAGCACCAGCACGTTCGCGGTCGAGGGCGCGGCCTGCCACGCGACCTCGAGCGCGCCGCGCAGCGCAGGTGAGCTGCCCACGATGGGCCGCGACTTGAGTTGGCTCAGTTCTGCCTTGAGGGTCTTGTTCTCGCTGATGAGCGCGTGGCGCTCGAGCGCCTTCTGCACGCTCTTGACGATCGAGACGCGCTTGAGCGGCTTCTCTACGAAGTCGTAGGCGCCGCCGCGCATCGACTCGACGGCCGTCTCGATCGTCCCGTGCGCGGTCATCATCACCACCTCGACGTCGGGCGCGACGGTGGCCAGCGCCTTGAGCAGCTCGAGACCGCTCATCTGCGGCATCATCAGATCGGTCACCACCACGTGCACTCGGTGCTGCCGAACCTGATCGAGCGCCGCGCGTCCGCAGTCGGCGCTCAAGACCCGAAAGCCCTCGCGCTCGAAGATCTTGGTGAGCGCGACCCGCCCTTCGGTCTCGTCATCCACCACCAACACGCTGGGGGTGCTGCCCAGCCGCTGAGCGAGCGCGTGGTTCATGGAATCGGGCGGGTTGGAGTCGGTCAAGTGTCACCTCGTCAGCTGAAGATGACAGCATGACAGCCGGTGACTTCCTGTCTATTCCCTGTTCGCTCGTGCCTTTGGCACGGTGCGGGGGACTCAGTCCCCCGCAGACCCCCTCCTCGGGACCCTGCCGCTTCGCTCGGTGTTTCTCGGGCGCTCTCGGGGGATTCTCCCCCGCCGCGGGCTGGGTGCTCTAGCGAGTGAGGCTCAGGGCTTCTGGTCGCGGCGCCAGTCTTGGATGCGGCCGAAGAAGAGCTCGGTGAACGGCTCGACCTCGTGCGCCGGGAAAAGCGCAGCGGTCTTCTTGCGGACGGCGGCCCTGCACTCGTCGGTCCCGAAGAACTCCCAGGCGACCTCATCGAGCTGCTTGAGGTGCGTCGCGCAGAACGCCTCGAAGCGGTCGGTCTCCAGGCGCTCCTCGGCGATCTTGGCGTACCCATCGAGGCGCTCGGCGTAGGTCATGCCCGGGGTCGCAGCGATCGCGTAGAAAGGATCCCAGTCCAGGGTGCGGCGCATCTTCCGATTTGTCGCGGCGCAGTAGATCGACCACTTGAGGTAGCTCTTCACCATCCAGGGGAAGTGGTAGTGCAGGCTGGTCACCTGCGAGTCGGGGCAGGGATTGGCGTAGTCGATGGGATACCAGATGCCGTCGGCGGGCCGACGCAGCGCCTCGCACGAGTTGAACTCCCACCCGAAGAACGTGTTGATCGTCAGGGTGATCTTTCGGAGGTGCTCTTCCTCTGCCTTGGAGATGAAGTCCTTCTCCAGGGTGTAGCGGTTGTGCAGCGACGCGGACGGATCGTAGAGGACGCAGTGGGTCTGGGGACCAAAACCGATGCAGCGCACGAAGCGGTCAAACCCCTTCACCGCCGACTGGATGTGCATCACCATCTTGCCCGACTCGTCGTACGCCGCCCTGAGCGCCGCCTCGTCGTCGGCCTTGGTGACCGCGCGCCAGCCGCCGCCGTCATAGGGTTTGATGAAGACCGGGTATTCCAGCGAGCGCCCGATGCTCCCCACATCGAAGAGCCGGGCATACTGGGACAGGGTCGGCTTCAGATCGGGATTGCCATCCTCGTAGGCCTTGGGCGGGATCATCCAGGTCTCGGGGATGGGCATCCCCAGGTGCATCATCGCCGCATACGACGTGTGCTTCTCCATGGACTGGACCGACCATGGATTGTTGAAGACGTAGAGGTCGTTCATGACCACCGCCTTCTTGATCCACTCACGGCTGGTATTGTACCAGTGGGTCAATCGATCGATCACCAGATCGTACTTCACCGACTGACGGAGATCGAAGGGCTCGATGGTGACCCGCTCGACGTTGAATCGAATGGTGTCGGTACGACCCTGTCCGTCGGCCATTGGAATACGGAGATCCGCGTTCCGCATGATCGCCTCGTAGCAAGCGGGCCAGCAGATGTCTGCGCCCAGCGACAGCCCGATGTTCTTGGTGATCTCAGCCATGCGCTCGTCCTCTCGCCAACCTTGGTTTCAACCGAGCCTCTCGGCTCACTCGTAGATCATCATCAGCGGGCCCGGGAAGGTCCAGCTCATCCCCTCGCGCAGCCGATCGCGCCAGTTCTCCCAGTTGTGCCCGTCGCGGGCCTCCACCAGCTTCACCTGCATCCCCGTCTCCTGGAGAAGGGGCACCAGCGAGCGGTTCTCGTAGATCAGCGACTCGTAGACACCGCAGCTCATGAACACCCGCTCGGAGATCGCCGTCGGCTTGGCCCGAAACTCGTTCATGAACGAGACCACGTTGTCGAAGAGCGGCCCGCGCCGATTGCGATGCCCGATGTCGGTGAACGCGAACGACCCGCTCTGCAAGAGGAGGCGCCCGTAGAAGCCCGGGTATCGGAACGCGGTGGAGAGCGCCGCGACCCCGCCGAAGCTCGCGCCCATCAGACAGCGTGAGCCGGGCCGATCGAGCAGCGGCAGACGCCGGGTCAGATCGGGGATCAGCTCCTCGGTCAAGAAGCGCGCGTGTCGCTCGTCGTTGGCATATTCGCGGAGACGATCGGGCGAGTCCACGAACGCCACGATACAGTCCGGGATCTCGAGGCGGTGAATTAGGTTGTCGAGGATGACCTTCATCCCCGTGAAGCGCAGGTAGTCGCTCCCGTCGTGCACCACCAGCAGGGGATACAGGCGCGTCTTGCGGAAGCGCGCCGGCAAGTAGATGTGTCCGTGCCTTGGTCCGTCGAGCGCGCGACTGTTGAAGCTGAAGGGCTCGAGCAGACCGGGGCGCGACAAGGGATCTGTGTGTATCCACGAAGGAACGCTGTAGCCCTCGCCGTGCACCACCGAGTTGGCGCCGAAGGGATCGCGCGCGCGGTGGGGATTGAGCGGATCTTCGATCCACTGGCTGCCCCCGTGCCGCTTGACCTCGAACTTGTACTCGACCCGCGACTGGGGCGGGATCTCCAAGCTCAAGTAGAAGAGATCGGTGCCCGGCAATCGCACCAGCTCGTTGCTGGTCTCGAGGCCGAAGATCCAGTGGCGAAGCACGACACCCTCGGCCTCACCTCGAAAGGCGAAGGTGACGTGCGAGCCCTCGACGAGAGGAAACGCGTGCGCGCTCAAGAACGCCGTGACCGCCTCGGGGGTCGGGTTCTTCTCCAGCCCGCGAATGGCGATGGCTCCCTTGGGCACTACGGCTGGGCCTTCTGCGCGCGCTCGCTGGGCGTGTGCGACTGACGCTCACCGAGCTGCTCGACGGTTCCATCTTCGTGCAGGCGCTGCACATCGAAGGGGCGATAGAGCACCCCGCGATCCCAACTGATGTGGGCGCGGCTGGTGAGGGTGACCAGCGTGGCGGGCGCCAGGCGCCGCACCAGCAGCGCGACCCGGTCTCTGTCGTCCAGCCTCAGGCGGGTCTCGGGCTGAGGGAAGCAAAGGACGCCGCGGCAGAGGGAGAGCCCGCGATCGAGGATCTCGACGGCGCCGGGACCCTGCGGGGGATCGTCGTGAAAGAGCACCACCCGCTCCGAGACCGCCATCGCGCCCGCAGACCAGGCGAACACCGGCTTGTCGCCGAGCAGATCCGCGATGCCGAAGAGCTCGAGCCGATTGAGGAGCGTCGCCACCTGACCGCCCGCAATCGCCAAGCCCTCGACGCCCTCGAGAATCTTGCCCAGCTCTTTTCTGTGCTCGAGCACCGCGCGGCGGCGCAGCGGCTTCATCTTCGCGTCGTACTCGGCGCGGATCTTCGCGCACTGCGCCAGGTGATAAGTGTCCAGCTCGCGGATCGCGTCGATGGACGCGGTGTGCTCGGCGGCCAGCACGTCCGGCGGCGCCTTGCGTTGACGTATGACGTACGCGGCCGCGAGCTCGTGCTCCAATCGGATCCGATAGAAGTCCTGCTTGTGGCGGAGCAGCTCTTGTCGCGCCCGATGCGCCGCGTGGAGCTCGGGGTCGGCCTTCCAGACCTCCTCGGCCCGCCGATAGAGCTCGAGGTTGATGGTCTTGTGGTTGAGGTGCTCGTTGAGATCCGCGTCGTCGCGCTCGCGCTCCTGCCAGCCCGCGGTGATGGTGGCGATCATCGAGGTGCCGCGGCCCAGTCCCACCGACTCGATGGCGTCGGCGAGCGTGGGCTCGAAACGCTGCGGCCCCAGCAAGACCACGGGGGATTTGCGGGGCGGCAGGGTTCGCGCTGAAGGGCGCGCGCTAGGAGGCTTGGTGGCCGGGACCATTCGAGCGAGGGGCGGCACGATACCACGCGGCCACTCGCCCGCGGCTATTCGATCTCGCTACTATTCAATTGTGCAGATGGCCGTGGGGCGCTTGATGCGCAGGGCCAGGCACTCGTAGACCCGGAAGGGGTAGTCCTGATCCCGCTCGCCCAGGAACGTCATCGAGAGGTCCTCGGTGACCGCGATGTCGAAGTTCTGATCGCCGGTCGAGAGCAGGACGGCCTTGCCCGCCGGGATGGTGGGCGAGTTGAAGACCCCGTCGTCGCAGAGCCGGAGGATCGAGTCGACCTCGGGGGCGAACTGCCCTTCCAGCTGTTGAACCAAGCGGGCGTAGTCGTGGGCCGACACCGCCAGCGCAAACGGTCGGTGGTGGTTGTCGCTCAGGAGCTTCTCGGTGGCCCGCACCACGTCCCGGTAGAAGTTGCCGTAGGTGGCCCAGTCGCTCTTCTTGATCGTTTTGCGATCCGTCGCGTTCAAGAGCCCCTCGAGCCCGAGCTTCTCGTCGCCGGTGAAGATCAGCGAGTCCTCGCGATCCACCACCGAGTGCGCGGCGCGGATGGCACGCGAGGCATCGAGCGGAGCGCCCAGCTTCCTGGCGAAGGCCACATCACGCCAGTGCAGGACAAAATCCTTGTAGAGAATCGGCACGCGCAGGATGCGCTTGGTGTTGCCGGTGATCGGGGTGGGATCGGTGCGCCCCAAGAGATCGATCTCGGCGTCCTCGTCAGGGCCATACTGCTCGACGCTCACCGTCTCGAGCCCCGCACCCAGGGGACCGTGCACCCCGAGCAAGCGGCGACCGACCAGGGTGCGCTTGGCCTCCCGGACGATCTCCTGCATGAGGAACTCGGTCTGTTCGGAGGTGAGGGGACTCTCGTTGGCCATGGCGTTCTCTTTCGTTCTTCGTGTGTTCGTAGAGGCTCTCGCCTCGTTGGATGTGCTCAGCCTTTGCGGAGACTGCCCACGCTGCCGCGACCAGTGCTCGCAGGCGCGCGGTCCTGGCGGAGGTTGCCGACGGTGGTGCCCGGGCGACGGCTTGCGTTGCTGACGACGTCGACGGGCACCCCCACGCGCGCTCGGTGCAGCGCCTCGGTGAGGCGCGGGTCTTCCTCTTCGAAGAGGTGCTCCACCAACGTCTCGAGCGTCGCGCTCGCCATGCCTTCATCCGCCAAGAGCGAGTCGAGCAAGCTCTGGTGATCGGGCTTGAGGGTGGACTTGTGAGCGATGGCCAACGTAGTCGCCGGCCCTCTCGCTGAGCTCACTCGCGCGGATGTGTCGGTAGGCATGAAGAGCGCGATCCTGGTCGCGACACGCTTCGTCGGCAAGACCAATTGCCTATTGAAAACAACTATCTACGAGGTCGATAGCCATTCCCGATCGCACCTCTCGTTGAGAAGGACTACGCGTCTGAGAATCGATTCGAAGAGCGCGCGGTTGGTGCGGGACGTTGCGCGGTTCTGGCATCGCGACATCGTCCCCCCGACATGAGCACCCTCGAAGACTTGGCCCTGGTGATCGATAGAGTCCCCTTCTTGGGATCGATCAAGACCGATCTCATGCAGCTGCGGCGCATCCTGATCGACAGGCGAGCGCCGCGGATCCTCGCGCTCGGCATGCCGGGCTCGGGCCGCACCACGCTGGCCAACGAGCTGCTCGCGGCGGCGGTGCTACCCAAGGACGGCGAGCACGCTCGGGTGGTCGCGCCCGAGGCTCAGTGGGTGCACGTGCGCGCCGCCGGACGGAGCCTCGATTGGCTCGAGCTCGACGCGACCGAGGACGGCGCGCTCGACAAGACCAAGAAGGATCGGCTGGAGCGCGCGCTCGCCGAGGCCAAGCCCGACGTGATCTTGCTCTGCGTCGCGGCGCCCGCCGATCTACCCGAGTTGGCCGCGCTCGCCGCGACCCACGCGATGCTGCTCGAGCTCCTAGAGAGCGCCGACGAGGACAATGGAGAGAAGGACAAGCGAGACAAGGACAAGAAGCAGAAGGCGCCCCAGACCCTCCCGGTGCTGACCCACGTCGATCGCGCGCTCGGCGACGTGTCGCTGAACGACGCCCAGGCCAAGAGCCTGCTCGACCGAGAGCTCGCAGCGTTCCGCGCGGCGCTCGAAGCCAGCCACCTCTCCCTGCCGCGTCCCGTCGCCTGCGCCCTCGATCGCGAGGACCCCTTCAACCTCGAGCAGGTCGCAGACGAGATCTACGTGCGCCTGCCCGACGCCGCCCAGGTCGAGGCGGCCCGCGCCTTCCCGGTGAGCCGCGAGAAGAAGCGCGAGGTCGCCCGCCTGGTGGTGCACCGGACATCCACCATCGCTGTGACGGTAGGGCTTGCACCGATACCGTTCTCGGACGCGATCCTACTCTTGCCCCTACAAGGCATGATGGTGACCGCCGTCGCCTACATCGCAGGTCAACCGTGGGATTCGCGCGCCGCAGCGGAGTGGGCCGGCTCGGTAGGCGCGATTGGCGCCGCGGCGTTCGGTCTGCGCTGGGGTGCGCGGCAGATCGTGAAGCTAGTCCCCGGCGCAGGCACGTTGTTGTCCGCGAGCGTCGCAGGCACTGGCACGCTCGCGATCGGCCGGAGTGCCATCGCGTACTTCATCGACGGCCCGGGGCTGCGAAGGCCGAAGGCGTTCCTGCCGGCGAACACAGTGAGCTGAGGATTCCCTCTCCCCGTCGCGTGCTAGCTTCTCCTCATGCGATCCCTGCGAGCCCACGTGCGAAACGGCCGGTTGCTCCTCGACGAGCCCACCGACCTGCCGGAGGGTAGCCAGGTCACCCTCATCGCCGAGAGCGACTCATCCATCGACGTCGACGCGCAGCATGCTCTCTACGAGGAGCTCGTGGGGGGCAGCGACGAGCTCGACCGAGGCCTGGGAGAGGACGCGGAGGAGGTGCTGAGGCGCCTCGAGGCGATCGTCCAGGCGCGCATTGCGCGTTGAGCTGAGCCCTCGCGCGTCGCGTGAGCTCTCCCGCGCGGTGACGTGGTGGCTCGAGCAGGTCGGCACGCGGCCACCGGTGCTCGATGACCTCCAGCGACTGGTCACGGCGTTGCCGCCCGCACCCCACCAAGGTGTGTTCTTCGCAACAGCGAAGGGCCACATGATCCGTCGCGTGCTCCTCCAGTCATCGCAATACCACGCCTACTATCGCGTGAACGGCGACGTGGTCCAGATCGTGGCTCTGTGGAGCACCTCGCGCAGGCGCACGCCACGCTTCGGTCCGCGCTGACTCGCCCCGACGGCTGGCGCGCGCACGTTCTTGGGGACCCGGGTGCGTCGTCGCGACGCTCCGCGAACCGACGCTCACCTCGCTGGTTCAGCGACGGGATTGGGGGGCTTCGCGCTCGGCGACGTCTCGTTGAACGACGCACAAGCCAGAAGCTCCTCGGGAGCTCGCAGGGTTCCGCGCGGCGCTCGAAGCCGCAGAGCCCAACGCGGAAGAAGGCCGCGCAGACATGTGGCGTTGGCTCGAGGAGAACTCGCAGATACGTGTGTCCGCCTTCGTCGTACAGTCGCAGATGCTGCGCGTGAGCACGAACATGCGGGCGCTCTCAGGTGGAATGCGCGTTCGTTCATTCAACGACATGAAGGAGGCAGAGTCGTGGATCACCGCACAGCCGGCGTGAGGTAGGCAGGCGTGCCGTTTGCCTGAAGGGCGCTCACCAGACGAAGTGCTCTGGCATCCAGCCGAGTTCGGTCGGACTACCCCTCTCCGCCACCGCGCCGAACCTCGCGCGCAAGTCGTCGAAGATCTCCTCACGCGTGCCGATCCGCTGAAGCGGGCTCGTCACGGCTCTCACTGCGTCGTAGCCCCGCCGATCGCGGAGCTGCGTGAGGTAGAGGGAGCGTGGCGCGACGGGAACGCCCTCGCTCTCCAACCACGACGGATCGCCGCGGCCGTCGGGCGGCGGACTCGGGGTCGCGATGCCCATCCCCGCGCCGATGGCCGAGCATCCAATCGCGTAGTTGCGTCCGAGTCCGCCAGGCGCGTCGTCCAACCAGATCTCCGGCTCCCACGAACGTGAGCTCTCCGAGACGCAGTTCCAAAGTACGCTCCATGCTGCCCGCTGTCCGTGGACGTGACCATCGACGCGGTTCAACTTGAGCATCGAGTCACTGTAGACGTTGTCGAAGAGCGAGCCATGGCCCCAAGTCTGGTGTGGTTCGTCGGCGAGGTGGCCTTCCTCCGAGAGCGAATCGAGGACGACATTCCCGCTGCGAAGCCCGTTCATCACGAACGAGTGTCGCGCGAACCGTGCGTAGGAGCGCTGCACGAGCGTCTCGTTGCCGCTGAGATCGAAGGCGTACTTCTCTCCGCCGACATGAGTCGCCGGCGTGTCGCCCCCGATGGTATCGATCATCGCGGCGTCCTCGATCGTCACTCGCGCGCTCGACTGCCCGCGGATCCGTACGAGCCCCTTCCGGTAGAAGAAGCCCACGGTGCGCCTGACGAACGCATCGGCCACGTCCGCGAGATCGATCGCGAACCATGCGTGGAGCTGGTCGTTGGGAAAGCCGGACGCATCTCGCTGGGCCGGCCGGTACGTGGACACGAAAGTCAGATCTTCGAAGCCTATCGAGCGCACGCGCGGATCCTCGACCACGCGCGCGATGACCGCCGTCGCGAAGCCGCGGCCACGATCGATTCGGGAGGTGACGGGTCGATCGAAGGTCACCGCTCGCGACGACACGTCGACCTCCAAGATGCGACGTTCCCAGCGAAATACGAAGCTCGCCGGGTCCCAGATCCCAGTCATCCGGATCGCGTCGACCCACGCTGCCGTGGGACGCACCATCACGACCACGTCGGCCCCGGCTGCTAGATCGCCCAGCGCGTCCACGTGCACCGTGCGCGCTCCGACGGGCACGGCGTCATCCACGATGTCCGATGCGGCGACTGCGTTGCGTAGGTACGAACCGCGGACGCGGAAAGTGTGCACCTCGGTGGTCGCGAGCGAGGGGCGCTGTCGATCGATGATCAACGTTCCTGCACGCCCCGCACCCTCCCCGCGGATCACGACACCGCTCGTCGTGACGTCGATGGGCGAGTCGATCTCGTATGAACCTGCGCTCAAGACGAGGGCGCCGTGGTATCCGTTCCTATCGAGTGGCAGCGCGGCGAGCGCGGCGAGCGCCGCCCGGATGCGCTCCGAGTCGTCGTCATCATCGCCGTCCGGCGCAATGCGGCCAGCCTCAGGCACGTCGGGTATCGCGACACCGCCGCCGCGATACCCGGCAAACGAGAAGTCCACCAGCGTGTTGCCCCCATCGTCGACGGCGTACGAAAGTCTCCCTGCGGTGTCGTGCCCCACGAGCTCGCTCGCAGGCCCCGAGCACGGGAACGATGCAGCACAGTCCGGATCGTCGCAGTCGACGTAGCCATCGCAGTCATCGTCACCAAGGTCGTCGCACACGGCTTCGCTGCCGAGAGCGCAGCCGTCACCAGCTGCCGCATCCGGGCGCGCAGCATCGAGCGGTCTCTCGATGGGCGGTTCGCTCGAGCCCGCATCACGCGAGGCGGTCCGCGTGTCGAGGGACGACGGATCGGCATCTGCTCCTGGCGATTCGGAGCACGCCCACGCGGAGAGCGCGACGAGGGCGATCATCTTGGCGATTCGTTGACGGCGCATCGTGAAACCGTAACCCGGAGGAAACACGCGCGGGAGGCCAAGGACGCGCGGACCAGCTCAAACCACCGCGACGACGCCCGGGCCCGCAGCGTTCTTCGTGTTCAGCCGGTCTCGCGGCGGATCACCGGCACCTCGGGATCGAGCCGATAGCCGCCCTCTTCGGACTGCAGCACGCGGTCGAGCCCGAGCCGCCGCAGGGTCGCGACTGCGACGTGGAGCCGGTTCCTCGCCGAGCTCTCGCCCATCCGCTCGCCGGGCCAGCTTGCGGCGACCAACTCGACCCCTCGCAGGTGCGCGCCGGGGTCGTCGAGGCGCACGCGCACCAACGCCGAGAGCAAGCGCTTGATCACACGGCGCCTGCGGCAGTCGACGCGCTCGCCGTGCGGCGGCCGGAACCAGTCGCCGTCGGGGTGCACGACCAGGGGCGTGCCATCGTCGGGCGCGAAGAGCGGCGGAAAGAAGCGCTCGACGTGACGCCGGAACGCGCTCTCGACGAGCGCAGCGTCGGTCGAGCTCGCGACCCAGGGCCGCGCGCCCCGCGGCTGCGTGGTCAGCCCGCGCATGCGGTCGAGCGCGCGCTCGCGATGACGATGAGCGCGCATCGCCCTCGCGCGTCGCGCGCTCCACCGTCGCGAGCTCCACCCACGCCCACTGCGCCGCGAGCAGCGCGCGGATCAACGGCTCGTCGGGTGCATTCTCCTCGATCGCTCGTAACGCAGGGAGGTCGTCGAGCGAGGCGCCG
>Ga0105047_10002985_pt1 | contig 29993 bp, 29 predicted proteins | sample MAT04_FD_78384 | JGI IMG/M metagenome (GOLD analysis project Ga0105047, IMG submission 78384) | Freshwater microbial communities from Lake Fryxell liftoff mats and glacier meltwater in Antarctica - MAT-04 (megahit assembly) | ecosystem: Environmental > Aquatic > Freshwater > Ice > Liftoff... | reverse complement strand
TATTATCTTAACCTTTTCAAGGTTTGGGGTGTTCCTATTATTGAAATTTTAGTTGTATCCTTCATAATAGTTAAAATCTGTACCTCGATTCGAAAATACAAACAGAAAAAACTTTTAAATCCTGATTTCTACACAACCCTAAAGGAAACTTGTTCTGAATTACTTCCTCAAAAAATAGTTCCTATTTTCGCTACTGAAATTGCTGTATTCTATTATGGATTTTTAAAATGGAAAAAACCAACTCCAAATGAGAATGATTTTACTTATCACAAAAACAGTGGCACACCTACCTTGCTTGTAGCAATAATCTTCATCGTAATAATAGAATCATTTACAATACATATATTACTAGAAAGATGGAATAGTACGGCTGCTTGGATTTTTTCTGGCTTAAGTATTTACACAGCAATTCAACTTTTTGGGTTTTTAAAGTCGTTATCTCAAAGACCAATAAGAATCGAAAAAAATCATTTGATAATACGTTATGGGATTTTGGCTGAGACGGAAATTAACCTTGAGGACATTGACTTTATTGAGTTATCAAAAAGTGATTTTAAATCCGATAATTTAACAAAGCGATTATCTGCATTTGGGTCATTAGAAAGTCATAATATAATAATCAGATTAAAAAAGGAATACTCATTATTGGGTTTATATGGAATAAAGAAAAGGTTTACCAATTTGGCTCTTTATTTGGACAAAAATGAAGAATTTAAGAAAAAAATAGAATTAGCCTTGCAGCAAAAAACAGATTTGATGTGATAGCGAAAAAACAACGAACCGCTAACAGCACCTACAAAAAATTGGCGGTTCAGTGGTTCAATGAAGCTTTGTGCTTCGTATCAAGTTTTGCGGTGCCAGACAGTTTTGTGCTTCGAAATCGCCAACTTCTTGTAGCTGCAAAACGTATTGAGTAATTTAAACTTCGAGTAAAATCGGAGTTTTTTTTATACTTTTTTGTATTTTAGCGATATTTTAAAATAGTAATTATGAAAAACTTATATTATGTAATAGTGCTCGTTGTAACCTGTACACTTTCGGCGCAGACCGTTAAATTAAAAAAGGAGATTGTTTTCATAGATAACATAACAACTTTTAGCTTTGTCAAAAAAGCAATGGGAAACGAATTATATGTTTACAAAATTAACAGTACAGAGGAATTAGTCAATATAATTGTAGATAATAATAAAACTGAAAGCAAAGTTGATGACAGCAAGAAGATCGTTTTTAGCAAACAAAATACTACAATACAATCCAAAAACTTTCGCGGCAGGGATTGGGAATTTATGTTAGCCTTATTGCTCTCCGAAAAAGTAATTGATACAAAAGGCAATATTAATGCAGATAACCTGAAACGATTTAAAGCAAAATACGATGATAGGAATATTAATCATACAATGATGCGATAATTATGGAAAATCAAGTAAATCTATCCGACCCTTTATTGGAGCCAAAGACTTTAAGCTCTCATTCGATTTTTATTGAAATTTAGGTTTTACAGAAACTATTTTAGGTACCACTATGTCAGTATTTAAAATGAAGGATTTTCGTTTCTATCTTCAAGATGCCTACGTTAAAGATTGGATTGATAATTCAATGATCTGTTTGGAAGTGGCCGATGTCAGTTCGTTTTGGAATCAACTTGTAGAATTAAATTTTTCAGATAAACAGTACGAAGTTAAAATTGTACCGATAAAAGAATATGATTGGGTAAAAAATGCTTTATTTATGACCCATCACGAATATTATGGCATATTGGAGCGTTTACTCTTTAAGCAAAAAAAACTCCAAATTACTTCGGAGTTTTTTTTATATCTATATAGTCTAACGTTGTAGATCAACTATTTAATAAATTCTACTTTCTGTACTTCTTCAGCATTGATGCTATCAAAGAAACCTTGTTCATTCATCCAGTCGTCACTGAATACTTTGCTCATATAACGGGAACCGTGATCAGGAAATATTGCGATCACATTACTATCCTCAGTAAATTCGCCTTCTTCTGCATATTGTTTTATAGCTTGCATTACTGCTCCTGAAGTGTAGCCAACAAATAATCCCTCTCTTTTAACAATTTCTCTGGTCGTGTGTGCACTTTCTTCATCGGTTACCTTCATGAAATGATCTATTAAATCAAAGTCGGTAGCCGTTGGAATAAGATTTTTACCTAATCCTTCTATTCTATAGGGATAGATTTCATTGGCATCAAATTCTTTGGTTTCGTGGTATTTTTTTAATACCGAACCAAATGCATCCACACCCAAAATTCTAATATTTGGATTTTTCTCTTTTAAAAATTTCGCTGCTCCAGATATTGTTCCGCCAGTGCCACTACACGCAATTAAGTGGGTAATTTTTCCGTTAGTTTGTTCCCAAATTTCTGGACCAGTAGATTTGTAATGTGCGTCAATATTCAGTTGGTTGAAATATTGATTTATATACACAGAACCTTTAGTTTCTTCGTGTAAACGCTTTGCCACATTGTAATACGAACGCTCATCATCTGCAGAAACATGTGCTGGGCAAACATAAACCTTAGCACCCAAGCTGCGCAACATGTCTATTTTATCTTTGGAAGACTTTGAACTTACCGCAAGAATACAACTGTATCCTTTGATGATGCTTACCATTGCTAAACTAAATCCAGTATTGCCTGAAGTGGTTTCAATGATGGTATCTCCTGGAGAAAGTATCCCCTGCTTTTCAGCTTCTTCGATAATGTATAGTGCTATTCTGTCTTTAGTAGAATGCCCTGGATTGAAAGCTTCAACCTTAGCGTAAAAATTTCCTGGTAAAGATTCGGTGATTTTGTTAAGTCTAATTAAAGGAGTGTTTCCTATTAAACTTAAAACATTATCGTGAGCTTTTATATCTTCTTTCATAAAATAAATTAGTCAAGCAACATCCCGGAGCCACTTTTTTATAACTCCAAAACTCTGCAAATTTAATAAAATATTTTTAAACTATTTTTTTATTCCTTCTAAATCTAATAAAAAACTGAATTCTTTGGCAATTTCCTTAATGGCCTCGAACCTTCCAGATGCTCCTCCGTGTCCCGCTTCCATGTTGGTATCCAAATATAATTGATTATTATTAGTTTTCAAAACGCGTAATTTAGCAATCCATTTCGCTGGTTCCCAATACTGTACCTGAGAATCATGCAAACCAGTTGAAATATAAAGGTTTGGATAGTTCTGAGCCACAACATTATCATAAGGCGAATAAGACAACATATAATTATAATATTTCTTCATGTTCGGATTTCCCCATTCGTCATATTCACCTGTAGTTAGCGGAATTGTTTCATCCAACATAGTTGTAACAACGTCCACGAACGGAACCTGAGCGATAACACCGTTGTATAAATAAGGCGCCATATTGATAATTGCTCCCATTAAAAGTCCACCTGCAGAACCGCCTTCTGCATATAAATGATTCGGTGAGGTATACTTTGCGTCAATTAAAAATTGAGAACAATTTATAAAATCAGTGAACGTGTTTTTCTTTTTTATAAGTTTTCCATCATCATACCATTCACGACCCAAATCTTCTCCACCACGAATATGAGCAATTGCATAAATAAATCCGCGATCTAATAACGACAAGCGAACTGTTGAAAAATGACAGTCCATCGTCATGCCATACGATCCGTAAGCATATAAAAGCAATGGATTGGTACCGTCTTTCTTGACGCCTTTACGATAAATTAATGAAATCGGGACTTTGGTTCCATCTTTGGCGGTTGCCCAAACACGTTCTTCGGTATAATTATTTTTATCAAATTCGCCTCCCAAAACTTCTTGCTCCTTCAGAACAGTTTTCTCTTTCGTTTTCATATTGAAATCTACTACAGATGTTGGTGTACCTAAGGTTTGATAGCCGTAACGAAGGATATGTGTATCAAAATCAACGTTTGTTGTTGTATAGGCCATATATGTTTCGCTTTCAAATGGAAGATAATACGCTCCTTCTCCACTCCAAGGCATAATTCTAATTGTGTTTAATCCGTTGAAACGTTCAGAAACAACTAAATAATCCTTAAAAATATCTATATCTTCCAACAAAACATCTTCGCGATGCGCAATCAAATCAGCCCAATTATTTTTTGATGTCGCATTTTCTGCCGTTCTCATCAACTTAAAATTGGTTGCCTTATCTTTATTAGTTAAGATGTAGAAATGTTCTCCGAAATGCGAAATACTATATTCCAATCCGCGTGTTCTTTTTTGGAACATATTAAATTTTGTATCGGGCTTAGCCGACAAAACCGTTTGGAATTCAGTTGTTATTGTGCTGCTAGAATTAATTATCAGATACTTTTTCGACTTCGATTTATAAACCGAAACATCAAAAGTTTCATCTTTTTCAAAATAAACCAGAGCATCTGTATCCGAGGATGTGCCTATTTTGTGCTTGTAAATTTTATCTGAACGCAGCGTTACTTCATCTTTTCTAGAATAGAATAATGTTTTGTTATCACTTGCCCATGTCGAACCGCCTGTTGTGTTTTCTATTTTGAAATCCAGAATTTCTCCTGAAGCCAAATTTTTCACCTGAATAGTGTATTGTCTTCTCGAAACGGTATCAATGCCAAAAGCACACATCGTATTGTCTTCACTAATGCTTAATCCAGCCAAATTAAAATATACATGACCTTCAGCCATCAAATTGCAGTCGAACATAATTTCTTCATTCGCATCAAGATTTCCTTTTTTACGAGAATGAATTGGATAATCCTTACCCTTTTCGAAGCGGGTGATGTAATAATAGCCGTTGAATAAATAAGGAACCGACTCATCATCTTCTTTAATTCTAGCTTTCATTTCTTCAAATAAATCCTCTTGAAAAGCTGTGGTATGCGCCGTAGATTGTCTGTAGTAGTCGTTTTCCTGATTCAGATAGTCAATGACTTCAGGATTTTCTCTTTGGTTCATCCAATAATAATTATCGGTACGGCAGTGTCCGTGCTTCTCGAGCACATGCGGAATTATTTTAGCAACAGGCGGTTTTATTATAGATTCAGGCATGTATCATGTTTTTAGTAACAGACAAAAATAACCATTCTATTGCAATGACTTTCAACGGTAGTGGGAAGTTATAAACCTAGAAGTTAACATTTCAAAAACAACTTAACAAAAAAATTCCCAAATCTCAACTAAATTGAAAATTGGGAATTTTTAGGTTAAAAATGGTACTGCGTTACAAATTTAAATTCTTAACGTTTAGTGCAATAGCATTTCCACACGTTAATCCTTCTTGGTTATCAAAGGTGTAATGAATTCCTCCATACAACCGTGAGACTGCTGCTTCATTAGCCATAGCTTGAAAACTAGTAAATGTTCTTGCTTGGAACCCGTCGGCTATTTTAGTATTGTCAGTGAAAGCAAAACTACCTCCAAAATACGCTGATAAAATAGAAGCTGTTGTACCTGAAAATGTTGAGTGTCCAGAAGTATATGCTGGAAAAGGTGGTGTAGCAATAATGGTGTTCCAACTTGGATCAATGTGGGCTTTAATATATGTAATTGGACGCAACAGATTGTGTTGGTATTTTGTTCTCCAACACACAACAGCGGCATCATTCAGTGCGATTCCTACGTTGCAGATCAAACGTGAAGCGTCATACAAATTTAATTGTTCATCCTGAATTAGCTGTAAAACAATTGCTACCATGTGACCAGGAGGCGTAACTGTTCCGCCACCATCGGCCCAAAAATGTGCAATTACATCTTGATCTGGTGTGACAGAATTTACAGTTGTATATACCTCCATTGCGCTAGCATAAAATGCACTTGAGGTGTCTTCTGAATAGGCTGGTGGTGGATTGACTACGAATGAAGTTGATGCATTACTAGCTAATAAAGTTCTGTTTGAGCCCCAGTATGGCAATAATGGTATTTGTGGATAATTAGGTGCTGTAGCTACCCACATACCAGGACCAGCTGGATTAACGTAAGATGCTGGAAATAAATTAGTATACGCTTGATGTCCGCCATCCGTTTTACTGGATTCGTATACTGCCGTTGCAATTTGTTTGCCAAGCAAGATGCTTTTACTAATTATTTGTTGATCTGTAATAGAATTGGCCGCAATGTAATAGTCAAGCAAATTAGCCTCTAATACCGTAATCTGCGTTTTATTACTTGAAGAAGTATTTTCAAAAAGTTGCAACTCAATTTCAGCCATTGCAGCATTAGCAACTATTGACCAAACGTAGTTAGATCCGTTCCCTGTTGGAATTGCATTCAAACCTTGAATTTTTGTTTGAAGATTTTTTCCTTTCATACCTCGATAAAGCGATTGGTATAACGTAATTCCAGCATATCCAAAAGTTCTTGCAGCGACTGGCGGCGGGCAATTTGGCGTCGTTTTAACGAGTTGATTTTGCAAAGTAAACCAGTCAACAGCTAACTTATTGTCAAGGTCTTCTTGAGACACATACGTTGTATCGTCATTATCTTGACAACTAGTTTGTAGTAGCAAAAAACTGAAAGAAAAAAAGAAAAATAAATACTTAGTGCTTTTGAATTTTTTCATGTTAAAAGATTTCGATTGAACGGATTCATTTATTGAACTACCGGAATCGAAATTAATAATATTTTAACAAGTGATAATCAATAAGTATATTTTTTCGATGAAAAAGGCAAAAAAACCGTTTTACGGGTTAAACAAAACAAAATTAATCGATGAACTACATTTAAAAACTTATCTTCTCCAGAGTTTCCAATACATATTCATGCATGACTTGACGGTAATCTAGATGTGTTACCATTCTTAATTTACCTTTTCCTAACAAGCTGATTGCAATTCCTTTTTGTTTTAGTTTGTCCATTAATTGCTGATCTTCAATATGAGGTTGCACTGAAAAAACAATGATGTTTGTTTCTACTGGTTCTACTTTTGAAACCCAAGTACACTTTTCGAGTTGATTTCCTAATTCTTTAGCTCTTCGATGGTCTTCTTCTAATCTAGTAATATTGTTTTGCAAAGCATAAATTCCGGCTGCAGCCAAATAACCGGACTGGCGCATATTACCGCCAAATATTTTTCGAACGCGCAAAGCTTTATGCATCGTTTCGGCATTTGATAATAAAACTGAACCGATTGGCGCACCTAATCCTTTTGAAAAACAAACCGAAATGGTATCGAACAGTTGCCCAAATTGTTTTGGTTGTTGTTTTTTGGCAATCATGGCATTCCATAAACGTGCACCATCGAGATGGTATTTTAGGTTGTGGTCTACGCACACTTGTTTTATTTTTTGGAGTTCGGCAATTTCGTAACATGCGCCGCCACCTTTGTTGGTTGTGTTTTCAATTCCGACCATTTTGGATAGTGGCGTATGATAAAACTCGGGATCATTGATTCCCTCTTTTACTTGCTCGGCCGTTATCATTCCGCGTTTACCGTCTAATAAATTGAAATTTACACCGCTATTGGCCGAAGCTCCGCCTGATTCATATAAGTGAATGTGCGACCATTTATCGCAAATAATCTGATCGCCAGGATTTGTATTTAATTTAATTGCGGTTTGGTTTGCCATGGTTCCTGTTGGAAAAAACAATGCTGCTTCCATTCCGAATAAATCGGCCACAATTTTTTCAAAAGCATTTACGGTTGGATCTTGTTTGAATACATCATCACCTACTTGTGCGCTGAACATTGCCTGAAGCATCTCGGGAGAAGGTTTGGTTACGGTATCACTGATTAAATTTATTTCCATATTCTATTTCTATAGCTTACTTTTGTATTATAATTTTTTAATTTGAAGCTATTCCCGCTATTCGTTTCAATCTTTTTTAAAATGAAAAAATTTTAAAAAAGGATTTTCACTGCTATCGGGGCTAAAAATTCTCAGTAAAAACACAAAACTACATTATTTATGACAAATACCGAACAAATTAAAGGTATTGTGGAGCGTCTTGGTGCGTTGAGGAGGTATCTTTGACATTGATGCCAAGCTTGTAGAAATTACCAACGAAGAAGAAAAAACTTTTGCACCCGACTTTTGGAATAATCCAAAAGTGGCAGAACTCATTGTTCAAAATTTACGTTCCAAGAAAAAATGGGTCGAAGATTTTGAGAAGGGCACTGCTATGGCGGAAGAACTTCAAATTACTTACGAATTTGTCAAAGAAGGTGATGCTACGGAACAAGAACTTGACGACCATTTTGAACTGACGAGTTCGCATATTGAGAATCTTGAATTTAGGAATATGCTTTCTGATGAAGGGGACAGTTTAAGCGCTGTGGTTCAGATTACGGCTGGTGCTGGCGGAACGGAAAGTTGTGACTGGGCTTCGATGCTTATGCGAATGTATATGATGTGGGGTGAAAAAGAAGGCTACAAAATCAAGGAACTTAACTTTCAAGAAGGCGAAGTTGCTGGGATCAAAACGGTAACTTTAGAGTTTGAAGGCGATTATTCTTTCGGTTATTTAAAAGGTGAAAATGGCGTGCATCGATTGGTGCGGATATCTCCTTTTGATAGTAATGCCAAACGTCATACGTCTTTTGCTTCAGTTTATGTGTATCCGTTGGTTGATGATAGTATCGAAATTGACATTAATCCAGCTGATATTGAAATTACCACGTCGCGTTCTAGCGGCGCTGGTGGACAGAATGTAAATAAAGTAGAAACCAAAGTACAGTTGGTTCACAAGCCGACGGGAATTCATGTGCAATGTTCTGAAACCCGTTCGCAACAAGATAACAGACAACGTGCGATGCAGATGTTGCGTTCGCAGTTGTATGAAATTGAACTTAAGAAACAACAGGCACAACGCGCTGATATTGAAGCCGGAAAAATGAAAATTGAATGGGGTTCACAAATTCGGAATTATGTAATGCAGCCTTATAAATTGGTTAAGGATGTCCGAACTGGCTTTGAAACTAGCGATGTTGACGGTGTTATGAATGGCAATATTGATAAATTCCTAAAAGCCTATCTGATGATGATGGGACAGAAGGAAGAGTGATTAGTGGTTAGTTTTCAGTGATCATTGTGTGGTTAATTTAACAATCAGTTTTCAGTTGCGATTAGAATTAGGATTTTTAAATTCTATTCACTTTATTTGAAATATAATCAAACCAAATTACTATGAATTCCTATTCAATTCAACAAATTAATGAAGTGTTGCAAGGTGAAATTGTTGGAAATACTTCGTGTATAATAACGGCGCCGGAACAATTAGAAGCTGCTGGGGAAACCGAAATTTCTTTTATTGGCAGCAAAAAATACGAAAAGTTATGGCAAGATTCCAAAGCTTGTGTGGCGGTAGTGAATCAGGATATTTCTATTGAACCAGGTGAAAATCGTGCTTTTATTAAAGTGAAGAATGCGGATTTGGCAATGTCGCAAGTATTAGAACTCTTTGCGCCGCCGCCGCCAATTTTCAAAATTGATATTCATCCAACGGCTATTATCGATGAAACGGCTTTCATTGGAAACGGAACGCGCATTGGTGCGGGAAGTTATATTGGACCAAATGTGAAGCTTGGAGAAAACGTAACAATATATCCAAATGTAACTATTCTTGACGAATGCACAATTGGAAGTAACAGTGTGATTTGGCCAGGCGCAGTTATGCGTGAACGCTGTCATATTGGAGCTTATTGTATTTTGCATCCTAATTGTACTATTGGTGCTGACGGTTTTGGGTTTAGGCCATGTCCAGAAAAAGGATTGGTGAAGGTTCCGCAAATCGGGAATGTGATCCTCGGTAATGGTGTTGAAATTGGTGCAAACTCTTGCGTTGATAGAGGTAAGTTTAGTTCGACTGTTCTTGGTGATGGTTGTAAAATTGATAATCTGGTTCAAATTGGGCACAATAGTAAATTGGGGAAATTCTGCATTATGGCCGGAAACAGCGGACTTGCGGGTTCCGTTACATTAGGAAATGGCGTTATGATTGGCGGAAGCGCTTCTATAAAAGACCACAGTACAATCGGCGATCGGGCAATTATTGGAGCTGGATCAGGTGTAACAGGCGATGTTGAAGCCGGAAAAACAATGTTAGGTTACCCAGCAGTAGAAGCTCGAGATGCGCTCAAACAATGGGCAATTTTAAAGAGGTTAGCAAAAGGTGGTACGAAATAATTTTAAATTATAAATTAACTGAAAACATTTAAAATTTATAATTCAAAATGTAAAATAACAATGTATATTTGCAACGAGGATTCCGAAAGGGAGTTACACCTCACCGCATTAGTCGACCGCTCCAGGTCGGCTTTTGTACTTTTATACAAAATGCAAAAGCGCAAAACTATACGGTTTTGCGCTTTTACTGTTTAATTTTATTTGTGATTACAATACTTCTTTTAAGAATGAAAGCATCGCTTGCCACGAACGCATTGCAGCTTTTTCATTGTAGGCTGCACCTTTTGAATTATCATTTCCAGCACCTTTTTCAGTAAACGAATGTACAGCATTTGCGTAATAAGTCATTTGCCAGTCAGCATTTGCAGTACGCATTTCGTTTTGGAACTTCTCAATTTCTTCCTTTGGAACATAAGTATCATCAGCTCCATGCAAAACTAAAACTTTAGCAGTGATTGGATCAATTGCTCTAGTCTGATCACGACCCAAACCACCGTGAAACGATACTATTCCTTTAACTTTCATACTAGCTCTTGCTGCTTCTATAGCGCCTGTTCCACCGAAACAATAACCAATTACCACAACATCATTTGAATTTGCGCCTTGCCTAACTAATTGGTCTAATGCTAACTGTATTCTCGTTTGATATTCCTTTATATTCTTTTTGTAATATCCTGCTTTGGCTCCAGCTTCTTTTGGACTATTGGGACGTTGGTCAATTCCGTAAATATCAGCAACAAAACTTTGATAACCCAAAGCTGCTAATTCATTGGCAACTTCTTTTTCGTGATCCGTAATTCCCATCCAAGCCGGAAGGATTAAAACTCCTGGATTATTTTTTAAGGATTTGCTCGGTTTAGCACTGATACCACTAAGAACCTGATTTCCATCTTTATATTCAACGTCTTTAGATTGTGCGTTCGTATTTGTTACCATTACGATAAGTGCTATTAAATAATTAAATATACATTTCAATTTTTTGACTTTTATGAGTTACTATTAAAGGTAAATAAGATTTAGATTTCTGGTTATTAATGATTTAACAAAAAAAGCATCCAAATTAATGGACGCTTTAGTGGTGAGTTTACTTTTTCTTTTTAGATGATGCTTTCTTTTTACTTTTTGCTTTAGCCTTATCTTTTTTCTTTGATTTTTCTTTTTTAGCTTTTTCTTTCTTTTTAGCTTTCTCCTTTTTATCTTTTTCCTTTTGCTTCTCTTTCTTAGCTTTATCCTTCTTCTTAGCTTTTTCCTTTTTCTCTTTTTCTTTTGCTTTCGCTTTCGCTTTTTTTGCTTTTTCTTTGTCTGAATCTTTCATAGTTTCTTGATTTTCTTGATTTGTTGTCTTACTTGTTTCCACTGCAGCTTCGTCGGCAACTACAGGAGCAGGCTTGCTAGCGACGCTTCTTCTTACCACTGGCCTCTTTACAATAGGTTTTTTTTCAACTTTTGGAGTTCGCACTTTCGCTACTTCAGTTGTTTTTATAGCATCATCTAAAATTGCTTCTGATGGATTTACATTTTCTTCTGCAACTGGATCAGGCTTATTATTTGCTAGTGTCGTTTTCTTTATCATAATATTATTTAGTTTAAATCATATGTTAATTAAAAGTAAATTTAACGTTAACAAAAATACACTATTATAACATTCGCCAATGTTAAGTTTTACCTTTAGGCAAAAACTTAACATTAGATAATTTTAAACTACTAATAATCAACATTTTAAAATTAAACTTTCAATTGTAGCCTTTAAATGCCAATTTCCACTTGAAGACGCAAATACCAGTTGTTTTTTGAAGTGCCATTAGCAAAATCTAAAGTGTCAAAAGTCAATTCACTTTGAAGTTTGAACGAGTGTTCCCAAATGTATTTGGTTAAACCAATACTGTATTCTTTAGTATTTGGAGCCAATATTTTGATATCTTCTCCAACTTTCTGAGTCGAGAATCTTCCAATGAATTCGTAATTGGATTGTGTGATATAGCTCAATTGATAATCAAATCCGTTACCTACAAATGCATAGTTACTTTGGGTTAAATCGGCTTGATTGAATGTTACAGCATTTTTATTTGTGGTTCTAGACATATAACTCATCATCGCGGCCCATCCATTGTATTTGAACATGGCGTCGAGCAACACCGATTTCATGGTTCTTCTTTCGAATAAATCATTTCCTAGTTGTCCCTGTGTACGCTGTGCGTGATTGTTTTGTTGAAACGCACCTGAAAGCAACAATTTAGGTTTTTTTTCTCGTTGGATATCTCCTTCAAAATAAGTACCATCTTTAGTAAAAGCTCCAAAAGGAAACAGTTCAACTTTTCCTGTAAGTGCAATTCCGTCGTCGGCTTTTCCTGTTTGGTTTCGACCTTCACCACCGCTAATAGCTGTTTTGAAATTATATGAGAATTTATCTTTAAATTCATTCATGTTATGGGCTTGAAAACCAAAATCTCTATCTATAGTAAATTTGGCATTGTTTATCGTTCTATCTGTCAGTTGTAAACCACCAGATGAATTAACTCGTTGACGGTTTCCTGGCAATTTGGTTTGTCCGAAACTAATATTCCAATTTTTATTTGGTCTGTAAAAAACTACTGCATCCCGAATAATATTTATGTTTTCACCCTCTTTTATTTCGCCGACATCGCCAGGAGCAAAAGAAAGTTGTATCGCATAAAGAAATTTTGAACTACCCACGTAGCCATCAAAACGTAACCTTAAACGGCGTATTTGCCCATCATAGGCTCCGTTTTCACCTTCTTCTTTTAAGTAGGATACTCTGTTCTGCATACGGAAACGTATATTTAATTGGAATAAACTATCAGGTGAAGTTATTCCAATTCCTTTTCCAAAACTGTAGTATGGTAGAGCAGATAATTTGATATCATTATCGTGCTGGGTTTGTGTTATGGTAACTTGAGAATAAATAGAGGCTGTAAGAAATAAAAGTAGTAATTGAAGGCTATTTTTCATTTTGTGTAATGTGTTATTCCATCGCGGTTCATACAATTTGGTTTAAGCCTCGACTATAAAGTTGAGTTTAGTTGTTGCACACTAAGTTAACGGTAAAGATATGATTTGTTAACAAATAAAAACTGTGTATAAAAAAAGCTAACCCAACAGTCAGCTTTAGCATTATGATTTACTATTTAGATAAAAATTTTAAGTACCTGATATAATAAACCTGCTATTAGAGCTGAAATTGGAATGGTTAAAACCCAAGCCCATAAAAGTTTGACGGTAACTCCCCATCGAACGGCGGAAACTCTTTTGGTTACTCCTACTCCAATAATAGAACCTGTAATAGTATGAGTTGTTGATACTGGAATTTTAAAATGTTCCGTGATAAACAGCGTTAGAGCGCCAGCGGACTCCGCGACAACACCTTCGAAGGCGGTCACTTTTGTGATTTTAGAACCCATCGTTTTCACAATCTTCCAGCCACCACTCAAAGTTCCTAAAGCTATAACAGTATAACACGTTAAAGGAATCCATGACGGCATTACGCCTTCTATTTTTACTCCGTTTTTCTCGGACGGCAGTACCACATTTAAATCCAACCACCCTAAAGACATATTCGCATTTGGATGGGTATTTAAGTACACTGCTACTGCTGCTGCTATGATGCCCATTACTTTTTGAGAGTCGTTACCACCATGACCTAAACTGAAAGCTGCTGAAGATAGCAATTGCATTCTTTTTAATACTTTTTGGGCTGTAGCTGTTGAAAAACTACTGAATACCAAGTTGAATATTGCAATACTATAAAAAATCAGCGCAACCAAGCTCCATTTGATGTTTGCTGGTTCACAAATCACACTCCATAAATGGCTTTCAAATCGTGGTTTTTTGATGTCTTCATATCCTATTAAAACGGACCATAAAAATAACCCTACAAGTAGCATTAAAATAACAGTCAATATTTTTGGATAAACACTTTTCTTTGAAGAATACATTAGCCAAAGTGAAACAGAATAGGAAAGCAACATTCCTAACAATGGCGCTAAAACGATAAATGCGATGATAACGGAAACTCCCGAAGGAAGACTTCCATCTTCTCCTGGCTTGTACCAGTTTACAATGTTGTACCAATGTTTGGATACCTGAACGCCATCTTCAACAATGAAATAATCAGCAAATCCGTGAAGTGAAATGGCATGGGCAATAGCTGCGCCAGCAAAACCACCAATTAGGGTATGCGATGAAGAGGAAGGAATCCCTTTCCACCATGTGATTAGATTCCAAATAATGGCTGCAATCACACCTGCTAAGATCACCGTTAAGTTTATACTATCTGTTTTCGCTGTTTTTGCTACCGTATCGGCTACACCAAATCCGAAAACCCAGTAGGCCAAGAAGTTGAAAAACGCTGCCCAAAGTACGGCCTGAAATGGCGTTAGTACTTTTGTAGCAACTACAGTAGCAATTGAATTTGCCGCATCGTGAAAACCATTGATATAATCGAATACTAAGGCAAGAATTATAATTACAATTAATAAAGTCATAAGAGTAGTGTTCAGTGTTCAGTATCTATTGTACAGCATTTAGATGCCGCCAGTTGCAACTTTATACTATAATTAAGAGTGTTTAACTGAAATTTGTTCCATTACGTTAGAAACACTTTTACATTTATCAGATGCCATTTCTAGTGCAGAAAGTACTTCTTTGTATTTAATGACATTTTTAGCGTCGGTTTCATTTTCGAAAATATCGGCTACAGCCTTATCAAAAACTGAATCTGCTTTACTTTCCAATTTGTTAATTTTCTTGCAAGTTTCTTTAATTGCTTTATGATTCATCTCCTTCAATTCTTTGATACCAATGCCAATTAGCTGACAAGCTTCCAAATTAATCTCTGTTAATTTACGAATTGACTTTGTAATTTTCTCTACTTGATACAAACGCATCCTGCTCGCTGCGCCATGCATATTATCGGCAACATTATCAATAGCTTTAATTAGGGCATGAATATCTTCACGGTCAAAAGGAGTAATAAAATTTCTGCTTAATTCTAAGTGCGTTTTATGTGTGATCTCTTCGATAGTCGCTTCCAATTCTTCAATTCTTCTGAAAAACTCTTCTCTTTCAATCTTTGGAGCATTAACTGCTTCATGAAGTGTGTCAGCTAGCGTGATTAAGTTTGCAGCGGCCTGTTCGAATAATGGAAAAAACTTTTTGTCTTTTGGTACTAAAAACTGGAATAAGTTATTAAGAGTCATTTTTTTCTGTTTATTTTGGTGCAAATGTATTTTTCTAATGTTAAGTGAACATTAACAAGTCAAAATTATCGTTTTATTTGTCGAATGAAAATTTCAAATCTGAGGATTTTATCATATTGAAAACGTTTTCGTACTTTAGCCGGCAATTAAACGCACTACAAATATACTATCATGGACATCAACTTTAATAAAAACGAAGACCACAATAAACTTTTGCTTACCAATTTAAAACAACGCTTTGCCAAAGTTAGAGTTGGTGGTGGTGAAAAACGCATTGACAAATTACATGCTGAAGGCAAAATGACTGCGCGAGAACGTATTGATTATTTGCTTGACGCGAAAGCGCAAAGTATCGAAATCGGAGCTTTTGTTGGCGACGGAATGTATGCCGAACACGGTGGTTGTCCGTCTGGTGGCGTAGTAGTGAAAATAGGATACATTAAAGGAAAGCAATGTATAGTTGTTGCAAATGATGCTACCGTAAAAGCTGGAGCATGGTTTCCGATTACTGGAAAAAAGAACTTACGGGCACAAGAAATTGCCATGGAAAATCGTTTACCAATAATTTATTTGGTGGATTCTGCTGGAGTTTATTTACCAATGCAAGATGAAATTTTTCCAGATAAAGAACATTTTGGACGTATCTTCAGAAATAATGCAATTATGAGCAGTATGGGAATTACCCAAATTGCAGCAGTTATGGGAAGTTGTGTTGCTGGAGGTGCTTATCTTCCGATTATGAGCGATGAAGCTATGATTGTAGATAAAACGGGCAGTATTTTCCTTGCCGGAAGTTATCTAGTTAAAGCAGCAATTGGTGAAAATATAGACAACGAAACATTAGGCGGAGCAACAACACACTGCGAAATATCAGGTGTTACTGATTATAAAGCTAAGGACGATAAAGACGCTTTAGACCGAATTAAAAGTATCGTTGGGAAAATTGGGGATTTTGATAAAGCAGGGTATAATAGAGAAACGCCTCAAAAGCCAGCTTTGGAAGAAAAAGATATTTACGGTATTATTCCAAAATCAAGAACAGATCAATACGATATGGTGGAAATTATAAAGCGTTTAGTTGACCGTTCTGAGATGGATATGTATAAAGAGGATTACGGAAAATCTATCATTACATGTTATGCTCGAATAGATGGTTGGGCAGTTGGAATTGTAGCAAATCAGCGCATTGTATCTAAAACCAAAAAGGGAGAAATCCAGTTTGGTGGAGTAATTTATTCGGATTCAGCGGATAAGGCAACACGTTTTATTGCCAATTGCAATCAAAAGAAAATTCCGCTCCTTTTCGTTCAGGATGTTACCGGATTTATGGTTGGTTCAAAATCAGAACATGGAGGAATTATTAAAGATGGAGCCAAAATGGTGAATGCCGTTGCAAATTCTGTTGTACCTAAATTCACCGTAATTGTTGGAAACTCTTATGGTGCTGGAAACTATGCCATGTGCGGAAAAGCATATGATCCGCGATTAATATTTGCATGGCCAAGTGCAGAACTGGCTGTTATGGGCGGAACTCAAGCTGCAAAAGTATTGGCACAAATAGAAGCAGCTTCCCTTAAAAAAAGCGGACAAGCTGTAGATGAAAAAACGGAACAGGAATTATTTGATAAAATTAAAGCGCGGTACGATGAGCAAGTTTCTCCTTATTATGCCGCAGCGCGACTGTGGACTGATGCAATTATTGATCCTTTAGAAACCCGAACTTGGATATCAATGGGAATCGAAGCTGCCAACCACTCGCCTATTGAAAAGAAATTCAATTTGGGGGTTATTCAAGTTTAGTGGTTCTTGGTTTACAATAACCCGTTAGGTTCATTTATTCGTAACATCAATTATTTGCAGTTTGTCACTCAGGATTCGCTTGTGCTGATGAAATAAGTCTCGATTGCTTTAGAAAAAAAGGTATTCAACAAACGCAGAGAGACATTTTTTGGTCTAATTGGACTCACATTAAGCTAAAAATCTATTTTTATTATAGAAATGGTAAGTAAGCCAACTGGTCTAAATCTTAAAATATATAGTTAAGCGTTTAATAGTATTTTTTAAAAGAAAGTCTAGAACTTAATATTGCTCGTACCAAGTAAATTTATCTTGAACAATAGTTCCGATTTCTTTCTTCAAGTACTCTAAGTAGGCTAATGCTATGGGCGTATGTTTTTTGCCTTTAAGCCAAACTAATCTCCACGTCGTTATAATGGGTAATCCATTGACAGGTATTATTTGCAATTCGTTATTTTGCAGTTCATTTTTAATTCCAATCAACGGCATAATTGAGTAACCTAAACCTGCTAATACAGCCTGTTTAACTGCTTCGTTTGACGAAAGTTCCATTTTTTTTAAGACTAAAATGTCGTTCGATTTTATAAAATTTTCCATAGTTTGAAGTGTCCCTGATCCTTTTTCTCTAAAAATTAAAGGTAGATTTTCAAATATCTCTTTGGTTTTACGCTCACTGTTAAATTCTATTTTTTTATCGCCCACTAAGTACAGTTTATTTTGAAGCAAATCTAATTTTTCAATGTTAAGTGTTGTTGGCAAAATTGATATCAGAGCAAAATCTACATCATTAATTTCCAAGCTTTCTAAAACTTTATTCTTATTAGTTACATCCAGTATCAACTCTATGCCGCTGTGTTCTTTCATAAAATCTGAAAGAAAATAGGGCATTACATATTTGCCAGTTGATACCACCGATATTTTCAGTCTTCCGCTTAATTGACCTCTATACGCCAAAGTTTTATAATTAATTGCATAAACTTCATTTAAAATATTTTCTGCCGCTATGGCAATTTCCATCCCAAAATCGGTGACATAAAGTTGGCGGCCTACAACCTCAGTTAGTGGAATTTCAAATTGATTCTGTAGATTTTTTAATTGAATAGATACAGCGGGTTGTGTTAAATGTAACTCTTCGGCAGCTTTTGTGATGCTTTTTGTTTGTGTTATTTTTAAAAATACTTGTAACTGATGCAAAGTGTAATTCATAAATTTTATTTATATATAACATCACAAATATAAATAAAAATATATGAATTATAATCAGGAATTTTGTCCCATCAAACTTTAAAATAGTAAACATGACACGAATTACAGTAGCAAAAGGTGACGGAATTGGTCCAGAAATAATGGATGCCACACTCGATATTCTTAAAGCAGCAGGAGCTCAAATCGAAATTGATGAAATAGAAGTAGGAGAAAAAGTTTATCTTTCTGGAAACACTTCTGGTATTGCTTCTGAATCTTGGGACATTATCCGTAGAAACAAAGTTTTTTTAAAAGCACCAATTACAACACCTCAAGGAGGTGGCTATAAAAGTTTAAATGTTACTACAAGAAAATTTTTGGGATTGTATTCAAATGTTAGGCCTTGTATTAGTTTACATCCATTTGTAGAAACAAAACATCCTAAGATGGATATTGTTATAATTCGTGAAAATGAAGAGGATTTGTATGCCGGAATAGAGCACCAACAGACAGATGAAGTAGTTCAATGTCTAAAATTAATTAGCCGTCCTGGTTGTGAAAAAATTGTACGATATGCTTTTGAATATGCAAAAGTATACGGTAGAAAAAAAGTTACTTGTTTTACTAAAGACAATATCATGAAGCAAACAGATGGTTTGTTCCATCAAGTTTTTGATGAAATTGCTTTAGAATATCCAGAAATAGAAAACGAGCATTGGATAATTGATATTGGTGCCGCAAAAATGGCTGATACGCCAGAGATATTTGATGTAATTGTAACACTTAATCTTTATGGTGATGTGCTTTCAGACATTGCAGCACAAATTGCAGGTTCAGTAGGATTAGCCGGATCAGCAAACATTGGCGAGGAATGCGCTATGTTTGAAGCGATACATGGTTCAGCACCAAGACGTGCAGGGCAAAATTTAGCCAATCCATCCGGATTATTAGAAGGTGCTGTTATGATGTTGAATCATATTGGGCAAACAGAAATTGCTGAAAAAATACAGAATGCTTGGCTAAAAACTATTGAAGACGGAATTCATACGTACGACATTTATAAAGAAGGAATTAGCAAAGAAAAAGTTGGTACCAAAGAATTTTCTGTGGCAGTAATTGCAAATCTTGGCCAAAGTCCTACTCTACTAAAAAAAGTTTCCTACAGTAAAGATGCTGTTTTAAATTTGCCAAAATATGTTAAAAAACCGGCAGCAGTAAAAGAACTTGTCGGAGTAGATTTATTTGTGCACTGGAATGGAACGGATCCAAACGAACTAGCTGCTATAATTCAAAGTATTAATACTGAAAACAAGCATTTAACCATGATTACCAATCGCGGAATTAAAGTTTGGCCTGATGGTTTTGAAGAAACGTTTTGCACTGATCATTGGCGTTGCAGATTTAAACCAACACACGGTAATTTAATGTACAAAAATCACATAATTACGTTACTTAATCGCGCTTTAGAGGCTAAAATTGATGTAATTAAAACTGAAAATTTATACGAATTTGACGGTAAATCAGGTTTTTCATTAGGACAAGGACAGTAAAAAAAGTGCTATGGTTAATGTAATAATATATTTAAAAAAAGAGTTTAAAGCTGAGGAATTAGTGTGCTTTCTTTTGACTGAAAAATTAATTGCATCAGCCTCAATTGACGCAAACAACATTTCCTACAAGATGGTTAATGACAAGTTAAAAAAGGAAGTATATAGTGTTATAACAGCAAAATCAAAATCTTTACTATTGGATAAGATTATTACGACTGTAGAAGAAAGGATTGGGGTTGAAGTTTTGATTAATTCAACCCCTATAGTGGGTTCAAATAATTTCTTTTATGAATTAGTAACTAAAAATACAATACAAAAGTAATTCTACTAGAAATAAGAATTTCGATTTAAAGAAATAGTAACAAATAATCATAAAACGATACATTTCGCTTAATTTTTAAAGAATCGCTAAATTGAAACAAATTTATAGTTACGCACTTTTAGTCAGGAGACATTGTCAACTACTATAAATACAAATTAAAAAAAAAATGATAAAGCACGCACTACTCGTTATCTGGTTTTACTCCTTGGTATTTCAAAGTGTTAACGCACAACCAATGATTGACTCTATTCAGCTTAAAAAAGAATTCATAAATTTAGAAGAAGCGCTGCGAGATCCTGAAAACGTTTATAGGCTAAATTTAAGCAATCAAGTTCTAAATATTTCTGACACAATTTGGTCTAAGTTTTCAAATCTTCAGTACCTAAGTTTAAAGAACGATAATCTCCAACAAATACCAAAAGAAATTGGAAATTTAAAAAATTTAAAAGTACTTGATTTGAGCGGAAATGATTTTAAATTCTTGCCGTTAACATTCAGTAATCTGTTCAATTTGGAAGAGCTTTATTTAAATGACGATCAATATTTTCAATTACAAAAAAGTATTCCTCTCTTAAGTAAATTGCCTAAGCTAAAATCGCTTCATCTGGAAAATGACGGTCTTAAGACATTACCTAAAAATATAAAACAACTCCAGCACTTAGAATCATTGTACCTAAACAATAACCAGTTTAAACAATTGCCAATTGAATTAAAAGATCTTAAAAATTTAAAGTATTTAGATTTTCACAATAATAGATTCACTATACCAGATCCAATTATTCAAGATCTTAATTTCGGATTTAAGATTAGATTATAAAGTCTATCAGCATGAAGATTATAGTAAAACATTTTAGGGTGAAAAGCGACAAAAAGAGTGACTGCGCTGCACAAAATTGAAACAAAATACTAAATCTCGAATAAGGATTAATTAAGGGTTATGTTTTTCAATTCAGTTACAATATCATTCACAATACCCACTTCAAGTTCGGTTGATAAAAGAAATAAGAAATACTTATAATAAATAATGTATAATAATGAACAAAACGCAACTATCTATCTGCTTAGCCCTTGCGCTACTGGTAATCTTTTTAACTATTGCTTTCTTTACAAGCGATTTAGTTAATAGTAATCTAATGACGGCACTTGTAATCATTACAGGAGCTTTTATGAATCACCAATTTTCTAAATCTAAAGTACAATGAAAGACGAACAAACATTCAAACTAATTGATGGCAATTTTTCCGCTAGCGAAAGCCTCGAAATATTATCCAGTGTATTTTCGAGTAAAATACAATTTCATCAAATGAAAAATTTTAGCTCGCAGGAACGTTTTGGACATGATGATGAAGTGGCTGTAATAAGAATACCGCAGCTAAAAAATAGTTTAGAAGAGATTGTAAAATTAATTGCATCTATCGAGAAAGAAGATCAACGACTTGAAATTAAGTCAGATATTGTTGTTCATTTTGTTCCGACTTCTAAATATGTTTAGTAATAGAAATTTACTTATTGCTACCAAACATCAAAAAGAAAAAGTAATCGCTCCCATTCTAGAAAAAGAGCTTGGCGTAAAGTGCTTCGTTACTCCAGAATTTGACACTGATACATTAGGAACATTTTGTGGAGAAGTGGAAAGGAAAAATGATCCAATTACAACTGCAAGAACAAAATGTTTACTTGCCATGGAAATAGCCAAGTGCGATATGGCGGTTGCAAGCGAAGGTTCTTTTGGTGCCCATCCAACAATTTTTTTTGCCCACGCTGATGATGAGTTTTTACTATTTATTGATAAAAAAAATGACTTAGAAATAATTGTTCGCGAACTCAGCACTGACACTAATTTTAATGGGACAGAGATAGTTTCTGAACAAGAATTACGTGATTTCGCCAACAAAGTTCAATTTCCATCGCACGGACTGATACTTAGAAAAGGCAAGAACGATTATTCCAAAATTAAAAAAGGAATTGTTGACTGGAATGTTTTAATTGATTGTTATAACGAACTTACGACCGATGGATTTGCTTATGTTGAAACGGATATGCGAGCTATGTATAATCCGACCCGAATGAAAGTAATTCAAAAAGCAACTCAAAAATTAGCAGAGAAAATTAACAGCTGTTGTCCTCAATGCACTGCTCCTGGTTTTGGAATCACAGATGCTAAATCCGGTTTACCCTGTGAATGGTGCGGTTTTCCTACCCGCTCCACCTTAAGTTATATCTACACTTGCCATAAATGTGGTTTTGTAAAAGAAGATAAATTTCCAAACAATAAAATGAAAGAAGATCCTATGCACTGCAATATGTGTAATCCCTAAAAAAATGATTAACAAGAGTATAGATTTAGCAGCAAAAATATTAAAAAATGAGGGAGTTATTGGTCTACCGACTGAAACCGTATACGGTTTGGCTGGAAACATTTACAGCGAAAAGGCCGTAAAAAAAATATTTGAAATCAAACAACGACCGCTTTACAATCCGTTAATAGTTCATGTAAAAAATATACCAGATATACGTAAGATTGCTGTTGACATTCCGTCCATAGCAATTGAAATTGCCACTAAATTTTGGCCTGGTCCTTTAACATTATTGCTTAAAAAAAATCCCTCTGTTCCTGATTTAGTGACATCGGGCAAGCCAACAGTCGCAGTACGAATACCCAATCATCCTACAGCATTAGCACTCCTAGATTTGCTTGAATTTCCACTGGCAGCGCCAAGTGCCAACCCATTCGGAATGATTAGTCCGACAAAAGCGGAACATGTAGCAGAATATTTTAAGGATAAAATTGAGATGGTTCTTGATGGCGGCATATGTGAAACTGGTGTAGAATCTACTATCATCGGATTTAATGATGATAAAGTTATTCTATATCGGTTAGGAGGCATATCACTTGAGGAAATTAAAAGCATTGCTGGAGAAGTTACGCTAGTGAATAAAAGTGATAGTGCTCCTGATGCTCCTGGCATGCTTTCTAAACACTATGCACCTTTAACACCATTAATTTTTTCCGAAAATATTGAAAAATATTTTGATCAATTCAAAAATAAGAAAATAGGTCTTTTGCTTTTTAATAAAACTATTGAAAACGCACCAATCTGCAGCGAAATGATACTGTCACCAAGTGCAAATTTAAAAGAAGCGGCTTCAAAACTTTATGAGACACTTCATCAATTAGACAAAATGAAATTGGATATTATCCTTGCAGAAAAATTCCCAGAAATAGGATTAGGAATGGTGATTAACGATAAACTTGCTCGAGCATCATTAAACGGATAATTATGAATTATAACTTACTAATCGAAAACTTAACCAACCCCGCATTACTATTTTTTGTACTTGGTATTACGGCCGTGTATTTAAAAAGTGATTTAGAAATCCCAGCTAATTCTTCTAAATTTATTTCACTATATCTTTTGTTTGCAATTGGATTTAAAGGCGGACAAGAGTTATCTCATGAAACGTTTACAATTGAAATTGGATGGTCGATAGTTTTTGGAATGTTAATTTCATTACTAATTCCGCTATATACATTCTTTTTACTCAAAAGAAAACTAAATGTTTTTGATGCGGGCGCAATTGCTGCCGCTTATGGCTCTGTAAGTGCGGTAACTTTTGTAACAGCAGTTTCTTTTTTGGAGGCTCAACAACTGACGATTCATGGACATATGGTTGCACTCATGGCATTAATGGAATCTCCTGCTATTATTATGGGACTTTTACTTATTTCTGTATTTAACAAACAGGAAAGTAAAAATATTAGTAAGCGCAACGCCATTAAACATTCATTTACCAATGGTAGCGTTTTACTTATATTAGGAAGCTTAATTATCGGCTATTTAGCAAGTGCAAAACAGGCCGAAGGTATTAAACCTTTCACCAATGATTTATTTAAAGGATTCTTAGCGATATTTTTACTAGACATGGGAATCACCAGCGGTAAAAAACTAAAGGCGTTCTTCTCATTCGGCTGGTTTCCCTTACTTTTCGCTATTGTGATTCCGTTATTTAACGGATGTATAATAGCCCTTCTAAGTTCGTATGTCACTCACGACATCACTAATCGATTTATGTTTGCAATTTTGGCCGCCAGTGCTTCCTATATTGCAGTTCCTGCTGCAATGAAAATATCGGTTCCCAAAGCAAATCCAGGACTTTTTCTGCCAATGGCGCTTGCTGTAACCTTTCCAGTTAATATAACAATTGGTATGCCGCTCTATTTTCTTATTGTTCAAAATACCTAAAGTAAGTTAACAACTGAGCGCATATTAAAATTGTAAGGTAAAAAAGAATAGAATACAATAATTATGATACTTATCCTGTATTTAAAATACTGAAAATTAAAAAGATAACATTTTATTTTTTTTCTTGAGTAGGTGTAAAGTTGTTCTTTCTTAGATTCATTCCGTAGGTGTAGTTGGTAGAGAGAATGACATCATTGCAATCGAAATGTTTGATAACACCATCGTTTTGCAATGCAACAACCCAGCACGTATTTTGGTGCATCCCATAATCTATAATAAATAATGCTTGTCCAGTTCCCAATGGTGTTTCGACAAGTACTGATGGTTTTAACTGAAGTATCATAGCAGCGCTTTTTATGTTATTACAAATTTACATAAGGCAGTAACTCCGTCATTTATATAATTTTTTGAAAGATTTATATATAAAAATAGCACTCCTTTGAGAGTGCTATTGTCATGTAATTCGTCTTGGAGTAGTGTTATTATTTATGTCATCATTACACGGTTTTTTACTTTTGAGCGTTGGGGAGCAATGTACAGTATCTGATCTTTATTCAGGTATTTTTCGATCGTCAATCTAGCCATAAGATAACTAACCGTGGATTCTGCACCTTGGTTCAAGTTTACATGATTTTCTTCTAATCCGTCAAAACATCCACCTGTGCAAGGATTATAAATGATGTGATTCAAATGATTTTTACCTAAAAACCAATCGAATGCAATTGTCATTTTTTTGATATATGATTTTTTCCTGAACGTATCGTAAAATAAACCAAGCGCCATGACTGTGTATGCTACATCTATTGGCTGCTCACCATATACGTTTGGTTCTTGCCCTTTGATGTGCCATCCGTTATTTGATACCACTTTTATCTGATCGTCTTTATATATAACCGAGAGTAAAAAATCAAATGATAAGACCGCTATTTTTCCGAATACAGAATTTCCTGAACTTAAATAAGCATAAAGCATGGCTTCTGGTAGTACACTATTAGCATAGGTTAAATATTCTTCAAACCAGTTCCACTTTGCATCGGATACTCCTTTGTATTTCGCAACTAGATTGTCTGCCAAAAAGGTTATAAGATTTTCAATGGCAATGTTATTGTTTTTTATATTATAGTAATACAATCCTTTTATGGCAAATGCTATGGCTCTTGGCGAACCATAATTCGTAATATTTGGTGTAGCTTTTTCCAATGCAGCTTCTGCCCGTGTGATGTGATAGTGGCTAAAAATACTAGAATATGAGCTGAATTCTCCTAAAGCCCAAAGTGCTCGACCATTCGAATCCTCAAGATTTTCATCATTATTTTTTTCAAAGTAATTTCCTTCATAGTCTACATAATTCATAAATGTACCGTCTTCTTGTTGACAGAAAATAATAAAGTCTAGGTACGTTTCTATTAATCGTAAATCATTTTCATCGCGTGTTAATTGGTAATGTTTGGCAACAGCTATTAGTGCTCTAGCATTATCATCTAGAGTAAAACCACTCTCAATGTCTGGTTTGTCAATTTTTGAAAACTGGATCATTCCACTAGCTGTTGTTAAGCGTTTGACGTGTTCCAATGAAATTTCAGGAAGTTCATAATATAGTTTGGGACATTTAGTTTCAGTTTGCTTAGTTATTAAATCAATATGCGCAATTGCCGAATTTTCCCAAGAGGTTGGAACAATTTTGTGCAAGGCGTTGACACTCATTTGTTCAACCAACAACGGATTATACAGCAAAGTAAGCATGGCATCAGCTAACTGTTTTGAGCTTCCAAAATCAACAATTAATCCAGCTCCCTCTGTAAGCATTTCTTTGGCATGTGGAATAGGTGTCGAAATGATAGGGCAACCGCTCGCCATCGCGTAAGCGAATGTTCCGCTTACTGCTTGAAATGGATCTTTCGATGTAAAAAGATAGATGTTGGTGCGTTGTAAGTAGGATAATAATTCGTCAAGGGGTAAATATTGATCAATAAATTGTACATGATTTTCAAGCTGCAATTGCGCAACTTTTTCTTTTAAAAAATCCCTATAAACTTCGCCTTCTTCAAGAATAACATTAGGATGTGTTTTTCCGATAATTAGATAAAGAACATTGGGAAACCTGTCAATTATCGCTGGTAAAGCGTCAAGAGCTGTTTCGACGCATTTTCCGGAGCTTAATAATCCGAACGTTGACATTATAAAGCGATCTTCAAAACAATATTTTTCATAATTTTTTGAAGATGCAGAGGGTTTTACTAAATGAGTTCCGTGGTGGATAACCGTGATTTTATCTGTAGCAATATTGTATTGATCACGCAATATAGTAGCTGATGTTTCAGTCATTACAATTAAAGAAACTGAAAGAGAAGTGATTTGCTGTACGTCATTTTTTCGTTTTTCATCCGGATTTGGTAACACAGTATGAAAAGTAGTTATCACTGGTTTTTTCAGTAATGATAAAAATTTTATATAGGAGTTACCATATTCGCCACTAAATAACCCAAACTCGTGTTCGACCAGCACAATATTAATATTTTCATCAGCGTTAATTTTATCTGCCATTTGACAATAACTATCCAAATTGGAGGTTCTCAAAATATACTTCACTTCCTCTGGATAATTATACGCACTTTCAGTTGCTTCAAGCGCACAAACTGTTAATGAATACGTGCTTTTAAACTTGGCTTTAATTGAGTGAATTAAATCTTGACTGAAAGTAGCGATCCCACATTCGCGATTAGGATATGAAGTCACAACCAATATTTCGGGCAGTTGCCTTGATGAATTAACGATTCTCGAAATCGTACCATTTTTATTGGTCTTAAAGGATAAAGTTTTAGGTTCAGAATTACTTTTAATAAAAGGAAAACCATCGCCATGTTTTAAGAGGAAGTTACTTTGCATCACATTTAGAATTGTTTTGTTTAACTGTATGTAAGAGCAATATTACGTTTTGAACCGAACTAATTCCGAAATTAATTCTTTAAAATTCAAAGAAGCACAAGCGATGCACTTATCGGCTGCACCGTAGTAGATATAAAGTTTATCGTCGAATAATGCGGTTCCTGTTGGAAAGACAACATTGTTTACTACACCTTTTAATTCCCATTGGGTATCTGGTTCAAACAGGGCATAAGGCAAACGTGACAATTCAATTAATGGGTTGTCTAAATCATGCAATGAAACACAGGCATTGTAAATGTGTCCACCATCAACATCATGAACTCCGTGATAAATAATAACCCAACCTTCTGAAGTTTCTATAGGTGGACATCCGCCGCCAACATAGCTTATTTCGTGAGCGTACTTAGAAGACAGAGCAACATTTTTTTGAATAGTGAGAAAATAGTTTTGCCAATAGTCTTTAGTTAGCTCTGAAAAACTATCTACCATTACCAGCTGAATTTCAGGAAGAATTCTGTGTAAAAAACAAAATTTATTATTAATTTTTCGTGGAAAAAATATAACATTTTTGTCCCATAAAAAATCTAATTCGTCCTTAACACTTTGTTTTTTTGTGTAAAAATTTTGATACTTATCAACTAAGTAGGTATTCGTTTTTCCTAAAGTTTCAAATTCTTTGTACGTTATTCTAGGAACTATAATTCCTTGCCGTTCCCACGTCACTAGGTCAGCTGAGGTTGCAAAAGCTCCTAGGGCATTTATGCCATTATATGCGGTGTAAGAAAGATAAAATAAATCATCAATTTTTACGATTCGAGCGTCTTCAACGCCATGAGATTCGTAATCCATTATGGAAATTAATAACGGATCGGTTTTTCTGTCAACAACAGTTAGCGGGCCTTCAAGTTTGGCATAACCAATTGTTGAATGATTTTTTGATCCTAGGGCTCTATAAAAAATATGTACCGAACTGCCATCCTGATAAATAGCTGGGTTTAGTACACCGTCACTTTCAAATGGCAAATTTGTTTTTGCTAATATCACGCCATGCTTCGTTACAGTAATCATAGCATTATACCTTTAAATTTTTGAAATCAGTTTTCCTATAAAAGTATTCGAAACCTTTTCGGCCAATATGGAACCTAAAAATCCTTTGATGCTACTGTTGCTTCCCAAAATTTTTTCTATTAAAAAATTAGTACCCATAGTTGTTCCAATTTTAAGAAGATCTTTCTTAGTATCCTTATCTGACGCTATATGTGCGACAGACTCCTTTATAATAGATCCAATGTTTAAAGAACTCTTTAAATCATTAAATTGATCCTTAATTTTAGCTTCTTGTTCCCCTTTTAGAAGTTTCAGTTCGGCTATTCTTTCCATTAAGTCCTGATCACATGATACACTTGTAGTTTGCATAGATAAGATAATTATAATTCTTTAGCCATTTTTCTTTTGATAAAGTTGTTGCACACTCTGTTTTCTATCAAATTTTTTCTATTGAAGTAGAAAAGTATACCAACAAGCAGATAAAACCCGCCAACAACAGCAAACCCAATATCATCAATACCAATTAAATGCGACAAATAAAAAGCCGCATACATGCTTCCAAATAGTAGAAACAAAAATAAAAGAACTCCAAAAATAGCCATTCCGATCACGGCTGAAATAACGTCAGATGTGTGGTCAATAACCTGTAACTTAACGAGTTCATAATTAGTTTCTACATACTCTTTAACGCTGTCAGTTAGAGCATCAATTTTTTCGTTTAATTGCATGGTACGAGAATAAAGGGTTAAACTACTATTTTTAATCTATGATTTGGCAGCATTAACTGCACTGTCAACTTTATTGTTCAAATTGCTTTTTGCTTCAGCATATCTATCCGTAAAAACGTCTTTTGCGTTAGACATATTGTCTTCTAGAAATTTCTCTGCTTTTTCAACTTGGTTTTTCAAATCATCAACTTGACCTTGAAACTTATTTTTCAATTTTTTAGACATTTTTTTTGCGTTGTCTGCGATTTCTTGTCGTGTATCAGAACCTTTTTTTGGTGCGAATAGAACTCCTAATGCCGCTCCTGCTGCTGCACCCAATACTAAAGCACCCACTACTTTTAATCCGTTGTTTGAATTTCTCATTTTATTTAATTTTTAATTTAAAGTTATTTTTTTTTAGAATTTGTAACCAAGGGTCAATTGATACCAATAATTTTTATATCTGGGAGTATCCGAAGTCCCATCGCCATTATTAGTTTGTAAATCCCAACCTGCTCTGGCTCCTATAACCAATTTGTCAATATTCACGTCTACACCTCCTACAAAGCAAAATGTGTTTTTTCTAATATTGTCGTTGTTAAAAGCTTCTTCTTGAGTTAAATTGGCATTTGCACTGTTGAACTCATTTTTTTCACTCAATAGATAAGAAAACTGCGGCCCCGCCATTATCGACAGATATTCTAATGGTCTAACTGCCAAAAAAATTGGTACATCTAAATAATCAGTGGTACGCGTGTAACTGTATGAGCTTCCAAATAGCGTCCCATTTCCTTTAAACCCTTTTTGAGAATAAAGAATCTCAGGCTGAACAGCGAATAATTTTCCTAAAGGCAATGTGACAAAACCACCGGCCACAAAACCGAATTTACCGTCTGCAACAAAGTCTTCACCTTCGCTGTCATAAACTTTAGAGTAGTTT
>Ga0105047_10002983_pt1 | contig 30002 bp, 30 predicted proteins | sample MAT04_FD_78384 | JGI IMG/M metagenome (GOLD analysis project Ga0105047, IMG submission 78384) | Freshwater microbial communities from Lake Fryxell liftoff mats and glacier meltwater in Antarctica - MAT-04 (megahit assembly) | ecosystem: Environmental > Aquatic > Freshwater > Ice > Liftoff... | reverse complement strand
CAGCCCGGTGAGGCCAAGCGTCACGACGACCGTTTCTCCTACGTCTCCGCCTGGGAATACCACGGCCCCGGCCAGACCCCGACCCTGCATAAGGAGAATCTCGAATACGAAAGCGTCAAAGTCTCGATCCGCAGCTACGCGTGAGAAGCGATCAGTAAATTTTGTATTTTTGAACTCCCACGGTAAGTAAAATCCCGAAAATTCAAAAATTCCTTGATATTTTTTAAAGAAACCGATCAAATCACGACAATCGGGAAAAAAAGTTTGACGCGGACGAGGTTTCGAGCGTTACTCCCTCACCCACTTCCCTATGCAAACCGACACTCTCCAGGAAATTCTTAAAAAATTTGATAGCGCGCACACTTTGCGTGACTACAAATTTATGCCTGGTTTGGTTAGTGAAGCCCTTCCATCCGAATTCGAAACAGCTTGTGCGAATCTTTTCGCTGCAACCGACTGCGAAAAAGTCGACATTTCTGAGCTGTAACTCGAACTAAAGGGTACCCTGACGTGGAAAGTGAGAGTCGTTACGAAGCACTGCGTCTAGCTGATTTCTTGTCCGAGAAATGGATGGTAAAGCCTGACTCGCTTCCTCCGTCAAAGATCCCAATCGGATTCTTGGTGGAAGTAACGAAGCAGTATTTGGAAAAGGAGCATGGTATTGCAGATTTCAAGATTGAAATTGAACGTCTGAGTAAATGTCTGCCAGATAAAGAGCTTCAGTTGGTAAGAAGCGGGGTTTTCATCGGAGAAAAATATGCTTTGATTCGTCTTCGTGAAGGACTCAATCCTTGCTGGCAGCGATTTTGTATAGCCAAAGAACTTGCGCACATTGTTCTCGACAGGAAATTTGGAGCCGAACATCGATTCAGGATCGACCAAGTGGACGAAGTGGTAAATGCTGTAGTGTACACCAATATTTTCAGCAATGTTTGGAAGCAAATTCCAATAATGAAATGGGAGAAAATTGGTCGTGACTTTGCCACGCGGCTCTTGGTTCCTAGCGAATATAGAAATCTTATTTCTAAGCAGATTTCGGATGATGACTTGGATGCTTCGGTGCTAAAGTGGGCAGAGACGCTTAAAGTTCCTGCGAAAGCTTTAGATGCCTATCTTCATCCAAAAGAAGGTTAAGACTTGATCATTATCAGTTCGGGTCCTCTTCCGGATCCATGGTCCAGACGATGTCAGTCTGGGGGAAGACGATGAGTCCGCCTTTCCCGATGAGGTCGGAGACGGCGCGGGTCTCGGCGTGGCCGTCGAAAAAGACGAGCACGCCTTTCTGGTTGTGGCGGGCGGCGAATGCGCGCGGGTTGGCCTTGGGGCCGGCGTCGAAGCCACTTTGCGCCTTGTTGACTTTTTCATCATCCGGCATCCCGCGCTCGAGAAAGGCGACTGTGCGGGCGGGATTGCGGATCATGGCGAGCTTGCCCTGGACTTTGATGCCGTCCTCGCCCTTGCGCTGGAGGCGGCTGTTCATGCCGACGGCGAAGTAGGGACTGCCGAATTTCTTTTCGGAATCCGGGTAGGGAGCGCCTTGGATGAAGATGGGGTAGCTGTCCGCGTAGAACATTTCCGGGGAGTTGCCCAGCTCGCCCACGGGCTTGAAACCCATCTGGCGCGGGAGGGCATTGTACCAAGCCGCGGCGTTCGCGGGATCGGCGGCGGTGGTCCAGTCATCGGTGCCGGGGGAGTCCTCGAAGGGGAGGAGGCCATTGGTGTCCGTGGTGTAGCCGACCAGAGCGGAGCCAAGGGAGCGGAGCTTCTCGTTGGCGCTGACAAGATACGCCTTCTGGCGGGATGACTTCGCGATGGAGATGGCGATGACCGAAAGGCCCGCGACGATGGCGATGCAGACGAGCATCTCCACGAGGGTGAAGCCGGGGGCGGTTCTGCGGGCGCGGGTGTTTTTTTTCAAAATAAGGGTAATATCATCGAAATGCGGCTCAGGATTCCAGCTCCAGGCGCGCGGAGGTCAGCAGGATACGGTTGTTTCCGGAGGCGACTTGCATTCTCTCCATGAAATCCGAGGTCTTGCGACCGGGTTTGAGCTGAAGGCCGTAGCGTAGCTCGGTCATCATGGCCGCCTGCACGGTCTCGACGCTGATGAGCTCGTAGGCATCGAGGTATTCCTCGAAGACGGTACCGAAGGCATCGTCCCAGTCGATGTCGTTGTTCACGCGGACGCGCATCTGGTGGGAGGCGCGCTTGGGCGCGAAGGCTCCGCTTTTCGCAAGCATGTATGCGACGCTGAGGATGACGGCGGTGGAAACGAGCGCCATGGAATACATGCGCGCGCCGACGACCATCCCGGTGGCCATGGCGAGGAAGACGAAGGCAAGATCCCGGGACTGGCCGAGGTTTCTTCGGAATCGGATAAGGGAGAAGGCGGCGAACATGCCGAAGGCGATCTCCATGCTGCTGCTCACCACCATGATCAGGACGCTGGTGACGGTGCCGATGATGATGATGGTGTGGACGTAGTCCTGGGAGTAGCTGGTGCCGCGGTAGGTAGCCTTGTAAACCGCGCCTATGGCCATGTTCAGCGCAAAGCTCAGCGTGGTGGCGAAGAGCACTTCCAGAGGCGAGGCAGTGTCCAGACCCATGGTGTTGTCCATCAGGTCGGAGAATACGTTTGCGAGTATGGGGGTCATGGGCGTGTTGGAAATCTCCTACGTGTGCGCACAACGTATTTTCCGCAGGGTGGGATCATGGCGCTCCAGGGCAGTGCAGTATTTGCTGAAGCTCTGGCGGCAGAGGCAGGCGGCGGCGGCCCACTCCCGGAACCAGTAGGGGACCGAGCCGATGGATTTCACCTCCATCATGACCATGTCCCGCGCGAGGATTTCGTCGGAAAAAGCTGGATCGTCCGGAAGCAGCGCGTGGGTGCCGCTGCGGCAGACGAGATCTGAATCGAAGGTGATGCGGAAATTCAGATCCGCAGTCGTGTAGGCGCAGCGGTCGTAGCGGATCTGCATGGCAGGGCCATGGCCGCAGCGCTCCACCAGATCGAAGACCTCATTGATGATGATGCGGGTGCTTCTGCTGGCGCCAGGGAGCATATCCCTGAGGACCCCATGCTCGCCTGCGACGAAGCGGCGGGCGGTATCTACTGGTATCTGCAGGCGGCGCTTGCCGCCCTCCCCATCGAGCTTGTGCTTCACCTCCATGAAGGCGGCCGGAGGGATGCCTGCTGTTTCCGAGCCGTACATGCGCACGCGGATCTTGCGGCGGCTGGCCAGTCTGCGGATCTTTTCCCAATAGCAATCACGCTCCGGCGAATCGTAATACTGGGAGACGATGGGATAGACCCCCTCGCTGCCGGGGCCTCGGTCCACCTCCAGACGGCGGCGCACCTTCTCCTCCAACTGGTCGCGAAGTTGGACCGAAATGACGAACTTGTATTCTGTCCGGCTAAGGCTCAATGGGATTTTGAAAACGGTTTTTCCCGCACCTTGTCGGAGGTGAAGTGCCGGGAGGTTACATTTCCGCCACATTCCGGCAAGCATTGAAATCATCAGCGTTCCGGCGGCAGCGGTGCAGCTATTTGCACCTATCCACTTGCGCTTGTCTAAGGCGGCGTCCCAGCAGCATCAGCCCGCCGCGAAGAGCGAGCAACGAAGTCGCGGGTTCCGGCACAGCGGCGATATCCACATGGAAAACCCGGTCCACTCCGCGTGAAAGGACGTTGTTCAGATCCGGGGTGTTGTTCGCACCGCTGCTGATGGCGGTGCCTCCGGTATAGGTGGCATCGCTGGCGTTGTTGGTGGTCGCAAATCCACTGCCTGCGGTTCCCCACAGGAATCCGTACGGCAATGGGAACACAGGTGCATCTCCATTTTTTTGCCGAACAGTGTATTCCGTCACCCCGGTTGATGTCCGGCTGGGTTCGGTCAGTCGAGGAGGAAATTTCCAGGGAGCTAAGTCGTTGGTTTGCAAGGAGTTGCGGAGATGCTTCGGAAGGGTTCGCTTTTTTGACACACAGGGATTTCACGGGGCGGGCGTTTCCTTGCTGTCAGTGGCTGCGGATTATGAATAAACCGGCAGGGTATTTCGGGCCGTCGGCTATGGACTTTTAGGGATAAAAGTCCCTGCCCATTTTCCCACTCCCGGAGAGGGAGTGATCTTTTTCGATGGCGGGTTGCCATCGCGTCGGCTTAGGTAGTCCGCATATGACATGGATCTTTCGGGTGGCCTACGGGACGGTGGAGGGAGAATCCCTGTGGCTGGAGATGGCGATGCATGACGGCGGGAATGTGATTGGCCAGGTGCTGCCGATGAAATGGCGGGATGCGGGCCACTGGGAGCTGGAGATTTCCGCGGAGATGGCGGAGGGGGCGCGGCTGGAATACGGCTATATCTACAAGCGCGACGGGCTGGAGCTGAAAGAATGGGGCGGGGCGAGAAGCTGGGAGCGGAGAGCGGAGGGCGGGGATAAAATCCTTTTCCTGGATGACTGGAGATCCGCCGGGAGCCTCGACCGGGTCTATGAGGGGAAAATTTTCCAAGCGTCAGAAGGTGGCGGGCGCGCTTTAGGGAAAGCGGATTTCTCCGGGAATCATGAGCTGAACCTGCAGATGGCGCGGCTGCCGGAGGGCATGGTGCCCTGCGTGATGGGCGGACTGGATGCCTTGGGTGACTGGGATTACCAAAAGGCGGTGCCGATGGTGGAGGTGGTGGAAAATCTTTGGAGGACCGGCTTGGACCTGCCGGCGGACTGGTGGATCGAATACAAGTACGCTCTCTACAGTATTTCCGAAGGCAAGGCGGTGAAGGTGGAGGACGGGGAGAACCGCGTGCTGGACGGGTTCCGGAACGGCGCGGACTTCGTGAGGATTTCCGACGAAAGTTTCCGCCGCAGCGCGGATCACAAGTTCCGCGGGGCAGGGGTCGCGATCCCGGTGTTTTCCCTGCGCAGTGAAGACGGCTGCGGGGTGGGTGAGTTCGCGGATCTCAAGACGATGGCCGATTGGGCGGCTGGCACGGGGCTGGAAATGATCCAGATTCTTCCCATCAACGACACCACCTCCACCCGCACGCGGACGGACAGCTACCCTTACTCCGCGATCAGTGTCTTCGCCCTGCATCCCATGTACCTGAGGCTGGATGAAATGAGCTACCCCCTCGCGGATGCCGCCGCTTTCGGGAAGGAACGCGCCGCGCTGAACTCCTCGAAGTCTCTCGATTACGAGGCGGTCATGGCCGTGAAGTGGAGGCTCACTCGCGGGATTTTCGACAAGCATCACGACGCCATCATCCGCGACGCAGCGTTCCTGGCTTTCGTGAAACGCAACTGGGACTGGGTGCTGGACTACGGTGTTTTCTGTGTGAAGCGCGATGAGCACGGCACCGCGGATTTCACGCGATGGGGCAAGTGGGCGGTCTATGATTCCAAGACCGCCGAGGCTCTCGCGATCAGTACGGAGGTCGTCTATTTCGTCTGGCTGCAATACGAGCTCGACCGCCAGCTCACGGATGCGGTCGCCCGCATGCGCGCGCTGGGGGTCGCGCTGAAAGGGGATCTGCCGATCGGCGTGGACCGTGAATCGGTGGACGCATGGGTTGCCCCGCACCTTTTCAAAATGGACGCGCAGGCCGGAGCACCGCCGGACGCCTTCGCCACGAAGGGTCAGAACTGGGGCTTTCCCACTTACAATTGGGAGGAAATGTCCAAGGACGGCTACGAATGGTGGCGCTCGCGGTTTGGGAAACTCAGCCGCTACTTCGATGCCTACCGCATCGATCACATCCTCGGCTTCTTCCGCATCTGGCAGGTGCCGTCGAAACACGTCGAGGGCATCCTCGGATGCTTCGATCCCGCCCTGCCGGTGAAGCTGGAGGAATTCGCGGAGCGCGGGATCGCCTTCGATCACGCGCGCTTCTGCAAGCCCTTCATCCGCGACTGGATGCTGAAGGGAAAATTCGGAGAACTCGAAACCGGTGTCCGTCAGGATTTTCTCTTCGACCACGGCTCCGGATGCTACGCGCTGAAAGATGATTTCTCCACCCAGCGCGGAATCATGGAATTTTTCGGAAAACTCAAGGAAGGCGACTGGGCGAACCACGAGTGGCTGCGCGACGCCATGCTCGATCTGGTTGCCGAAGTGCTCTTCATCGAGGTCGAGGGATCGGGCGGCACGGAATTTCACCCGCGCATGAGCATGAGGGATACGGAGTCGTTCAAAGCGCTCGATGACGACGTGAAGTGGCGTTTGGAAGAGCTTTACGAAGACTACTTTTTCCGCAGGCACGAAAGCTTCTGGGAGGCCAAGGCCTACGAGAAACTCCCCGCCATGCGCGCCGCGAGCGATATGCTTCTCTGTGGCGAGGATCTCGGCATGGTCCCCGCCTGCGTCCCCGGTGTGATGGCGAATCTCGGAATCCTTTCGCTGGAGATTCAACGTTGGCCGAAAGTGCCTGGCTCGGCATTTTCCCACCCCGCCCGTGCTCCGTATATGAGCGTCGTCGCAACCGGCACTCATGACATGTCCACCTTGCGCGGCTGGTGGCTGGAAGATGAAAAAGTGCGGGCGAGATTCGCGTGGGAGATGTTCGGAGTCGCTTTCCCTGAAAATGAACTCAGCGGGGAAATTGCCCGCCGCATCATCGAGCAACACCTTTGGTCGCCCGCGATGTGGGCGGTATTCCCACTTCAGGATCTGCTCGCCATGGACGAAAATCTCCGCAGCGACGACATCGAGGGCGAGCGCATCAACGTCCCCGCCATCATCCCGTTCTTCTGGAGATGGAGGATGGAATTGAGCATCCAGGATCTCGCCAGCGCCGGAGAATTCAACTGGAAGCTGAGAGAGTTGATCGAAACCGCCGGGAGGTGAGAGTCTTTTCTTCATTGGAGTTTGAAATTTAAAGTTTGAAGTATCCCCGTGCCCGCCACCTACACCACCCACGAACTTCCCGGCGGCCCGCGGCTTGCCCATGCGCGTCTTCCGGAGAGCGAGTGCGCCGCGCTCTCCATTTACATCCCGGTAGGCTCGCGCGATGAGACGGGCAACATCCCCACGGGCCTCGCGCATTTCTCGGAGCACATGGCTTTCAAGGGGACGAAGACGCGCTCCGCGAAGGAACTGACGCTCGCGATCGAGTCCGGCGGCGGCCAGGCGAACGCCTGCACCTCCGAGGACCACACCGTTTACGAGGCGCAGGGCGAGGCGGAACTCATGCCCGTCCTCATCGAGGCGCTGGCCGACATGGTCTGGAATTCCATTTTCCCGGAAAACGAGATCGACCTCGAGCGGGACGTGATCGGCGAGGAAATTACGATGATTCGGGAGTCCCCATCCGACCATATCGGAGACCTGCTCGCCGCCGCCCTCTGGCCCGAGCACCCGCTCGGCCAATCCATCTCCGGCTCGCTCGAATCCATTGATAAAATCACCCGCTCCGGCCTCCGGAATTTCGCGAAGGAACACCATTTCCGCAAAGACATCGTCATCGCCACCGCAGGTCCGATGGACGCCGGGGAAATCCTCAGCGCACTCCTCCCTCTCCTCCCGAAAAAATTCAGGAAGCCGCCCCTCCGCCTCGGCTACACGCCATCGCCGTCCCGGGAAATCGTCGAGAACCGCCCCACGGACCAGCTACAGCTCGCACTCGCGTGGCACACGCCCGGTCGCCATGCGGAGGAACGTCACGCGTTGCGTCTGCTGTCCTTGATCCTTGGCGAGTCATCTTCCTCGCGACTCTTCACCGAGCTGCGCGAAGAGCGCGGCCTCTGCTACCAGATCGGCTCGGAGACATCCCTCTTCCACGAGACCGGAGCCCTCCAGATCGTCGCCGGCCTCGATCCCGATTCCCGCGAGGAATCGCTCGAGACCATTTTCAAGGAAACGCAAGACCTTGCCAACAACGGGCCGCGCGCCGGAGAACTAGAGCGCGCCAAGCGCCTCGCCATCGCCCAGTCCAAGCTCGCCTTCGAGTCCACCGCCGCCCACGCCGCCTGGGCCGGTGAGGGTTTGCTTTTCCACAACCACATCCCCTCGCCATCCGAAGCGCGTGAGAATCTGCTCCAGGTCAGCGACGCGCAGGTCCATGCGATCGCCCGGAAAATCTTTTCCCAAGCACCCGCCAGCGCGGAAATCCGGGCATAGCGGGAACCAAAAAAACGGCCCGCCTCGGAAGGCGGGCCGTTGGGTGACAATCAGCTTGTCTTTAGGGGGAGAATCTATCGTTTGCGGCGGATCAGCAGACCGACCGCGCCAAGCGCTCCGAGGAGCAGCGCCGATGGCTCGGGCACCGTCATCTGATTGGCGACGTCGAAGTAATCGCTGTTCTTGATTTTCAGTTCCTTGAGCGATCCGTCGTTGTTGTACTTGGCAGCCTTCTCAAGCGTGAAGGTGTGGAACCAGATTCCGACTTTTTCACCGAACCGGGCTCCGTCCCAGTCATTGGAGAGATTGTAGGATGCCGGCCAGTTGGCCTTGTTGTTGATCTTGCTTACGTCAGCCGTGAATTGGAAAGATGTCTGGCTACCCGAGGTCGAGGCGCTGGCCGTAAGTCCGGAGCCGGCGTTCAGACTCGATGCGAACAGATTGCCAGGGTTGTTCCAACTGTTTCCGCTGTTGGTGCCATCGTAAACATACGCGCTCACGACCGCCGAGGGCTGGGACGCGTCGAAATAGAAGATCGCGTATTCGTTGACGTTGTTCTTGGGGTCGGGACCATCGCTGACCACGAACCAGAAACCGTCCGGATTCGCGCTGTTCTTCGAGTATTTGGCGGATACATTGAGCGTCTTGCTCGCGGGGTTGTACATCAGCGCGAAATCGTCGATGTAGGCGATCGAGGACTGGTATCCGATGTTGCCAGGATTGATCACGGAATTGTGATCGAGATCCTGCGCATTGTATTTGAAGGTCTGGGCGGAAGCCTGACCGGCCGTCAGTAGTGTGGCGCATATAGCGCACGTTGTTTTTGTTTTCATGTCGTCGGGGGGAGTTGACGAATGACTATATAATGGTTCGGGGATCTTCAGTCTATAAAATTCATGCCCATTAATAATTTAGAAAACCTAAATATAATTAGATATTTCTAGTCAGTGAAAATGTAAGAGCCCCGAATCCCTTGATTTCAAAGGATCAGGGCGAAATACATTAGATCCGGATCAAAGCGCACGGGACGTGGATGCTCGGACATTTGTTTTGGAATTAGACGGAATTCCAGAGATTCTGAAATTACGCAGATCCGGATCAATCTTCAATATGCGGGCGAAGAGGACGTGAATAGACAGGGTTATCCGGCCACGTCGTCCCCCAGGATCTTGTCGATGGAGGCGACCCGCTCCCACGGGCAGCGCTTGCGCTGGTATTTTTTCCAAACGATGTCCCGGAGAGCCCGCCAGACTTCCTCGGACGGCTGCTCAAGATATTCCCAATCGGGATCGGTCTTCAGGGTGGTAAGGATGCGCCACTCCTGGCCGTGGAAATTCCCCCGGAAAAAGCGTTTTCCCTCATCCGTGCGTTCGTTCCACTCGTGCGATTCCATGTGGCGAGGGAAACGGATAGCGCGAGGGTTTGCAAGACCGCAAGCGCTGCAATGCCTACGGCTCACCCGGAAACGGATTCGCGGAAAGCCGTAACTCGATCTCGTGGTGATCCACCTGCCTCCCAAGCATCGAAAGCCCGCACGCCGCCGTGATCCCGATTCCAGCCATTGCGGCCAGAACCACTTTCCCGCCTTTGCCTTTTCCCGAAAGAATTCGCTGCACCCTCTTTTCCAAAAACGAGCCATCTGCCATGGCGAGGGCGAAAGACCCGCCGGCGTCCTTTTCCGCGAAGTCGCACAGCACTCCTGCGTAGGCTTTCGCATCCGTTCCGTGGCGTAGGACGGATTCGTCACAGGCGCACTCGCACTGGAGGATGAAACGGCGGGCCATCCAGTGCACCAGCGGATTCCACCAATGCGCCGCCCGCACCAGCTCCACGAGGAAACGCCAGAGCGGATCGCGCCGGCGGTGATGCGCCAGCTCGTGAGCCATCACGATGCGCCTGCTCTGCTCCGGCCACCCGCTCCAGTCACTTGGCACGAAGACCGATTTCCTGAAAATCCCCGCCGCCACCGGTCCGCGAAGACCGTCCAGCGCCCGGATCGCCACCCCATCCGCTTTTCCGAGAAATTCTGCCTTCTTACTCCATCCTGAAATCACCATCGCCGCGAGTGCCAGTCTGCCAAGTGCCACGAGACTTCCCAGCGCCCACACGCCGGACAAAACTCTCATCCATGGAAAGCCCGAACCCGCACCGGCATGCAGCACTTCCACTTTCGGCAGCGCCATGCCGATCAGCGGGAGGAAAGCCAGAAGCACCAGCAGCACCAAAGTCAGGCGCGGATCGCGGGCGACATCCTTCCGCCCCGCCAGTAGCACCAGCGCGGCGGCGACGATTGGAAATGCCAGGATCGCGATCATCTTGCGTTGCAGTGTTTCATTTCCCGCCGCCCCCGTCGATGAGTTTCCTGATCCTCGCTATCTCATCCTTGCTCAGCCTCTGATCCGCCGGATCGAGCAAAGACGCCACCAGCTTCTCCGGGCTGCCCTCGAAAAACGTCGCCATCAGTTGCTTGAGCGCAGTCCGCTTCGCCTTCTTCTCCGGCATCGCCGGGGCATACACGTAGCGACGGGAATCCTTCGTATGCGTCACCAGCTCCTTCTGCTCCAGAGTGGAGAGCAGTGCCCGCACCGCTGAGTAACCCGGCGGATCGGGCAGATCCTCCAGTACCTCGTCCGCCGTGCATTTCCCCTTGCGGAAAAGGATGTCCATCACCTGCCGCTCCCGCCGCGTGATCTGCCCGTTCTCGAATCGTTTCACCCCGCCAATCTGCCTGATGCTGGAAAAACCGCAACTTAAATGCTGGAAAAGATGCATTTAGTGTTGACGACCCGCTCCCGAAATGCTGTTTTTCCAGCATCATGAAACTGAAAGCCGCCGTATTGCTGGGAGCCTCGCTCATCGCCCTTTTCATCAGCTCCTGTTCACCGACGGGCTACTCGCCCTCCGCGGGCGCACCCTCCGCCGGATCCGATGCTGCGAGGCTGGAGAAAAGCAGAACGCCTTGGAACGGTCCGATGCAGGAGGCCGCACCCGAGCGCCCCGGCCTCGCCACCGGCTGGGGGGACGAGAGGAATTCGGAAATATCCTACACCCAGTTCACCCGCGCCTCGTCACAGCCCGCCGGCACTGGCATCATTTTCTACAACGACCCGGAAGGAGTCGAAGCCATGACCAGCCGGAAGGAAAAAGTCGCCGCCATGCAGACCGCCGCCGGGGAAATGGTCGAGTGGGGGGTGAAAGGCCGCAACGGCTTCCTGCCCACCTATAAAGAGTATGGCTACGGACGCCGCCTCGTCGCCGGGAATAAGGGGAGCAGTTACTCCATTGTCGTGAAAAACCGCTGCAAAAGCGCCCTGGAGATCGTCGCAAGCGTCGATGGCCTGGATGTGACCGATGGCAGGACCGCCTCATTTTCCAAAAGCGGATACATCATCCAGCCGGGGAAGACCCTTGAGATCGAGGGCTTCAGGAAAAGCGAGAGCAAGATCGCCGAATTCGAGTTCTCCAGCGTCTCCGGCTCCTACGCGAACCTCAAACACGGCGACACCCGCAACGTCGGAGTCATCGGCATCGCCGTTTTCACCAGAAAGGGAGTGAATCCGTGGAAATGGTCCGAGGGTGAGATCCAGCGCCGGGGCAATGCGAGTCCCTTCGCGGAGGCTCAGTGAGTGACCTGCGGCTGGTGGAAGAAGCAGAAATTCTTCCCACCCCAAACGCTGACTTGCGGAAGGGCTCTGAAATGTGAGCCTGTCTCCATGGACTTTAGTGCGATCCAAGAAGAACTGCTGGCTCTTTCTCCGGACGAACAGGACAAGGTTTCGGCTTTCCTCGTTTCGGTCAGGCTAAAGAGAGACGGCTTGCTCAAGGTGGTGAGTGACAGGCTCAATGACACGGACAGGCGAAACTGGGTCGCATGGGAAGACTTGAAGCCGGAACTTGAAAAGGATCTGTCGCAACCGGGGTGATTTGGGAAGAAGCTGTCGGATCTCCACCGATTTTCTAGGGTTTCTTATATTCCGCAGGGATTTCCTTCCCGTCCGCATCAAGCCTGGCGGTAAAGACGCCCTCCCATTTGAGCTTTCCATCTCCGCCATTGATCTTGATCTGCGTCAGATCCTCCGAGAACTCGATGCCATTAACCCAAGCGCCCTCCCGATGAATCATGTCCACCTGCCGTATGCCTTTGGCCTCCCAAAGACAAGGATGGTAAGGCATGTCCATTTTCCCATCGGAGAAAAAATCAAAGTTGTTTCCACCCGCTGTCCATCGGGTGTTTTCCAAGTAAAGCGTAAGCTGCCTCAAGCTCCCTTTTCCGATGAGCAAATCGACTACGCCGAACGCTCCTCCGCCCAAAATTTCCGCCCCACACACCTGGCACGCCGCCGAGGTTTTTCTCCATCTTCTGTCCTCCGACCCGCAGTAGGCGCCTTTGTCCGCGCCGCTATCGCAAAAATTTCTGGAATTTTTTCCGTCCGGTTCGGGGACAGTCGGCGAATTGTCTGTGGAGACTAATCTCTTCGGGTGAAGTTTGGAAAAAAACCGCTCATTTGGTCGGTGATTCATCCAGAAGCTTCACCCCTTGATGCTTGAATGGAGCCGAAGCATTTTTCGATGACGGGTAGAGCATACGGCGGACGGTTAGCGAGGCTACGCTATCTGCGAAAATCGCTGGCACAGTATGGGCTGTATCCTCAGACAGTTGAAACTTGGAATCTTCCACCACCAGATCCTCCACGCCCCGGATGTAAAGTCCCCAAGCAGGAACAGGGCGGGCCAGATTAGCAGGTTTCGAGGCAAGTCCGGCGACCCGGTCAAACACCTTGGGATCGCTGGTGAGATCGGTGGCATCCAGATGAACTTTCCCCAGCGCCGCTCCCTCCCATGCTTCCACCGAGGAAGCGGCCTCGTAGATCCCGGTCGCTTTCAAATTTGAAATCCTGATCCCACGCATCGGGTTCTCTTTGAGCTTCGTAACGATTTGGAACGCGCAGGCCACCTCGCTCATCGTCACATCGGAAATCACTATGTCCTCCACTGGTCCCGCTTGTATTCCCCAAGCGCTGGGTTGAAGCAGGATTCCGGCGAGCATGTTGTGGCGGTCCTGCGTGATATGTGGAAATTTTCCCGGTCCGGAGAAATCGCATTTCCGGATGGTCCACCGACGGGCCGGGCCGATCAAACGTATCCCGTTGCAGGAGGTGTTAATCGTGCAGTTTTCCAACAGACTGTCTTCCAAATATCCTCCTGCGACAGAGTCGTCCCCGGTCTCGAAACGGCAGTCGCGAATCGTCACATCCTTGTTCCAAGCCTCAGGCTTGCCGCGAAAATGAACACCATCCCAGCCACCGAGAAAGACCGCTTTTTCCACAACCACGGAGCTGCACGAGTAAATGAGAAACGCGTAATTTCCCGAATCCTTGATCGTGACACCGGTGAGCCTTACCTGGTCACAGTCTGCCAACAGAATCGTGTGCGGCCCGCGCATGCCCTCTTCGCCTTCCGGGTCGTGGACTTTGTTTCCATCTATGACTCCCTCACCACTGATGGAGATTTCCGTCAAACCTTCACCAATCACCAGTCCGCGATTCCAGCGCGTCACAAGACGCGAATCCGTGGTGCCGGATTTGAACTGACCGTAAGTCGCCTCGTCTCCGGAACCCTTGATCACCCCGTTTTTTACAACATGCAGATCCACCTTGCTGGCGAGCCTCAGTGTCTCTGTTAGAAACGTCCCCGCTGGCACGATGACCCGACCACCTCCGCTCTCATGGCAGACCTGAATCGCCTTCTGGATCGCTGAAGTGTCCAGGCTCTGGTCGTCAGCGACAGCTCCGTAATCAAGAATGTTGTAATCCTTCGCCTGGGCATTCAGGAGACCCCATGGCAATAGGAATATTCCGAAAAGGATACCAAGCCGCGATCCACATCGCACCCGTCCACTCGTTGATTGTGTTTCCATAATTTTTCTTTTGTAACTCTTGGAGCCTGGTCGCCAGCATCTAAGGGAGAATACGACGCAGAGCGACGGAAAGAAACAGAACCCAGAGACTTCGGAGCGGTCTTAATTTGCCGCGAGCGTAAGTTTACCGGCCGCTGTGCCAAGTTTTTTTGGGCAGCGCGGGTGTTAAACGTTGGAATATCGCGGGGTGGCGGACAGTGCCGAAAACGAGTCCGCACTCCGGGATACCCATTGGTGAGACAGGCGACCGGCGACGGCAAAGCAGTCAAGGTCACATCGCTCCATGCTTGCAAGTTTTCCCCGTAGGGGCGAATGAAGGGGTGTGGACCGCTGGTTTCTTATCGCCGCAACCCTACTCGCCGCTGTCGCGGGGGTGCGCGGTTTGCTGATTTTGCGGCACGGGCAGAAGAGCCATTGGACGGTCTACTGGATGGTGGGGGTGATGCTCTGCCAGATCGGTTATCTGGGGATACGGGGGGAAATGCGCGGCGCGTGCCCGCTGCGGAGCATCGGGGAGATTTCGGTGTTCCTGGCGTGGTCGCTGACGCTTTTCTATTTGCTGGTGGGGCCGGTGTATCGGATTTCGCTGCTGGGGGTTTTCACGGCTCCGGTGGTGGTGCTTTTCCAAGCGCTGGCCCTCCTGCCAGGGAAGCTTGATCCCAATCCGGAGCGAATCATAAACACGACGTTCTGGGGCGAGACGCATTCCGCGATGTCGGTGCTGGCCTACGGTGCGCTGGCGCTGGCGGCGGTGGCGGGAGTGATGTTCCTTGTGCTCGACCACCAGTTGAAAGAACAACATCTCAAAGGCGGGCTTTTCAGAAACCTGCCTCCGGTGCGCGAGCTTCTGGTTTCCCTGGAGCGGCTGCTGTGGCTGGGGATGGTGCTGCTGACGGTGGGGGTGGTGGCCGGAATCCTGATGCCCCATGAGACGGAAGGCGGATGGAAGCACGTGTTCGTCGCGGTCGGGGTCTGGGGTGGTTATGTCGCACTGATGGCGGTGAAACGCGTCCGGGGGCTTACCGGGCGAAAGTTCGCATTGGGCGCGGTAGCCTTGTTTGTCCTTTCACTGGGGGTTTTCGCTTTCGTCTGATGGAACTGGTCTGTCTGGGAGTGAATCACAAGACCGCGCCGGTGGAGGTGCGGGAGAGGTTTGCCGTGGGGAACACGAGGCTGGGCGAGGCGGCTCGCAACCTGCTGGAGATGGCTTGCGCGCCGGAGGGTGTTGTGATTTCCACGTGCAACCGGACCGAGTTTTACCTGGCGGCGGAGGATGGCGCGGCGGCGATGGTGCGGCTTGAACAGGGTCTTGCGGAAAAGGTGCACGGGCATGAGGAACCGTTCTACCGTTATGAAAGAAAGGAGGCGGCGCGCCATCTCTGCAAGGTGGTGAGCGGGCTGGACTCAATGCTCCTTGGGGAGACGGAGATTTTCGGCCAGGTGAAGCAGGCGTATCAGGCTGCGCACGCGGCGGGGACGACGGGTTCGGTGCTGAACAGGATTTTTCAGAAATCCTTCAGCATCGGCAAAAAGGTGCGCACGCAGACCACGATCCAGGAGGGCTCGACCTCGATCGGCAACGTGGCGGTGGAGCTTGCGGAGAAGATTTTCGGGCACCTGAAGGACAGCGAGGTGATGGTGCTCGGGGCTGGTGAGATGAGCCGTCTGACGGCGCAGGCGCTGGTCTCGCGGGGGGCGAAGTCCGTCATCGTGGCGAACCGGACGCATGACCGGGCGATCGAGCTGGCCGCGGAGATGAAGGGGCGGGCGGTGCGCTTCGACGACTGGCTGGAGGTGCTTAAAGATGTGGACGTGGTGATTTCCTCGACGGGCGCGCCGCATACGATCATCCACGCGGCGGAGATCGAATCGGTGCGCCGGGCGAGGAAGTTCCGCCCGCTTTTCCTGATAGACATCGCGGTGCCGAGGGACATCGCGCACGACTGCGGCGAGATCGAGGAGGTGTATCTCTACGATATCGACGCGCTGGAGCAGATGGCGGACGAGGCCCGGGCGCGGCGCGTGAAACAGATCGAGGAGTGCGAGAAAATCATCGAGGGGGAGTTGGAGAAGTTGCTGCGATGAATCCGGCGCTGGAAACTTTGGTATTCACTTTGAAGGAGCATCCGGCTCCTGCGGGGGAGGTGTTGTTTTTTGGCGCGGAGCCGCATGCGGAGCTTCCGGCGGTGACAGGATGGCAGCCGTTGAAGCCGTTGGCGGATGCTTGCGAGCGGGCGGGGATGAGGATGGTTTCCGAACCGGAGGGGAAATTCGCGGTGGTGCTTTTCCTGCCGGGAAAGGCGAAGGAGGAGGTGCTGGCGGGTTTCGCAAAGGCGCATGATCTGCTGGAGCCGGGCGGGGTGCTGGTGGTCTCGCTGGCGAATACTACGGGGGCGTCGCGCTTCGAGAAAGAGCTTTCCAAGGCAAGCCCGCTGCTGTTCTCCGTTTCCAAAAACAAGTGCCGCGCTTTCGCCGTCTCCAATGCGGAAGCGTGGGACGAGGCGTTGCTTTCGGAATGGAGGGAACTCGCGAAGCCCCGCGTTATCCCTGATACCACATTCATAGTAGTTCCCGGAGTCTTCAGCCCAGCCCATATCGATCCAGGTTCCGCTCTCCTTGCGGAGCACTTGCCGCCTTCCCTATACGGAAACGTCGCGGACCTCGGCGCGGGCTGGGGATTCCTAAGCCGTATCGCCTTGGAAAGATCCCGGAAAATTTCCCGCATCGATCTCTTCGAGGCGGACGCGCGGGCGCTGGATTGCGCGCGGAAGAACGTCACCGGCCCCGCCGCCTTCCACTGGCACGATGTCACCAGTGGACTGCCGGAGAAATACGACCACATCATCACGAACCCCCCCTTCCATTCGGGGCAGGCGAAGGACGTGGATCTCGGCAAAGCGTTTCTCACTGCCGCCGCCGCTGGGCTGAAACGTGGGGGTAATCTCCACCTCGTCGCGAACCGTCAGCTTCCCTACGAGGCGCATCTCCACTCTCTCGGCCTCCGCTTCCGCATGCTTGCGGAGAACCACGCTTACAAGGTGATCACCACCAGCTAAGCTCGTCCCGCGTCCCGCTTTTTAGCGCTTTTATTTATTGACGGATGCCTGATTTTTTGGGAAGGACAGCATACGTTCTATTGACCGCGGAGCGATCAACAACCACAACCATGAAAAACCCATTTCTTACCGCAGCCCTCATTTCTCTCTCGTTCTCTACCGCCGTTTCCGCCGCGACGGTGATTTATCAGGACGATTTCAGTGGCCTCGCCACATCGAATCTCGATGGCACCACCCCCGATGTGGGAGCCAATAACTGGGTAGCCAGCACCGACATCAAAGCGAATGGTTCCGCCCTCACATCAAACGAAAGGGCCGCCTACCTGCCATTCGCCCCGGTAGCGGGCTTCATCTACACCGCAACCATTGGCGTTGACTTCGCCAGCTCCGGTACTGGCACCGGTTCCTTGCAATTCGCTTTCGCCACTTTATCCTCAATTTCCGTCCATCCTGCGGGATTTAGTGGTGGTTCCGGGCAATTGTTCATCCGCCAAAACGGCTCCGGCGTATCCCGCAGCAAAAACAACACCGACATCGCCTCCCAATCGATCGGCACTTACAATCTAGCCACACCGCCTATCGACGTCCTCACCATGACCCTTAATACCACCGGTTCCGCGTGGACCTATCAAGGCGCCATCAATGGCACCAACGTCGGGCTCTTATTTACCTACACCGCCAATCCGACGATCACCCAGATCGCCTTCGGAGGCAATAGCAGCCCCGGCGGGACCGGCACCTTCAGCAACTTCTCCCTGACCAGCGTCCCGGAGCCGAGCACCGGTCTGCTGGCTCTTCTCGGTGGACTTTTCCTGCTGAGGCGGAAACGCTAGGCTTGGTCGTCTGCCATTCGGAAACCTCCGGACGTTTCAGCAGAGACGCGGAAAAATCCGTTCCTGCGGCGCGGCGTGCATGAATTTCTTTTGACCTCCCTCACGGATTCGGACGTCCGGCAGACATGAACATCCACGGAATTCTCGCAGGCTCCGAAAGCGTGCGCCTGCTCACCTTTGTTTCCGGAGGTGCGGGCACAGGCCAGTCGGTTTTCCCCCGGAACTGGTGTTTTTTAAGAACACGGGCACGAATGATTCCCCGATAGCCAATATGCACGACAGCCGCTTCCTTACGAGGCGCACTTAAAGTCCCTCGGACTGCGCTTCCGTATCCTGGTGGAAAACCGTAGCCTACAAGGTGATGGTATCGAGTTAATTCTTTACCGCGTGAAGGGCTGCGTAGTTTTCTGCTGCATCGAAGAACGCGCGAACCGGTGCGCTGAAACCTTCAAGCGCCCGGCTGCGGATGTCGCCACTGGAGGTTTTTGTTTCCAGGATATAAGCGCCGTCTTCGAGAAGATATTGTTCCACAATTCCGCGCTCGGCATCGACGATCCAGAACTCGCCCACGCCATGCGCCGCATAATCCTCGAATTTTACGCCCCTGTCCCGTGCCTCTGTCGATTCCGAAAGCACCTCCACAATGAAATCCGGGATTGGGAACTTCATGGTGGCACCATCGAAATCCGCAACCTTGTTTTTTCCAAAAAAAACCACATCAGGCTCGTAGTCGTTGCGGGGAAATACGCAGAGGCATTTCTCAATCTTCACTTCTCCGAGTCCATGTTTCCGAACGAAATCAGCTACCAGGATACCAATGTTCAAGGTCGCATCCAGATGCGCATTTCTCGCAGGCGAGTGCAAGATCACCTCTCCACCGATAAACTCGATCTTCTGCGAAGGCGTCATTTCTTGGTAAAACTTCGCACGCAGTTGCTTTTCTGCCTCAACCTCCCGGCGCAATGCATCCGCAACTTCGGGCAGGAGAGGGGAACTCCGGATCGGCTCAAGAAGAATTTCCAAGGCACTGGACATGTCCAGTCGGTACCATATTCCGCTGGTCATCGCAAGCGATCCTTTTGGCGAAACGGCGCCCCGCTCGCCGCTTGACGCACCGGGCGTTCCATGCACAATCCCGCCGCCGCGCCCGGAAGAACCGTTCGCGGTATCTCAAACAACCAGTCCCCGGACTTTTTCACAAAGCAAACATATGACCACCATCGCCATCAACGGATTCGGACGCATCGGACGCCTCGTCTTCCGCGCACTCGTCGAACAAGGCCACCTCGGCACCACCTTCAAAGTCGCCGCAGTCGGTGACATCGTCCCTGCGGACAACCTCGCCTACCTCCTCAAATACGACTCCACCCAAGGCAAGTTCGCCGGTGAGGTCTCCTCCAAGAAATCCTCCCCGGAACTGGAAGAAGACGACATCATCGTCGTCAACGGCCACGAGATCAAAGTCGTTTCCGCCCGCACTCCGGACGGCCTCCCATGGAAAGAACTTGGTGTCGAAGTCGTCATCGAATCCACCGGACTTTTCACCGAAGCGGAAAAAGCCAAGGGCCACATCACCGCCGGTGCCAAGAAAGTCATCATCTCCGCTCCTGCGAAGGGCGAGGACATCACCCTCGTCATCGGCGTGAACGACGACCAGTACGATCCGGCGAAACACCACATCATTTCCAACGCCTCCTGCACCACGAACTGCCTGGCGCCGCTCGTGCACGTTCTGCTCAAGGAAGGATTCGGCATCAAGGAAGGCCTGATGACCACCATCCACTCCTACACCGCTACCCAGAAAACCGTGGACGGCCCGTCCAAAAAAGATTGGAAAGGCGGCCGCTCCGCTGCGATCAACATCATCCCTTCCACCACCGGTGCCGCGAAAGCAGTCGCCCTCGTCTGCCCTGAAGTGGCGGGCAAGCTCACCGGAATGGCCTTCCGCGTTCCGACTCCGACCGTTTCCTGCGTTGACCTCACAGTGAAGACCGAGAAGGAAACCTCCCTTGCGGAAATCAAAGCCGCCATCAAGAAAGCTTCCGAGACCTACCTCAAAGGCATCCTGAACTACACCGAGGACGAAGTGGTCTCCACCGACTTCATCCACGACAAGGCTTCCTCCATCTTCGACGCGGGATCCTCCATCGAGCTCAACAGCACCTTCTTCAAGCTCGTGAGCTGGTATGACAACGAGTGGGGCTACTCCAACCGCGTCATCGACCTCCTCGACGACGTGGTGAAAAAAGGCATCTGATAAGGTCTTCCTTCAATCCTATGCGGGTCACCCAATTCGGGCGACCCGCATTTTTTATCCTCAGACGTTCAAATCACCTTCAACACCCGTTTCGATTTCCGAGCCTGTTGCGGCGCGGGTGAGGATTTTCGCCAAAGTAACGAGTTTCCCGTCCTCCGTGTCCCAGTAGTGTGCGACCGTGGGCTGGACACAGATTAGGGTGACGTTCGGATCGTCCTTTCCACCTGGGAACCATGCCTCGACCATTCGGTTCCATAGGCGGTCTATCTGCGCACGGTCCGTGGAGATGCTGGCCGTTCCGAAGACGGTGAGATACTCCATGTCCGAGTTGTTCGCGAAAATGAGCTGGACGCGCGGGTCGGCGTTGATCTGGGCGTTGCGGGTGCTGTCCGCTCCGCTGAAAAACCAGAGCAGACCCTCGTAATCGGCTTCCTGAACCTGCATCGGGCAGACATGGAAGGGTGCGCCTCCCAGGCGGGTGGCGAACATGCAGGTGGGCGAGCCTTTTACGAGATCCTGGAGCTTCGTGACGGCTTCTTCGGCGATGAGATTTTTGGTGTCTGACATAAGCACAGTTTCACCCTGCAAAATGATCGCGTCAACCGGAAGATGCTTTCGTCGCGGAGGCTTTCTGTGGTTGCAGCCCGCCCGCTCATAAGGCATGAGGGGGGCAGAAAAATGGCCACCACTTCTTCCTTCCTCCCCCGCCACATCGGACCGAGCTCCGACGACCAGTCCGAGATGCTGAAACAAGTGGGCCACGGCACGCTGGACGAGCTGATTTCGGAAGCGGTTCCCGGCGGCATACGCATGGACGGGGAAATGAACCTCCCGCCCGCTTTGTCCGAAAACGAAGCTCTCGCCTTGCTGCGCGCATGGATGGGTCAGAACAAAGTGCTGAAAAGTTTCATCGGCCAAGGCTACTACGGCACGCACACCCCCGGCGTGATCCTGCGGAATATTCTGGAGAATCCCGGCTGGTACACGGCCTACACTCCTTACCAGGCGGAGATCGCCCAAGGCCGTCTGGAGGCTTTGCTCAATTTCCAGACCATGGTCACGGATCTGACCGGCCTGGATGTTTCCAATGCCTCACTGCTCGATGAAGCCACCGCCGCCGCCGAGGCCGTGACTCTTGCCCTCTCCGGAAAGCCGAACGGGAAAAGCATTTTCATTTCCGACCGTTGCCACCAGCAGTCCATCGACGTGGTAAGAACCCGCTGCGAACCTCTCGGCCTGAACGTGATCGCCGGTGATTGGGAAGCCTTCGATCCCGCTGCCGCCGAGGGTGTCTTCGCGGTGATTGTCCAGTATCCGGACACGCGTGGCCGCATCGATGATTTCTCCGCGTTTTTCGAGAAATCGAAAGCCGCCGGTGCCACCACCATCTGCGCCACGGATCTCATGGCGCTGACTCTTCTGAAATCGCCGGGCGAATTCGGAGCGGACATCTGCGTCGGCTCCTCCCAGCGCTTCGGCGTGCCACTCGGTTTCGGCGGACCCCACGCCGGCTTCATGGCGTGTAAGGACGCGCTGAAACGCAAGATGCCCGGCCGCCTCATCGGGGTCTCCATCGATGCGCAGGGGAAACCCGCGTACCGCCTCTCCCTCCAGACCCGCGAGCAGCACATCCGCCGCGACAAGGCCACCTCGAACATCTGCACCGCGCAGGTCCTGCTCGCGGTGATGGCATCCATGTACGCGGTCTATCACGGGCCGGAAGGCTTGAAAAACATCGCGGGGAAAATCCATTCGCAGACCCGCGAGCTCAAAGCGTCGCTCGTAGCGGGCGGCCTCGAAGTGGAGGAGGGCGGTTTTTTCGACACGCTCGTCGTGAAAACCTCAAAGGCTGCGGAACTCGTGGAATCCGCTCCCGGGCATGGCTTCAACCTGCGCTTCATCGACGGATCCCACGTTGGCATTTCCCTGGATGAGACTGTCGTTTCCTCGGACATCTGGTCGCTTTGCAAGCTGTTCGGAGTCTCCAGAGTGGATGTAACCGATGGAAAGGAATGGGAATCATCCTTTGACCGGACCTCGAAATTCCTCACCGCTCCCGCATTCAACGCCTACCACTCCGAGACGGAAATGCTGCGCTACATCAGGCGACTGGAGTCGAAGGATCTCGCGCTCAACGAATCCATGATCGCTCTCGGCTCCTGCACCATGAAGCTCAACGCGACCTCTGAAATGCTGCCGCTGAGCTGGCCGGAAGTTTCCTCCATCCACCCCTTCGCGCCGAAGGACCAGACCACCGGCTACTTGGAAATGCTCACCCAGCTTGAGAACTGGCTTGCGGAAATCACCGGTTTCGCCGCCGTGTCCCTCCAGCCGAACGCCGGCTCCCAGGGCGAATACGCGGGACTCCTCGCCATCCGCCGCTACCACGAATCGCGTGGCGAAGGCCACCGCTCCGTCTGCCTCATTCCCGTCTCCGCCCACGGCACCAACCCCGCCTCCGCCGTGATGTGCGGCATGAAAGTCGTCGGCGTGAAATGCGATGCCAAAGGCAACATCGACATGGCGGATCTCATTTCACTCACGGAAACCCACCGCGAAAACCTTTCCGCACTCATGGTCACCTATCCATCGACCCACGGAGTTTTCGAGGAAACCATCCGCGAGATCACAGCCATCATCCACGATGCCGGCGGGCAGGTCTATATGGATGGCGCGAACATGAACGCCCAGGTCGGACTCACCTCCCCCGGTCTCATCGGCGCGGATGTCTGCCACCTCAATCTCCACAAAACCTTTTGCATCCCCCACGGTGGTGGCGGTCCCGGAGTCGGCCCCATCGGTGTCGCAAAGCAACTCGTTCCTTTCCTCCCCGGCCATTTCGCGATGGAGGAAAAGTCCCACGCCGTCTGCTCCGCACCATACGGAAGCGCATCGATCAACACCATTTCCTGGATGTATATCGCCATGATGGGAGCCGCAGGACTCAGGACCGCGACCGAGGTCGCCATCCTGAATGCGAACTACATCGCCAAGCGCCTGGAGAAATTTTTCCCCATCCTCTACACCGGGAAAACCGGCCTCGTCGCCCACGAATGCATCATCGACTGCCGCCCGCTTTCGGAGAAATCCGGAGTCACCGTGGAGGACATCGCCAAGCGCCTGATGGACTACGGCTATCACGCGCCCACCATGTCCTGGCCCGTCACCGGCACACTGATGATCGAACCCACCGAGTCCGAATCCAAGGTCGAACTCGACCGCTTCTGCGACGCGATGGTTGGCATCCACGGAGAGATCCAGGAAATCATTGATGGAAAAATGGACGCCCACGACAACCCGCTCAAGCACGCCCCGCACACCAGCGGCGTCCTCTGCGCGAACGATTGGACCCACCCCTATACCCGCGAGCAAGCCGCTTTCCCCCTCCCCTATCTCCGCACCCACAAGTTCTGGCCCGCCGTCTCCCGCATCGACAACGTCCACGGCGACCGCAACCTCGTCTGCACCTGTGATTCGGTGGAGACCTATGCTACGGAGCGCTGACTTCAGTCGGCGTGTCTCTCTCAATTCACCAGCCGCAAGGTCAGCGGATACCGGTAAACGGCCGACTCGGATGACTTCACCGCCGCGATGATCGCCAGGACCATCCCGCCGATTCCGATGACAAGCAGCAGCGGAATCCCCACGCAGGTGGCGGCGCAAATGAGCGAATAGATCAGGATGGAGATGTGGAAATTCAGCGCCTCCTTCGCATGTTCGCCCACATGCGGGGACTCGTCCTTTTTCACGAGATAAACGATGAGTGGAACCAACAGCCCCACTCCGAGCAGGATGGAGAGGTGCGAGAAAATGATCCAAAGCTGATCATCGCCGCGCTGAATTGGCGGCGGCTGGACTGAGGGGAGCATGGGAGGTTGCGTTTCCATGGGTTCAAGTATCCGACTTCCGCAGCGTTGTTTCCAGATCCGATGTCGGGTGGAAGACCATTTTCTTGCCGCTTTGTCCTTTGAGAAAAAGTCCTTGGTCGGCGAGACCCAGCAGATCGGTCCGCGCCGTGTTGTAGGCGGTATCGTGACTGCGTTGGTGCCCTTCGATGGTATAGACCGTGCCGGGATGGCGGAGCGCGTGGCCGACGAGAGTTTGCTGGCGGTGGTTGAGATGGCGCATGTCTCTGAGGCGACTCTGGTTTTCGCGGGCCTCCCGTGTTTTCCGGGCGATATACTCGTGAAGGCTTTCGATGGCCTTGCGGATGACATCGGACTGGTGGAGCAGGAAATAGGTCAGATCGTTCCCGTCGGTTTCCGTGTGGAGAAACGCTTTGTAATACTTCGCCGGCGCCCGCTTGAGCACATCGGAAATCGAGATGAATTCGAACAGCCAGTAGTCGGAGTGCAGCATCGCCCAGTAGAACAGGGCGCGCGCAGTGCGCCCGTTGCCATCGAGAAACGGATGGTCGTAAGCGAGCCAGAAATGCAGGATCATCGCCCGGATGACCGGATGGACGAAAGGTTCCGAATCCTTTTCGTTGGCGAACTCGCACATGGCTTGCAGGCGCTCCGTGAGTTCGTCCGCAGCCGGTGGCAGGTGCATGATTTCCCCCGCGTCATCTTCGACAGTGACGAGCTCGTCCGTCCTACGGAAACGCCCGGCGGCATCCGGCTTGTCGAGCGTGCCCTCGGTGATGGCCCGGTGGATTTCGAACACAAGTTCAGGAGTCAACGGCCTATCCTTGACCTCCCGGATCAGGCGCATGGCCCGGTAGTTGTTGAGGATCATTTTCTCGCTCCTGTCCTTCGGCTTCCTGCCTGAGCGGAGCATGGCAGTAGCGACTTCGCGGGTGGTCACAGCTCCTTCCAATTGGCTGGAAGTGATGGCCTCTTCCATTAGAGAGCGGATGAGATATTGGTCCCGGGTTTCCGGATTGGTCACGGGTTCCGGCATCCCAATGCGCCCACCTGCGCCGAGGTCGATCCCGTGGAGCTGTTTGGAAATTCTATCAGGGATGGAAAATCCGAAACTGCATCCTCTTTTGTCTTTGAGTGGGATGCTTTTCCAGCCGACCATTCGCTGGTATTTCAGTGCGAGCCACCACCCCTCGTGCGTCAATCCGGCAGGTGGGGTGCGATATTTCAGCTCATCCCAATGGCGATAATCGTCCGCAAGTAGGAACGGGGGAAGTCGCCATCTTCGTACCGTCTTCTGTAGATCCTCAACGGACGGTGCGTTTTCAGGAACTCTCATTTTCTCTCAATTTCTGTCAAATTAGTAGCAAAATGGTGAGATTTGCAAGTTTATTCTCAATTTGAGAGAAATTGACAGCAATTGAGAGTTGGCTACTCGGAGGCTTTTTGCGATGGGGACGGGCTTTTGCGTCGAACGACCTGCCCCCAAGCTATCATTCAGATTCAAATCTTCGAAGTCCAGGGAATGGAGGGGGTAACTATGGTTCCGGGATTTCCAGCGTTCGACAAATTTTCCGAGCGAGTAAGTCGGGAATTTCCGTATGGCGAGGAACGGGTTCGCGTCGTCCGGTCTGCGGATTCCAGTAGATCGAGTGAGAACCGCCCTCCCGCTTGAGCGCGCATCCATGAGCTTCGAGGTGGCGGATCAAAGCCTTACGCTTCATGCGAGAGCAAGAGGTATCAACTTTTCCCCGGTCTGGAGGTTGGCGCGCGCATCCTCCCGTCGGTCTTCCATGAGAAGGATGATGGATTCCCGTAGAGAATCCACGGCCTCGTCTTCCGTGAGACCTTGGCCGTTTCCCTCGGGATACTCCGGGGAAAAGGCGATGAACCATTTCCCTTCCCGGATGATGCGGGCGGTGAATGCGGCAGCGGCTTCCATGTCTCCAATATGCAACCTGACGCATTGTGGCGCAAGTCTGGATTGCTTCGAGCCGGAGGCAGAAGCAGGAACCGTGGGTGGGGAGAGTTGGCTACTCGGAGGCTTCCAGTGTCTGCTGGAGGGCTGTGCGGTAGGATCGGAGATCTTCGGTCGGATTGAGCGCAATGGCGGCGTCGATGGATTTCAGGGCGTCGGCGTAGCGGGATTGGGAGACGTGGAGGCGGGCGAGTTCGACGTGGGCTTCGTAGGCGGTGGAGTCGTCTGCGGTGGCGCGCTCGAAGAGGAGTTCGGCGGAATCGGGTTGGCCGGAGGTGGACTGCTGCTTGGCGAGGGTGAGGAGAGCCTGCCCGTCGCTGGGGTTTTCCTTGACGAGTTTGGCAAGTTCATCAGCTCCGCTGGCGGGATTTTCCCCGGACTCGATCAGGTAACGGGCGCTGGCGAGACGCAGCGGGCGGGTGGGCTTTTCCTGTTTCGATTTTTCCAAAAGGTCTTTCACCAGCGGCCAATCCGATTTCGAGGAGGCAGTGGTGATGAGGCGCAGGATGGCGGCTTCACCGGGTTTGTTCCCTCCGGAAAAGGCGGTGGTGATGCCTTCCTTCGCGGTGTCTTCGCGTTTGGCCCGGAGATGGAGGTCGGCGAGGAGAAGCGTGGTATCGGGATCGAGCAGGGAAAGGCGATAGGGAAGCTCAAGGGCTTTGACCGCGGCATCCGCTTGGTCGAGATCGAGGAGGATGTTCGCCTGGAGAATGGAGTATGAGGCTTCCAGCGGCCGCTTGCGGATGACCTCGTCGAGCAGGGCGACGGCTTCCTTCCGCTGGTCGAGATTCTGGAGGCATTGGGCGATCCCGGCTGTCCATTCGGCGACATCCGGCTCGGTCACCTGTGCGAGGCGGTATGCCTGGAGAGCGCTGGCGTATTCCTCGCGGGCGAGGCGGCAGTAGCCGAGCAGACCGTAGGTGCTGCCCTCGGAATCGCCGAGACGGATGGCTTCGGTGAGGTGTTTTAGGGCTTCGGGAAGTTTGTTCTCGCGGACGTAGGCGAGGGCGAGATTGTGATGGGCGCGGCGGAAGGAGGGGTAGTCCTTCAAGGCGGACTGGTAGGCTTCGATGGCTTTCGCGATCTCGCCGGTTTCGAAATAAAGGTTGGCGAGATTGAAAGTAAGCGCCGGGGATTTTTTCGTGAGTTCGCTGGAGCGGAGTTTCTCCAGAGCGGCGGTGCGCTTCTCCGCAGCCATCAAAGCCTGCACCTCGATGAGCAGGCCACGCTCTTCCGTGGTGACGGATGGCTCGATCCGCGCCTCGATGCGGTAAGAACCGTTGAAGGATTTCAAAAACGCCGGGTCTTTCCAATACGCGGTGGAAAGCGGAAGTGGCTCTGAGGAAAATACTACGCTCGTAGTAAATGGTAATAAGAGAACCACGGATGAACGCGGATGAACGCGGATTTTTTCCAAGACGAATAACAAATAACTCATAACCAATAACTTTTAAGTGAGAATCATTTCTCAATCACAATTGGCCAGCGCATGATCGCTTTCACAGGTTGGCCGCTTTTTTTCGGAGGAGTGAAGCGGGCACCGTTAGCGACCCGGCGGGCGGGCGCGACGAGATCCGCGTGCGTCGATGAGACGACGCGGAGTATGCTGACGGAGCCGGAGGTGGAAAGCTCCACCTCGAAGGTGACGGTGCCCCGTTTCACGCCCTGGCGTGAGAGTGAGGAGGGGAACGTGGCGGAGCCGTGGCGGAGGAGCCGCGGGGTGCCATCGAGTTCGTTGGCATTGTAATGGGATTTCGCCACCGGCGGCGGGGTCGGGCGACGGACGGGCGCTGGTTTCAGAGACGGGACGCTGGGTCTTGGAGCCGGACGGGTGCGGGCGGGTTCCGGAGCGACAGGAAGTGGCGCTGGCGCGAGATCGGTGAAGAAATTTTCCACTGGAGCCGTGATATCCATCGGCACCTGTGCCTGTGGAATCGGCACGCGACTGGGATCTGGCAATGAGCTGACGCTGGTGAGGGCGGGTGGCGGAGGCGGTGCGTCGGGAGGAGGCTCCTCCATCGGTGGCGGCGGCGGTGGCGGCTCGAAGATGGCGGTCTCAATCTCGCGGATTTCGAGTTCGGGGACTTGGCTTTCCACGGTGAAGAGGCGCGCGACTCCAAGCACGGCCAGAAGGATGGCAGAGGCGGCGATGCCGGTTATGGTGGATTTAAGATTCAAAGTTCAAAGTTCAACTTACAAGGAAGATGCTTTGGTTGCGTGGGGTAATTGCTCACGGATCACTTTTTCTCGATAATGACGGGGAAGTGCATGATGGATCTCACGGGTTTGCCGTTGTGCAAGGGAGGGGTGAAGCGGGATCCGGCGGCGACTTTGGTGGCTTCCGGGATGAGCTCGTCATAGGCGGTGGCGACGAGGCGGATGATGCGGACGCTGCCGGTGGGGGAGAGTTCGATTTCAAAAATGACCGTGACGCTTTTCACCCCGCGTTTGGAAAGCGACTCGGGGAAGGTTGCCTGCGGGTGGCTGAGAATGCGGGGTCTGGAATCGAGCTCGTGCAGCCGGTAAACGGATCGCTCAAGCTTGGCGCGGCTGGTCGCTGGCCTGGGTGTGGTTCGGGAAACGGGTCTCGGGGCGGCGGGAATAGGAGCTGGCGCGAGGTCGGTGAAAAAACTCTCGACCGGCGCTTTGATGTCCATGGGAACCCGCGCCTGCGGGATGGGAACGCGGGTGGGATCCTGAAGCAAGCTGACCTTGGTTAGGGTTGGCGGTGGAGGCGGGGTCTCCTGCGGCGGCTCGTCCTCAGGTGGCGGTGGCGGCGGCTCGAAGGCGATGGTCTCGATCTCACGAAGTTCCAGATCAGGGCTGTTCGATTTCACCACATACAGCCGCGCGAGTCCGAGCACCGCCAGCAGGATGGCGGAGGCGGCGATGCCGATGATGGTGGATTTAAAATTCAACTTTCAACTTTCAAGGAAGAGGCTTGGGTTGCGGTGTGTTTGAACCGCCAAGACGCTAAGTTCGCCAAGTTTTCTGAGGCAGTAGATTCATTCTTGTGTGAGGACTTTGGGGTCGCAGAGGCTGGGATTCTCATCTTCCTTGAGATTTGAACTTTGAAATTTATTTCTCCGTGGCCAGGGAGACCGAGGTTGCTCCGGCGAGTTTCGCGGAGTCGACGACGGAGACTGTGGCTTGGGTGGGTGTGGCCTCGTCGGCGCGGATGATGACCGGAGTTTCGGGAGTTTCTTCCAGCAGGGCGGCGACGACGGCGCGGACTCCGTCCTGGCCGATCTCACGGCCACCCTGCCAGACGCGGGACTCGGCGGTGATGGCGATGAGGATGGCCTGTCGGTCGAGATCCGCGGAGGTGGCTGCGCGGGGTTTGGAGATTTCAACTCCGGTTTCCTTCACGAAAACTGTGGTGACGATGAAGAAGATGAGCAGCAGGAAGACGATATCGATCAGGGGGGAGATGTCGATGCTTCCTGTGGTTTCGGTGCTGGTGCTGTGGCGGAATCTTCGCATATAGTGCCGAGTGATCAGTGATCAGTGATCAGTGGAAGAGGTGATTTGGAGGAGAGTTTCCCGTGGAGCTGGGCTTGGAGGGTCAGGTGGGTGGTTTCGGCCTGGCGTTTTAAAAGAGCCAGGAGGAAGGCGGCGGGGATGGCGATGACGAGGCCGGCCTGGGTGGTGACGAGGGCGCGGGAGATGCCGGTGGAGATGGTGTCGATGGGGGCCTTGTTGCCCGCCGCCATGCCGGAAAAGGTGATGAGCATCCCGGCGACGGTGCCGAGGAGACCGAGCAACGGGGCGGTGGAAATGAGGATGGCGAGGAAGGGGAGGCGGCGCTCGACCCATGCCATTTCATCAAGCTCGTAGGCGGCATAGGAACGCTGGGTTTCGCGTGGGGAATTTGCGGAGCTGAACGTTTTTCCGGAAACTACTGCCTTTCTAGTAGATGACAGGTGACGCCAAACACTGAACAGTGTGGCGTAGATCGCGATGGCCAGCGCGAAGAGGGCGTAGAGGGTG
>Ga0105047_10002981_pt1 | contig 30004 bp, 31 predicted proteins | sample MAT04_FD_78384 | JGI IMG/M metagenome (GOLD analysis project Ga0105047, IMG submission 78384) | Freshwater microbial communities from Lake Fryxell liftoff mats and glacier meltwater in Antarctica - MAT-04 (megahit assembly) | ecosystem: Environmental > Aquatic > Freshwater > Ice > Liftoff... | reverse complement strand
TGGGCTGAGGGCAGCGCGAGAGCGTCGTCGCGGGTGAAGAGGTCGGCTGCAGTGGCGTACCATCGGGAGGGGAGGGCGGAGGCCGCATGCAATGCTTCTGCGGTGACCGCGAGGCCTTGTTGGATTTCCCACAGGGTTTCCGGCTTTGTCAGCGCGCGTCTTGCCGGGTCCTCCAGCAGGTCGCGCTTGCCGTGGGCATTGAGAAAGCCGCGCAGGGTGACCCAAGCCTGCCACAGGTCGGCGGCGGGAAAGGGCGGGGCCACAGGCTCGATGATGGCGCCGAGGTCTTCAAACACCCGCAGCGCCTGTTCGCACAGGCTGAGGATCCGCGGCTCCATCGCGTAGGCGCCGCCCCAATCTCCGGCCCAGGCAATGCGCCGGCCATTCATCGAGCTGCCCAGCCTGTCAGCCCAGGGTTCCACAGGGGCCGGGAAGGGCATGGCCGGGTTCTCGCCTGCCTGCACCTGCAGCAGGCGGGCGATATCCCCGAAGCAGCGCGCCATCGGTCCTTCGGTCGAAAGGGTGGCAAGGAAGCCATCCCCCCCGGCATCCCCGGGCACAAGGCCCCAAGTGGGACGAAAGCCTCAGACGTTGCAAAAGGCAGCAGGATTGCGCAGGGAACCCATCATGTCGGACCCGTCGGCCACCGGTACCATCCGCGCGGCCAGCGCCGCGGCAGCGCTGCCTGATGATCCGCCAGCGCTGCGGCCAGCATCGTAAGGGTTGCGCGTCACGCCATGCACCGGATTGAAGCTGTGCGACCCATGTCCCCACTCGGGCGTGTTGGTCTTGCCGATGAAGATGGCGCCCGCCGCGCGCATCCGGTCGGCGAGAAGGTCGTCGGCCTGGGGGATGTGGTTGGCAAACAGGGGTGAGCCCCGGGTTGTGCGCAAGCCCTTGGTCGCGCACAGATCCTTGATCGCGTGGGGCAGGCCATGGAGCCAGCCCGCGGTCGGCGCATCATCTGCGGCGCGCGCCTCGGCCATCAGATCATTCGTGTCGCGCAGCGAGACGATGGCATTGAGGACGGGATTGGGCCGCGGTGATCCGGGCAAGGCTGGCGGCCATCACTTCGGACGGGGCGGCCTTGCGGGCGGCGATCAGGCGGGAAAGATCAGAGGCGGAAAGCTCGGCAAGGTCGGTCATCACGGGCCCTTTCCCGGGCGTCAGGAATTGGCATTCATCCGCTCGATGTAGCTGCGCATCTCTTCGGCTTCCTGACGCAGCTCGCGCAGGCCCTCCATCGCGCCGCGCCGCTCGGCCTCGGCTTGGGTGATCTGGCTCGTGAGCTCGGCCTCGCGGGACTCGATATAGAGCATGGCCTCGTCGCGCATTTCTTCGGCCTCGTGCAGGGATTGGGCGAGGCGGTCCATCTCCGCCATGTCGCCGCCTGGCACGCGGTGAAAGCGGTGCAAGAGCCAATGCGCAAACCACCCCATCGCAAAGGACAAAAGCAGGATAATGGCGGTGGCTACGACGAATTCGGTGCGGTTCATGGCGGCTTTCCGGGCAGTGTGGGGCGGCAACTACCCGCGCGACGGTCGTGGCTTGGGGCGGATTGTGCGTTCGGTCGGGGCGAAGGAGGGCCAGGTGTCGGCAGGGGGCGCGCCCTCGGAAGAGGCTGCGCCTTCTGCAGGTATGGCGCCCTCGGCAGGGGCTACTACACCCTCGGCAGGGGCTACACCCTCCGAAGGTGTGACGACGTCGGAAGGTTTGACGCCTTCGGCAGGGATGTCGTAGGGCCGGTCAAGCACGAATTCGATCCGCCGGTTTGCTTCCCGCCCCGCCTCGGTTGCGTTGTCTGCGATGGGGTTTGCCTCGCCGTAACCCAAGGCACGCATGCCGGAGACGTCGATGCGGCGGCCCTGCAGTGCGACCAACACGGCTTCGGCCCGCGCCTGGCTGAGCGCCTGGTTCCCGCCTTCAGACCCTTGGGAGTCGGTGAAGCCCGTGATGTCCATCGCAATGCCGGGGCAATTCTGAAGCACGGCGGCCAGGGCTTCGATCACCGGCCGGGCAGCGATGGCAATCTCGGCCGAAGCAGGCGTGAAGGTGATCTTCTGTGCCGCAACCACGCGGTTCACATCGGCGGCGCATTCCTCGGGCGTGGGGATCGACGCGATCGGATCAAGCGCCTCGTCATAGCGCACATCGACCTTGAAGGTCTGGCCCTGCCCAAGTTGGGAGGACAGCACCTGCGCCACCTGCCCGCGCGCCGTGAGCGAGCCTGTAATCCCTGAAACCTCGACCGTATCGGCCCGCACGATCAGCTTGCCTGATGCAAGCTCACTCAGCGCCTCGATCCCGGCCAGCACCCGCACCGGCCAGCCGTCCGGCAGTTCGGGATCCATGCGGGTCGCGGTGTAGACCGCATCGGCGCCAAAGGCTGCGCGGGCATAGGCATCAACGGCGGCGCGCAGACGTTCGTCGGTGACACGCCCGCGCAATTCCACCCGGCCTTCTGCAGACAGGGTGGCTGTAAATTCGACAGGGCCCTGATTGGCGGCATCGACCGCGGTTTCCAGAGTGGATTTCAGCGAGAACCCATCTGGCAATGCGGTCTCCAACTCTCCGACTACGCGGTCAAACGTGGCCTGGCTGACGCTTGCGGCGGCAGAAAGGCTGATATCTGCATCGGAAAAGGTGATGGAGCCCGCGCCGAGCGCCTTGACCGCCGCAATCCCGGCACTGGCGGCAGCAGCCCAACGGGGGGTCGGCGCGCCAAGGCCTATCGCGCATTGCGGTGCCTCGGTCATGCCCGCTGCCGCGAGGATCTGCGCCTGCGCGCGGTCGGTATCAGCCGAGCAGGCGTCAAACCGGGTGCCGCCCTCGTCGATGAGAAAGCGCAGTGTGAAGGGCGAAATCACCGGTCGCGGAGCCGAGATGTCAAGCACGACCTCGACCCCTTCGGGCCGTTGCGCCATCAGGTCTGTCTCCAGTCTGCGCCGCTGATCCTCGCCGTCCGAAATCGCGATCACCTCTACCCGGCCCGCCGAGATCGACACTTTCGACCGTGGCAGACGCTCCAGCGCCGTTAGCCCGAATGCGAGGGCATCATTCCAGCCCGCAGGGGCAGGGTAGGAGGCCTGATCCAGCATGTTGGCCACCTCGGCCCCGGCGGCCAGGCCTTCGGCAGCCGTGATCAGCGCGGCCTGATCGATGCCCCCCTCTTCGGGCTCGCGCGGCAGAAGGCCGATCAGCTGCACGCCATCATCATTGCGCAGAATCTCGACCGAAAACCGGGGCGGCTCGAAAGCGGAAGTGGGGGTTACGTCCAGAAAATCGCGGATGCGGCTGTTGTCGATGACCGAGGCCACCAGGTTCACCGCCCGGAAACGCGCGGCCTCATTCGGGGCTGTACCGATCAGATGCAGCTGCAGCCCGTCGCCCCTGAGGGTGATCCAGTCGATGCCCGCAGTTTCAAAGGCCGCATGAACCGCTGTTTCTGACCGATGCTCGATCATCCGCGCGGCGCCATAGGATATGCCTGTCAGGACCACTGCCGCGAGGAAAAACGCGAGGACCGCCAGCCGGTTCGGTTTGTTGCGCAGCGTGTCGATGTTCACGTGGAGGATCGCTTCCAGGGATTCGGGCCTGACCGGGCTGAACGTGTTGTCTAGGCCTTTGATCGGCAGGGATCAATCAAACGCCGCTTGCAACACTGCGGCAAGCGCAAGAAACAGCGCAGGAATGAGCCCGCCATCGCGGTTGGACCGGAAAACCCGCAGGCAGGAGGCGGGGTCGTCAATGTCCAGTACGCGCAGCTGCCAGGCCATGTGCTGGCCAAAAGCCGCGACGCCGACAAGGGCCAGGACCAAGGTCAGCGGATTCGCGTCCTCGGTCAGGGTCACGATCACGGCCATTCCCATCAGCGCCACGGCAGCCAGCAGGAACCCCCGCAGCCAGGCGCGGCTGTTGCGGCCAAACAGGCGGGCGGTTGATTTCACCCCGATGAGCGCGTCGTCGTCGCGGTCCTGATGCGCATAGATCGTGTCGTAGAACAGCGTCCAGGCGATGCCCGCACCGTAAAGAAGAACAGCGCCCAGAGGCAGCGTGCCCGAATGCGCGGCCCAGGCCAAAAGCGCGCCCCAGTTGAAGGCAAGTCCGAGAAAGACCTGCGGCCACCAGGTGAACCGCTTGGCAAAAGGATAAATCGCCACCAGCCCCAGCGAGCAAACCCCGAGACCGATGGCGAGCCGGTTGTAGCTCAACAGGATCAGCGCCGCGAGGAGCGCCTGCACCACCATCCAGACCAGCGCGCCGCGCACCGTCACCTGACCTGATGGCAAGGGCCGTGACCGCGTGCGCGCGACGCCTGCGTCAATCTGGCGGTCGCTGATATCGTTCCAGGTGCAACCTGCGCCGCGCATGAGGAACGCCCCGAACCCGCAAGACAGGGTGAGCCAGCCATCCCAGGGCCGAAACCCGTCCACCCCTGCGGCCAGAGCGATGGCCCAAAGGCAGGGGATCAACAAAAGCCAGGTGCCGATCGGGCGGTCTGCCCGCGACAGGCGCAGGTAGGGGCGCGCGGGTGAGGGCGCAAAGCGGTCCACCCAATTGCCGCGCGCGGCATCGGCCACGGCGCCCAGATCAGCGGAGGCGCCCTCTGGCAATCCGGTTGGCTCGGTCATAGGGTGCGCTCATGTCTGCAAGGATACGCCTCTATGTAGATCAGCCCCTTGGCAAGGGGCAAGCCGTGTCCGTTGGCGCGGATCAGACGCATTACCTGACTTCGGTCATGCGTCTGGGTGCGGGGGAGACGGTCCTTTTGTTCAACGGCCGGGATGGCGAATGGCGGGCCGAGCTGGCTGAGGTGGCGCGGCGCGGGGCGATTGCCATTTGTGCGGTGCAGACAGCGTCGCAGCGGATGCCGCCGGACCTGTGGCTTTTGTTCGCGCCGGTGAAACGGGACCGCACAAGCTTTATGGTGGAAAAGGCCGTCGAGTTGGGGGTGGCGCGTCTTTTGCCCGTGGCCACGCGGCACAGGAACTCTGAACGGCTGCGGACGGATAAGCAGCAGGCCCATGCGGTAGAGGCGGCCGAGCAATGCGGCGCCACCTTCGTGCCCGAGGTGGCCGAGCTGCAGCCACTGGACCACGTGCTGGCGGGCTGGGACGCCACCCGTACACTCTATTGGTGTGACGAGACGCGGGCCGGGCAGAAGACAGCCTTTGCAACCTCCGGCCCCGCCGCGATCCTGATTGGCCCCGAGGGCGGCTTTTCCGTCGATGAATCTCGCCACCTCGCAGGGCTGCCTTACGTCACACCTCTCGCGCTTGGCCCTCGCATTCTGCGGGCCGAAACGGCGGCGCTCGCGGCTATCACCCTATGGCAGGCGGCGCAGGGGGACTGGCGATGACCCGCATGGCAGTTGCCCCCGCCTCGATGACCGCCATAGACCTGGCAGAGGTGCTGGAGTTTCTCGGCGCACGTGAGACGCAGTCGATGTTCCTGACTGCAAACCTGCTGGGGCAGGGCCAGGCGATGGACGCGTGGCTTGCGCGCGACAGTGGCAGGATTGCGGGCGTCTTTGGCCGGACCGAGGGTGGAATTATCCTGCCGCAGTGGCCCGGTGGCGATTGGAATGCCGCAGCCCGACCGCTGGCTGGCGGCACCGTCGAAGGGCTGATCGGCACCGCAGAACAGGTAGCCGCCCTTCGCCCGGCCCTTGGCCTTGTCGCCGCCCCCACGCGCCAAGACGGTGCCCAACCCGGCTACCGGCTTGACCTTCCCATTCTGCGCCTGCCCGACTGCTCCGGTTTTGCCCTGTCTCCCATCGACGACCTCGCCACCGTTGGAGGCTGGCGCGCCGCCTGCGAGTCCGAGCTTTTCGCCGCCTCGCCCGCGGAAGCCCGCGCCAAGGCCCCGGCCAAGGTCGCCCGCTGGCAGTCCGCCTACAGCCACCGCGTGCTGTGGCATCTGGGCCAGCCGGTGGCCCTGACCGGCTTCAACGCCCGCCTGCCCGAGGTGGCCCAGGTGGGCGGTGTCCTTGTCCCGCCCGCCCTGCGTGGTCGCGGCCATGCGCGCCGCGCGGTCGGGCTGCACCTGGCCGAGGCGAGGGGCCATGGCCTGCGCCGCGCGGTCCTTTTCGCCGCCTCCATAGCAGCCGCCCGCGCCTATGAGGCGCTCGGCGTCCAGCCCGCGGGCGTCATCGGTCTCATCCTCTTTCCGCCTGGACAATGCGTATCGCCATGCCCCTGATCCGTGATGAGGTCGCGCACTCCCTCCACCGACTGCGCGAAACGATCGTCGCAGCAGCAGTGATCGCTTTTGGCGCCTGGCTCGTGGCCCGCGGTGGCTTCATCTACGTGCCGCTGGGCTTCGCGGCCTTGGCCTTGGGTGCGGGCCTGGGTGTGATCGCTCTGCGCCGCCTCCGCTTTGCCTCAAGTGGCGGCGCCCCGGGCGTTGTCGAGGTGGTGGAGGGCCAAATCTCCTACCTCGGCCCGCAAATCGGCGGGATGGTCAGCTTGCCCGATCTTGTGGAGCTTCGCCTCCTCACACTGCGCGGTCGCAAGGTCTGGCGGCTGAAACAGGCTGACGGGCAGGCCCTGCTGATCCCGGTCGAGGCCGCAGGCGCAGATCGCCTCTATGATGCCTTCGCCAGCCTGCCCGGCATGGACACGGCCACACTGGTCGCAGCCTTGCGACCGGACCCTTCTCAATCGGGCAGCCTCGGGCGGAACCTTGCGCCCGCTACGGAAAGCATGCGCACCATCTGGCAGCGCAAGGGCCGAGGCGTCCTGCGAACCTGATCTCTACAGGTGCTCTTTGCCATTCATTCTGGGGCAATCAGCCCCCGCCGAGCACTTTGAAGGTGGTTCGGAAGCCTTCGGCGTGGAATTTTCTCGCCAGAGTGGAGGGCCAAGGCACGGCGCGCCTCCCCTTGACTTGGGCGCCCGGGCAGGACAGGTCTTGCGCCTGAAGTTTCAAGCGATGCGGAGACCACCCGATGTCCATTCCTCAGTCCGGTGGCGGCCCGATCGAAGACTTCGCTGCGCTTGCCGCCTATATGGAACAGGGCTGCAAGCCCAAGTCCCGCTGGAGCATCGGCACCGAGCATGAGAAGTTCGGCTGGCTGACCGACAGCCGCGCGCCGCTGCCTTATGCCGGGGACCGCTCGATCTCGGCGCTGTTCGCGGGGCTGGAGGCGCGATACGGCTGGGCGCCGGCCCGCGAAGGCGCGAACGTCATCGGCCTGACGCGCGGCGACGCCAACATCAGCCTCGAGCCGGGCGGCCAGTTCGAGCTTTCGGGCGGGATGATGCCCGACCTGCATGCGGGTGCGGTTGAACTGCAGACCCATCTCGACGAGGTTGCCTCTATCGCTGGACCCATGGGCGTGCGTTTCATGGGCATCGGTGCCGCACCCGAATGGACGGCGGATGAGATGCCAGTGATGCCGAAGGGCCGCTACCGGCTGATGACCGATTACATGGGACGCGTGGGCACCCATGGCACGCAGATGATGTATCGCACCTGCACCGTTCAGGTGAACCTCGACTACGGCTCCGAGGCCGACATGGTGCAGAAGCTGCGCGTCTCGCTGGCGCTGCAGCCGGTCGCGACCGCGCTCTTTGCCTCCTCGCCGTTCTTTGAAGGCAAGCCGAACGGTCACCGCAGCTGGCGCTCGCGCATCTGGCGCGGGTTAGATGATGCGCGCACGGGAATGCTGCCCTTTGCTTTTCAGCCGGGCTTCGGGTTTCAGGAATATGTGGACTGGGTGCTCGACGTGCCGATGTACTTCGTCTACCGCGACGGCAAATACGTCAACGCACTCGGCCAGTCCTTCCGCGCCTTCATGAAGGGCGAACTGCCCGCCCTTCCGGGGGAAAAGCCCACGCTTTCTGACTGGGCCGATCATATGACCACCGTCTTCCCCGAGGCGCGCGTCAAACGCTACATCGAGATGCGTGGCGCCGATTGCGGTGATCAGGCGCATATCAACGCGCTGCCAGCCTTCTGGGTGGGCCTGATGTATGACCAGACCGCCCTCGACGCCGCATGGGATCTAGTGAAGGGTTTCGATGCCGAAACGCGCGAGGGCCTGCGCGTTGCCGCCTCTGTCAATGCTCTGCAGGGTGAGGCGGGCGGCGTCAAACTCCTCGACCTTGCCCGCGCCGCGGTCCGCCTGTCGCAGGCGGGCCTCGCCGCGCGTGGGTTTGGCGAAGAGGTCTACCTCGCCCCCCTGTTGGAAAGCCTCGCCACGGGAAAGACCCAAGCCGACCGCTGGCTCGACCATGTCGCGCATGACTGGGCAGGCAGTCTAACGCTCATATATGAGGCCGCGAGCCTCTAAGTGGGCGCAAGCCCTTTCATCTATTCATAAATATCCCGGGGGAAGGGCCTGCAAGGCACTGGGGGCAGTGCCCCCCTCTTACGTCTTCGCTCCGATCTTCGGCTCCGTTCCCGCCTTCAGCCGCTGCAGGTTTGCCCAGTGGCGCGCGTAAACCAGGACTGTCAGCACCACCACGAGCAGCAGAATCCGACCCTCGCTGAACAGCATGAGCCACAGTGACGACAAGGCCGCTGCGATCAGCGCCGAAAGCGAGGAAATGCGCGTGACCGCCGCGGTCACAGCCCAGGTGGCACACGCAGCCAATCCGACCGGCCAGGCCAGAGCCAGCAGGATGCCGAGAAAGGTCGCCACCCCCTTGCCACCACGAAACCCCAGCCAGACCGGAAACAGATGTCCGAGGAAGGCGGCAAGCCCCGCCACCTGCGCTGCATCCTCCGCCACCAGCGCCCGCGCGGTAAGCACGGCAATGCCGCCTTTGGCCGCATCCAGCACCAGCGTTGCTGCCGCTGCAGCCTTGTTCCCGGTGCGCAGCACGTTGGTGGCGCCAATGTTGCCCGACCCGATCTTGCGCAGATCACCAAGGCCCATCACGCGTGTGATCACCACGCCAAAGGGCACCGACCCAAGCAGATAGGCCAGCGATGCGACCAGAACCAGCGCCCCATATCCGGTTGAAAGCTCAGGCATCACTTCCTCCGGCCGCAAAGACCCGGACCCCGCCGACCCAGGTTCCCATCACTTTACCTTCCATCCGCTGGCCGTCAAACGGCGTGTTCTTGGATTTGGAGCGCAAGGTGAAACGATCCAGCAAGAAGGGCGCGTCCGGGTCGAACAGCACGAGATCGGCGGGAGCCCCCACCGACAGCCGCCCCTGCGGCAACCCGAGGCGCCGGGCCGGATTCAAGGCCATCGCGCGGAAAAGCTGCGGCAGCGTCATCGCCCCCGCATGATAAAGCCGCATTGCCGCGGGAAGAAACGTCTCGAGCGCAACTGCCCCGGCCGCAGCCTCCTCAAATGGCAGACGCTTTGATTCCTCATCCGCCGGCGTGTGCCAGGAACACAGGATGTCGATCACGCCTTCTGCCACCGCGTCAACCATCGCCAGCCGGTCGTCTTCGGCCCGCAACGGGGGAGAGAGCTTGAAGAAGGTGCGATAATCGCCCACGTCCAGCTCGTTCAGCGTGAGGTGGTGAATGGACGTGCCCGCCGTCACATCGAGCCCCTGCGCCTTGGCGCGGATCAGCGCGGGCAGGGATTGCGCCGTGGTGATCTGGTCGGCGTGGTAGCGCAGGCCCGTCATCTCGACCAGCGCGAGATCACGCTCCAGGCACATCCGCTCGGCCATCGGCGAGACGGCGGGAATGCCGTAGAGCGAGGCAAACTTGCTTGAGGTGGCAGAGGCACCCTCGGACAGGCCTGGGTCTTGCGGGTGGCCGACCACCAGCGCCCCGAGCGCGCGCGCATAGGTATAGGCACGGGCAAGGACCTTGGTGTTGGTCGTGACATTGCCGACATCGGTAAAGGCAATCGCGCCCGCGTCGAGCAGAAAGCCGATCTCGGTCATCTCTGCCCCGGCGCGGGCCTTGGTCAGGGCGGCCATGTGACGGATGCGCACCGGCGCTTCGGCCGCGCGGCGGGTGACGAATTCCAGCGTCTCGGGCGTGTCGATGGCGGGGTGGGTGTCGGGGCGCGCGATGATCGTGGTGACGCCCCCCGCCGCCGCAGCCAGCCCCGCCGAGCCCAGGCTTTCGCGGTGCCGCTCCCCCGGCTCGCCGATCTTTACGCCCAGGTCGACGATCCCGGGGGCAAGGCAGCGGCCAGCGCAGTCGATAGTCGTGCCTTTGGTCGTGGGGCCGTCGATGGCGGTGATGCGCCCGTCTGTCACGGTCAATGTGCCGGCGGCATCGGTTCCGGCCTCCGGGTCGATCAGCCGGGCGTTAACGAAATGGGTCTGGGGCAAGTCGGGGCACCTCCGCAGTCCAGTGGCGCGCGGACCTGCCGCAGCACTAGCGCGAAGAGGGCGGCAAGAGCAACCTTTGCGGATAGGCACAAGGGTGCGCGCCCCGGTCGTTTGCCGCGCCGAAGATTTCGCGACCTTTCGCCCCGGCCTGTCGACATCTGCCCAACGCCGCGCTCCTTTGGAAGCGGGAGGCGGGATCCGGCATGGTCAGCACGAGAGACATCATGACCACGCGAATTCTGATCCCCCCCGTGACGCAGCGGCATTGGCCCTTTCGCGTCGGGCCGGACCAGGGGCGAGGGCCATTGCGACCGTGCCGTGTTGCAAGTGCCAGTCAGTATCCTTGCAAGCCTTGCAAAAGAGCCCTGATATGGCGGCTTTGGCACGCAGCGCTTTACTCCTTTAACGAGGGATCCGGGGCCACAGAAGTCATCTATGCTCTGGCCCTCGGATAGAGAACCCAACCTCCCTCTTCCGGACTGAAAAGCCCCCTGGAATATCTATTGAAATGTCAATTTTTGCAGTATATTACGAGGCGGTCTTTAATAAGCATGTGAAGTCTCTCACCCTGCTGACCGCAGATCTTACTCTGGTTTGGGCCCTCGGCTTTGCCAATTGCGTCTTGCCAGGGAATGTCGAGGACGACATCTTTGTCGAAGGTTGCGGCGAGGGATAGCCGGTTGCCGTCTGTGACGATGATCATGAGCTTCTTTCTATCAATCTTCGGTGTTCCCGCTGATGACAATGACATGAGTACCGGAACCGCAGGCCAATGGCTCTTCAGCCCCCCCCTGTCGTCCGCCAGGAGCCCAACATGGCGCCCGCTCCCCTCAAACTCGAAGGCGGCGGCCCGCTTGCACGCGGTCGCCTCAGCTGTCCTCCGGCTGGATCAGCACCACTTCACCGGTCGATTCCAGCGCGCGGACCGCCATGACCACGGCCGTCATCGAGTCTTCGGCATCCTTCTCCTTGATCTTGCCGCGCTGGAGCATTTCTTCGCGCAAACCCTGCGACATGCGCTGCGACAGGTTGGCGAGGATGAATTCTGCCGTCTCTTCCAGCCCTGCCTTGCCAAGCGAGGCACTGAGCGCCGTCACCAGCACCGCCTGATCGAGTCCGCGGATGATCTTGGGCACATCGCGCGGCATGATCCGCGACGCAATGTGGCCAAAGGTGAAGATCGCCTTGCGCACTCGTTCGGCAAAGTCGGCATCGTCGGCGTCCAGTCCCTTCAGGACATCATCCCGTGTGCCGGCTGTCGCGACGTTCAGGATGGCGCCCACCCTCTCCACCGGGTCAGTGGCGAACGCCTTGGGGGGTTGGCTGTCCATCTGTTGCAGCAGGGCCGAGCCGATTCGGCGGACGGTTTCGGGGGCAACTTTGCTGGTCATCGAAACTGCGAGCGCCACCCGGCGCGCCCGATCCCCGGGAAGTTTGCTGAGGAGTTCGGCCGCTTTCGGCACCGGCAGTTTTGACAGGACCACAGCAGCCACCTCAACTGATTCGTCCTGCAGGGCGGGCAGCATCTGCTCTACCGGCAACTGAATCAGCCGCTCCCACGGGTCAGAGCGGGAATGGCTGCTTGCCATCCGCCGCAGTCGTGACGCAGCATCGGGCGACAGGTGATTTTCCATCACCGCCAGCGCGCCTTCCAGGCCGCCGGGGAACGCGATCCCCACCTCTTCCAGCTCGGAAAGGAATTCGGTCACGACAGAGGAGAGGGTTTCCTTGTCCACCAGTCGCATCTGGCTCATCTGTTCGGTGAGCGCTGTCTGCATCTGGTCGGACAGCGATGAGACCTGAAGCGGCGCGCCTTCGGCCAGCATGCAGCGCACGATGATCGCCGCCTTTTCCTTGCGCGTCAGAGCGCGCGGGCCAACAGGCCCGAGGTCCCGAGACACCATGCGCTGCACGGGGGTGATCCGTGCCAATGCACTGCCGTTCTGCGCCATGCCACTCTCCGATTCTGCGGTTGCAGGGAAGGTGGCATGGCGCGGTTAACGCGGCCTTAGCTCGAGGGGGTCGTCACGCAGATAGCCTTGGCCTGATCCCATGAATAGCCATCCTTGCAACTGGAGGCGGTGGTCAGTTTCGACTTGCTGTTGTGGCATCCCCCTTCGGCAGACGCAAATCCTGGCGCCAAACCAAGAACCATGGCCGCAAGTATGATGGTGATCCGCATCCTTGTCTCCCTCTCCAGGTCAGTTGCTGTAGGTCGTTCCGGTTTCTATAGCCGACGCGAGCGACGTCTCAGCCCAGGTGCCTGCGCCGCCACGGGCGCGAATTTCGGTCAACTGTGCCATGGCAAGCTCCGGCTCCGCCATCTCGACGAAAAGCTGACCGTAATAGCTGCGCGCCAGAATGTTGTCGGGGTTCAGCGCCAATGCGCGGTCATAGGCGGCGATGCCTTCCTCGACATGGCCGGATTTGCGCAAGGCAAAGCCCTTGTAGGTCATCACGCGGTCGGTCTCCCCTTCGGTCATCAGGGCAAGCATCTGCAGCGCTTCGTCCTCGCGTCCGAAATAGGCAAGCTCGCGCGCGGCCTCAAAGCGCTGGTCGTCGTTGATCAAGGCACCGTCCGCTGCGATGCAGGCCTTGGTCTTTTCGTCCCAGACCTCGCCCTTCTTGCATTCGGTTGTGGTCTTGGTCGTATCGGGGGGGGTGCTATCATTGCTGCCGGCGGCAAAGGCAGGGAAGGGCAGGGCACAAAGCAGGGCAAGGGCGATCAGGCGCATAGGTCATTCCTTGTGGATCAAGTCGAAGCGTATCATGCATTTTTGCCGATCCGGCAAGTTTATCAGGGTCGTGCCACCCTGCACCGATCAAAGATCTGCGATCAGCCAAAAACCCGGGCAAAGATCGTCTCGACATGCTTGGTATGATAGCCGAGATCGAACTTCTCCTCGATCTCGGCGGCGCTGAGGGCTGCCGTCACCTCCGGATCAGCCAGAAGCTCGGTCTTGAAATCGGCGCCCTTCTCCCAGACCTTCATCGCGTTCCTTTGCACGAGGCGGTAGGCATCCTCGCGGCTGACCCCTGCTTGCGTCAGCGCCAGAAGCACACGCTGGCTCATCACAAGTCCGCGAAAGCGGTTCATGTTGTCAGCCATGTTCTGCGAATAGATCACCAGCTTTTCCAGCAGCCCGGCCAGCCGGTGCAGCGCGAAATCCAGCGTGATGGTCGCATCGGGGCCGATCGCCCGCTCGACAGAGGAATGCGAGATGTCCCGCTCATGCCACAGGGCCACATTCTCCATCGCCGGGATCACGGCCATCCGCACCAGCCGCGCAAGGCCGGTCAGATTTTCGCTCAGCACCGGATTGCGTTTGTGCGGCATGGCCGAGGAGCCCTTCTGCCCCGGTGAGAAGAATTCTTCCGCCTCCAGCACTTCCGTGCGCTGCATGTGGCGGATTTCGACGGCGATATTCTCGATGGAGGAGGCAATGACGCCAAGCGTCGCAAAATACATCGCATGGCGGTCGCGGGGGATCACCTGGGTCGAGATCGTTTCGGGCACAAGGCCCATCATCTTGCAGACATGCGCCTCTACTGCGGGGTCGATGTTGGCGAATGTGCCCACGGCACCGGAGATCGCGCCTGTCGCAACTTCTTTGCGGGCGTTTTCAAGCCTTTCGCGGCCACGCTTCATTTCGGCATAGAACCGGGCGAAGGTCAGGCCCATCGTGGTGGGTTCTGCATGAATCCCATGACTGCGGCCAATGCGCAGCGTGTGCTTGTGCTCCATCGCGCGGGTTTTCAGCACGGCCAGCACCCGGTCCATGGCAACCAGCAGAAGGTCCGTCGCCCGCACCAGCTGCAGGTTCAGCGTGGTGTCGAGCACGTCGGAACTGGTCATCCCCTGATGCACGAACCGTGCCTCGTCCGCGCCTACGAGTTCCGCGAGATGGGTGAGGAAGGCGATCACATCATGTTTCGTCAAGGCCTCTATCTCATCGATACGGGCCACATCGAAGGTCGCGTCCCGCGCGCGCCACACGGCCTCGGCATTCGCCTTCGGGATCACGCCCAAAGCCGCCTGCGCATCGCAGGCATGAGCCTCGATCTCGAACCACAGGCGATACTTCGTCTCGGGCGACCAGATGGCGACCATCTCGGGGCGGGAGTAGCGGGGGATCATCGGTGGCTCCGCATTTGGGATGAGGGCTGATAGCCTTCCGGCGGGAGGAGGGCAAGCGGTGCGCAGGCGGGGGCAACGGGCTTTACCGGGGCAGGGGATGCGTCTAACCTGAGCGATCCTTGCGGGAGACCCCTCATGTCAGTCAGGCTGATCGCCCTTGCCGCAGCCCTTGTGCCCACGATGGCGCTTGCGGACTGGAATCCCCTGAGCGGCGCCGAGATCACCGCGGCGCTGACCGACCGCACACTGGTCTACGAGGATGGTGCCAAGCAGGAATTCCATGCGGACGGAGGCACGGTCTATGTCAAGGACAGCCCTTCGCGCGGGCATTGGGCCGTGCGGGCTGAAGAGTATTGCTCGGTCTGGCCGCCGTCGGACCGCTGGGATAGTTACGGTCTGGAAGGAGAGGGTGAGGCCATGCGGTTCGTGGCCAAGGACGGAAGTTTCACGGCAGGAACCTACGCCGCTCCCTGAGCGGACTGGCGTGACATGGCCCGGGTGATCGCGAGCCGTCGCAGAAACGCCACCAGAAACAGCGCCGTCAACACGAGAATGATCGTGGGCCCCGTGGCGCTGTTGATGAAGAAGCTGAGGTAAGTTCCTGTCAGCATTGCAAAAACGCATACCGCCACAGCCGTCATCAACATCCGCCCAAAGCTGCGCGCCACCAGAAAAGCAATCGCCCCGGGGGAGATCAGCAGGCCGATGGACAGGATCAGGCCAACCGAAGACAACGTGGCCACAATGGTCAGCGACAAGATCGCCAGCAGCCCATAGTGCAGCGCCCCGGTGGCGAGGCCCGAGGCTTTGGCCTGCGTTGGATCGAAGGATTGCAGCATGAAATCCCGCCACTTCGCGACCAGAACCGCCACCACCGCGGCGGATATCAGTCCTGCGGTCCACAGATCCTCAGATCCGATCCCCAGCATGTTGCCAAACAGCACATGGTCCAGATGCAGGCTCGTCGGTACGCCGGTGTAAAGCACGATCCCAAGGGCGAACATCCCCGAAAAGACCACGCCCATCACCGTATCCTGCTTGATCCGGGAATTCTGCGACAAATACCCTGTCAGAAGCGTGCAGCCCATGCCCGCCACAAAGGCACCGATGAGCAGGGGCAGATTCAGGATATAGGCCAGCACGATCCCTGGCAGCACGGCGTGGCTTACCGCATCGCCCATCAGCGCCCAGCCGCGCAGCACGAGGAAACAGGACAGAAGCGCCGTCGGCGGCGCCACGATCAGCGAAATCCAGAAGGCGTTCTGCATGAAGGGAAACTGGAACGGCAAAAGCAAGGTCTCGATCATGTCTGTACCTGCAAGGCTTCGGCCGCCCGGCGCCGTGCGGCGAGGATGCCGTGCTTGGGCGCGAACACAAAAGCTAGGAAGAACATCGTCGTCTGCAAAAGCACGATCACCCCGCCAGTCGCGCCATCAAGAAAGTAGCTGATATAGGCGCCCAACGTGCTCGTCCCCGCGCCGATAACGACGGACAGCAAAATCAACCGGGGAAAGCGGTCGGTCAGAAGATATGCTGTAGCGCCGGGCGTCACGACCAGTGCCACCACGAGGAACGCGCCCACCGTCTGCATCGCGGCGACCGTGCAGGCCGACAGCATGGCAAAGAACACCACCTTCAACACGTCAGGCCGCAAGCCGATGGAACGTGCATGGCTTTCGTCAAAGAAGGTAACCATCAAATCCTTCCACTTTGCCAGCAGCACCACCAGCGACACCGCGCCTATCAGCGCCAACTGCAATGTATCTTCGGGCGTGATGGCGAGGATGTTGCCCATGGTGATGGTCTGGATGCTGACCGACGCCGGACTGATAGATATGATGAAGAGCCCGAGCCCGAAGAAAGAAGTGAAGATCAGCCCGATGATCGTATCAACCTTCAGACCCGAACGGCCGGTCAGGAACAGCATTGCCCCAGCCGCAAGGCCGCCCGACAAAAAGGCCCCGAGCGCAAAGGGCAGGCCCAGAAGATAGGCACCTGCAACCCCCGGCACCACGGAATGCGAGAGGGCATCGCCGATCAGCGACCAGCCCTTCAGCATCAGGAACGCCGAAAGAAAGGCGCAGACCCCGCCCACAAGGGCAGAAACCCAGATCGCGTTGACCATGTAAGAATACCCGAACGGCTCCAGCAGATAGGCGGTCATGGCGCAGCCTTGGGCGGGCGCGCTGCGCCGTATTGCACGAAAGGGCGTTCGTCATCGGTGATGATCCGCACCTCACGGGCGTCGTCATCGTCATGCAAGTCCTTTCCACCAATGGTGAAATGCCGCAGGACACCGCCGAATGTACGTTCGAGGTTCTCATGGGTGAAGATCGTCTCGGTCGGCCCGTATGCCAGCACCGTGCCCTTGACCAGCACAGTCCGGTCGCAAAACTCCGGCACCGAGCCGAGGTTGTGGGTGGAGACGAGCATCACTCTTCCCTCATCCCGCAGGCTGCGCAGAAGAGTGATGATCTGCTCTTCGGTCTTCACATCAACGCCGGTAAACGGTTCATCCAGAAGGATGATCTGTCCCTCCTGTGCCAGTGCTCGGGCAAGGAACACCCGCTTCCTCTGCCCGCCCGAAAGTTCGCCGATCTGACGGTGGCGCAGGTCGGCCATGCCAACCCGCTCCAACGCCTCGGTCACCCTTGTCCGGTCGTTGCGGGAGGCAAGGCGGAAAAACCCCATGTGGCCATAGCGGCCCATCATCACCACATCCTCCACCAGAACCGGAAAGCTCCAGTCCACCTCTTCGGATTGCGGCACGTAAGCCACGAGGTTCTCTCCCAGCGCCTGTTTCACGGTGCGGCCAAGCAGGCGGATCTCGCCCGAAGCCAAGGGAAGAAAGCCCATGATCGCCTTAAAAAGTGTGGATTTTCCTGAGCCGTTCACGCCCACGAGTGCAGTGATCGTGCCACGCGGTATGGAAAAACCCGCGTCGCGCAGAGCGGTTTGGCCGTTGCGGTAAGTAACGGTGACCCCACGGACAAAAATCCCGCCGTCCACGGAAGAACCGTCCGGCAAGGTACTGGCGTCAAAACTCATTCTTTCCTTCCTGCCAGCCCGTCCACGATTGTTTGGGTGGTCACGCGCAACAGGTCGATATAAGTCGGCGTCGACCCCTCGGCCCCGCTAAGCGAATCTACATAAAGCACGCCGCCATAGCGCGCGCCGGTTTCGCGCGCCACCTGTTCGGCCGGGGCTGTGTTCACGGTGCTTTCGCAAAACACGACCGGGATCGCATGCTCGCGAACGCCGTCGATGACCGCCTTGACCTGCTTTGGAGTGCCCTGCTGATCGGCGTTGATCGGCCAAAGATAAAGCTCGTTCAGCCCCAGATCGCGGGCGAGGTAGCTGAAGGCGCCCTCGCAGCTGACCAGCCAGCGCTGATCTTCGGGAACAGCTCCTATCAGCTCGCGCAGCGGGCTCAGTTCTGCTCGCAGCTTCGCCTTGTAGAGCTTTGCATTCGCTTCAAAGATAGCAGAGTTCTTCGGGTCGGCTGCGGCCATAGCGCGGGCAATGTTGTCCACATAGATCACCGCGTTTTCCAGACTCATCCAGCTGTGCGGGTTCGGGCTGCCCTCGTATTTTCCGCTGCTGATCGGGATCGGGATTACCCCGTCGCTGACTGTGACCGAAGGGATATCGCCCAGATTGGTCAGAAATTGCGCAAACCAGACTTCGAGGTTCATGCCGTTCCACAGGATCAGGTCGGCGTCGCTCGCCCCGACGATATCCTGCGGCGTGGGCTCATAGCCGTGGATCTCGGCCCCCGGTTTGGTGATCGACACCACCTCCGCCGCGTCGCCTGCGACGTTGCGGGCCATGTCGGCGATTACGGTAAAGGTCGTTACTACTTTCAACTTGCCGTCATCGGGATTTGCGATCGCGGACAGGGCGGCCAAGGAAAGGCTCGCAGCAGTCAGGCAGAAGGGTATCGGGCGCACGGCTTGTCTCCTGCGGGTGATCTTCGGGTATATAGATATTGCTGTTGAGAAGCATTTGCAACTGTCTGCACGGAAGTGTTCGGGTTTCCTGCAATGTCGCGACCGGACCGGGGGCTGACGTTCTGGGAATTGACCGCGAGAGGCCGGCGGATCACTGTGCCAGTCTCTGCAGTGCAGCCCTGGGGGACCCCGCGCCATGACCGACACGACCTTTCTGTCCCATCTGCGCGAGACCCTGGCGCAAATCCGCACCGACGGATTGTGGAAGGAGGAACGTCTGATTTCAGGGCCGCAGGGCGCGCATGTGAAGATCGGCGGGCGGTCGATGCTGAACCTTTGCGCCAACAACTATCTCGGGCTTGCAGATGACCCCCGCCTGATCGCAGCCGCCCGCGCCGCGATGGAGGAGGAGGGGTATGGCATGGCCTCCGTCCGCTTTATCTGTGGCACCCAAACCCTTCATCGCGCGTTGGAAAGGCGGTTGGCGGCCTTCCTTGGCGCGGAGGATTCGATTCTGTTCGCTGCCTGCTTCGACGCAAATGGCGGGCTCTTTGAGCCGTTGCTCGGGCCTGAGGACGCGGTGATTTCCGACAGCTTGAACCACGCCAGCATCATCGACGGCATCCGTCTGTGCAAGGCGCAGCGCTATCGCTATGCCAATGCCGACATGGCCGATCTGGAGGCGCAACTCATCGCCGCCAAGGCCTCAGGCGCGCGACATGTGCTGATCGCGACAGATGGCGTGTTCTCGATGGATGGCTTTCTGGCCCCCCTCGCAGAAATTCGTGCCCTGGCAGATCGTTACGGGGCGATGCTGATGGTGGATGACTGCCATGCCACGGGCTTTATGGGACCCCAGGGGCGCGGCACGCCGGCCCATGCCGGGATCGCAGCCGATATCCTCACCGGCACGCTTGGCAAGGCTCTGGGCGGGGCGCTTGGCGGCTATGTGGCCGGGCCGCAACCGGTGATCGATCTTTTGCGCCAGCGTGCGCGGCCTTATCTCTTTTCCAACGCGCTGCCACCTGCGATTGTCGGGGCGGCGCTGGCCGCGCTCGACATCATCGAGGCGGCCGATGACCTGCGCGCCGAGCTATTTGCCAATGCCGCTTATTGGCGCGCGGGTCTGGCTGATGCGGGCTTTACCCTTCTGCCGGGCGAGCATCCGATCGTGCCGGTCATGCTGGGGGAGGCGCGCCTTGCACAGGCGATGGCTGCAGCCCTCGCCGAACGCGGCGTACATGTGGCGGGCTTTTTCTTTCCTGTCGTGCCAAACGGTCGCGCACGCATTCGCACCCAGATGAACGCACGGCTGACACGGGAGGACCTCGATTTCGGGCTGGAGGCGTTCCGCGCCGCGGGCCGCGCGGCCGGGGTGATCTGAACGGCGCCCACCCCCGGGTTTTCGGGGCAACGAATTTGCATCAGGAGGTCGGGAATGCAGAATGAAATGAAGGCCCTGGTCAAGGCCCGCCCCGAGCCGGGTCTGTGGATGGAAACCCGCCCGCTGCCCGAGATCGGGCCGGATGACGTGCTGATCCGCATCCGCAAGACCGGCATTTGCGGCACTGACATCCACATCTGGAACTGGGACGACTGGGCGCAGCGCACGGTCCCGGTGCCGCTTGTCACCGGCCACGAATTTGCGGGCGAGATCGTCGAGATGGGCCGCAACGTCGACGGCCTGCACCTTGGTCAGCGCTGCTCGGGTGAGGGGCATCTTATCGGGCGAAACAGCCGGCAAAGCCGCTCGGGGCGCTTTCACCTTGACCCCGAAACCCGTGGCATCGGGGTGAACGAGCCCGGCGCCTTTGCCCAATACCTGCGCCTGCCCGCCTTCAATGTCGTGCCCCTGCCTGACAGCATTGATGACGAAATCGGCGCGATCCTCGATCCTCTGGGCAACGCCGTGCATACCGCCTTGTCTTTCGATCTGGTGGGGGAGGATGTGCTGATAACCGGGGCAGGCCCAATAGGCATCATGGCCGCAGCGGTCGCGCGGCACGTGGGCGCGCGCCACGTGGTGATCACCGACGTGAACCCCGCGCGCTTGGCCCTCGCGACCGAGGTTGCCGATGTGACCCCGGTCAACGTGACCACTGAAAACCTGAAGGATGTGCAGACCCGCCTGCGGATGACCCAAGGCTTCGACGTCGGGATGGAGATGAGTGGCAATCAGTCAGCGCTCGACCAGATGGTCGAGGCGATGGTGATGGGCGGGCGCATCGCGATGCTCGGCATCCCCCCAGGCAAAAGCCCGGTCGACTGGAGCCGCATCGTCTTCAAGGCGATCACCATCAAAGGCGTCTACGGGCGCGAGATCTTCGAGACCTGGTACAAGATGATCGCCATGCTGGAAAACGGCCTCGATGTGCGACGCGTGATAACCCACCGCTTTGGCGTGGACGCGTTTGCCGAAGGATTCGCAACGATGCGGTCGGGCCAGAGCGGCAAAGTCGTGCTCGACTGGGTCTGAGCCTCAAAGCCTGCGCCAAAAGGCCGCAAATATCGCGATCATGGCCACAGGGCCAAAGACCGCGACTGGCAAGAGGACAGAGTTGAAGGCAGCACTGCGCGCTTCTTGTCGGCGGCCGAACGGGTCGGCCAGCTCCAACGTCCAGTGCCCATCGGAAGTGGTGACCGACAGAATCCGGTTGGCCTCGGAGGCGTCACGCGACCGCCCCGGAAGGGCGGGTTTTGCAAGAACTGCCTCGTCGACATCGCTCGACTTCAGCCGGATCGTGCCGCTTTCGTCGCGCACTACCCAGGCGATGTAGTCACCCGAGCCGGGGTTCGGCAGAACCAGCCCTTCGGCCGGCGCGCCCGCGAGCCGCATCTCGATCAACGGCAGCATCAGACGTGCCGTCTCGGTCAACTGAGTGTCAAGCTGGCGGTTGACCCAAGGTTGCAACAGGGCCGAGGTCGCCATCGGAAAGCTGACCACCGGCAAGGCCAGCCACAGCACCAGCCGCAGCCAGAGCCGGCCAGTGGGGGCAGGGTGCGGGTTGCGGTCCATCGGCGCCTCCGGCTGGGGTGTCCGGTGACCCTGCCATCCCCCTGCGCCAAAAGGCAACAGTCCTGCGGCCTTGCGGGGCGTGGGTCCGCCCTCTAGGCTTAGCTTTCCACAGCAAGAAGGGCATCCCATGCAGCCGGATCGGATCGGCGACGTCTCGTTCTGGTACAGCGACCTGGGCGGCCTGCCCGCGCGCCGCGCGGCGCTTTCTGGCGATACCGAGGTGGACATCTGCATTATCGGCGCAGGCTACACCGGCCTGTGGACGGCGCATTACCTCAAGGAGTCGGATCCGACCCTGTCGATCCTGGTGGTGGAGAAGGAGTTTGCAGGCTTCGGCGCGTCGGGGCGCAATGGCGGCTGGCTCACCGGCGGCTTTGCCTGGAACCACGAACGGTATCTGCAGTCTTCGTCCGAGGCGGGGGTGCGGGCAATGGTTCAGGCGATGAACGGCACGGTGGATGAGGTAATCCGCGTGGCCGAGGCGCAGGGCATCGACGCCGACATCCAGCGGACGGATGAGCTGATGGTGGCGACCCGCCCCGCGCAAGTGGCGCGGATGAAGGCTGAAGTGGCGCATCGCCGCCATTGGGGCGAGGACCGCGTGACCGAGATCACCGCCGCCGAGCTTGCCCGACGGATAGAGATTCCGGGCGCCGAGGGTGCGATGGTCGTGGGCAACGTGGCTCGCGTGCAGCCCGCCAAACTGGTGCGCGGCCTCGCGGCATTGGTGGAACGGCAGGGCGTGCGTGTCGTCGAAGGCACTGCAGCGCTCCGCCTCTCCCCCCGGATGGTCGAGACCGACCACGGTCGTGTCCGCGCGCGGGTGATCCTGCGCGCGACCGAAGGCTTCACGGCGGCTTTGCCCGGGCTGAAGCGCGATTGGCTGCCGCTGAACTCGGCCCAGATCGTGACCGAGCCGCTACCGGCCGAGGTCTGGGCCAAGATTGGCTGGCAGGGCCATGAAATACTTGGGGATTTCGCGAACGCCTATTGCTACTGCCAGCGCACGCGCGAAGGGCGTATCGCGGTCGGCGCCCGGGGTGTGCCCTATCTCTGGGGCTCGGGGCTCGACAGCTCCGGCACCCCGGATCCCGAAACCCTGCAACGCCTCACAGCCATACTGCACCGCCACTTTCCGGCAGCAAGGGACACGCGCGTAGCCCATGGCTGGTGCGGCGTTCTTGGCGTTCCGCGCGACTGGTGCGCAACTGTGGGGTTTGACCGTCAGACCGGCATGGGCTTCGCCGGGGGCTATGTGGGCGTCGGCGTCTCGACCTCGAACCTCGCGGGCCGCACGCTGGCCGACCTCGCCCTCGGCCATGACACTCCACTCGCACGCCTGCCTTGGGTCAACCGACGTGTCCGCAAATGGGAACCGGAGCCTTTGCGCTGGCTTGGCGTGACCGGCATGTATACCCTGCTCAACGCAGCAGACCGCCGCGAAGCGCGCCCCGGCGCACAGGGCTCCCGCCTTGCCACCCTCGGCAACTGGCTCACCGGCCGCTGACTGCTCCCGGCACCCGCCCCTTCACTTTTGCCCCAAATATCCCCGCCGGAGGCTCCCGCCCCCGCAGCCCCGCTGCCCTTGCAGATGTGCCGCCGGGGCAGGACCGGTCCTTACGGCGCAGGGCAGCCCATGATTTCAGACGCGTGACCATCGCCGAACACGGTGATCCGGATGCCGGATCTGTCCAACGCAAAAGGCGCGCCGCTTCCCGACACCATCTCGGTTGTGGCGGTCAGGTGCCTGCCCTGCCGCTCGACCATGCTCTGAGCGACCCAGACGTCCTGCATGTCGCTTTCAAAGACGACGACCTCGTTTGTGCCCCGGCTCGGCAAATCCATCCGTGCCGTCAGCCGCAGACCATCGGCGATCGGCTCGATTTCGCAACTGATCCCATCCAGACCAGCCTCCCTGCCGCCGATTGGCACCGCCTTCAGCGCACGCGCCACCACCTGTGCGTCAGCCCCCCCCTTGCCATCCGGATCCGGGCTCACTTCGGCTGCAACTCTCAGCGTCGCGGGGACGCAGATGTCCTTGCACACACCGATGTCGAGCGTCAGGTTCACCGTGACCGGAAGCCTGGGGTCGTTTGCCGTGATCTCCAGTGGCAAAACGACATCGTCGGTGTAGCCAAGGCTGTGGATCCCGTTGGTCAGGAACACCTTTGGCTGCGGCCAGTGGATTGCCACGGCCTTGAGGTTGCTTGATCCGCTCCAGTCAAAGCGCGGCGGGATGCCCGCGTCCCCGGGCGCGCGCCAGTAGGTCTTCCATTCCGGCGCGAGGCGGAGGTGCAGTCCCGTCATCTGGTGCCCGGCATCGACCCGCCAGCCCCCCAGCAGACCCGCCATGACCACGTCGTCGCCTGACGGACTCTCGGCAGCAGCGGGGGCCGCCAACACGGCGCAGGCGCCCATAACCAGGGCCAGGCGAAAGAGACGGCGGGGGGGAAGGGGCATATGGGACATGGCGCGAGCATAAAGCACCGCAGACCGAAGGAAACAACAATGGCGGGGGGTTGCCGCGAATGTGAGCGTCTTGCAGTGACGGCTTGAGCCTTCGCCCGCAAGTCGGCATCGTGTGGAGGAAAGGGGCCGAGTCGATGGACCTCAGTGGCAAGCTTCTCATCGCAATGCCGGGCATGGGTGATCCTCGCTTCGAAGGAAGCGTGATCTTGCTGTGCAGCTATTCCGGCGAAGGCGCCATGGGCCTGATCATCAACCGGCAGGTCCCCGGGCTGCGGTTGCACGGGTTGCTTGCGCATACCGGCATTGCGGCTGATTGCCTGGGCCGCGACGATCCTGTCCACAGCGGTGGACCGGTGGAACGGGGGCGCGGTTTTGTTCTGCATTCTGGCGATTGGGCCGCGCCCGGGGACGAGACGATGCGCGTGCCGGGGAACGTGACAGGCGGGCTGTGGATGACCCGTTCGCGCTCGATGCTGGAAGCGCTGGCCACGGGTGGCGGGCCGGAGCATCTGATCGTGGCCCTCGGGTATTCCGGTTGGGGCGCAGGTCAGCTGGACGCCGAAATCGCCCGTAACACCTGGCTTACGGCCGATGTGGACGAGACTGTGGTCTTTGGCACGCAGTGCGACGCGAAGTGGTCCGCCTCGCTGCGTGGCCTTGGGATCGAGCCGCTGGCGCTGTCCCCGGTTGCCGGTCGCGCCTGAACACCATGCAGGGGAGGGATCGGAGATGTTCAGGCGCAGAGAGCCGGTGCACGTCCCGTTTCTCCCTTGCCCAAATGCTGCAATGTGGTCCGTGCTGACCTGACCCGTCTTGCCGTCCCTTTCGCCGCCGCAGATCAGTCGCCGCGCGGACCTGCCTCTCGCGGTGCCGCGCCACGGTCCACCATTGCCCGGTGCGCGAGGGGAATGGCCGCTGCCCCCAGAGCCCGCGCGTTCGACCCGACAGATCCTTCCACGATCACCAGCGGTTCCACCCCTGCAAGATCCAGCCGGAAATAGGCTGCACGTGTGCGCCCGGTCAGCGCCGCGCGCACGGCGCGCGGCAGCCAGCCATCGATCAGGACAGCGTCGAATTCCAACAAGGTCGCCGCACTCAGAATGGCACTGGCCAGCGCCCCGGCCGATTTGTCGATCCAGCGATCCAGAACGGCGGGAGGCACTTGCCAGTCTTCGGGGTCAGCCCAGAGGCTTTCGGAACTGTGACCCGCAGCTTCCATTGCCAAAGCGAGGGTCGAGAGCGACGCTACGTCCATCAGCCGGCACATCTGGCCGTCCGGCCCGGGCACAGGCAGCGGACCCAGACCCGCTGCGTTACCGGTGCGCCCGGTGAAAAGGCGGTTGCCGAGCACCAGCCCGCCGCCGATGATGTAGCCAAAGAAGATGCACATGAAATCCTGCGGCTTTTCGGCGGTGCCGAATACAAGCTCCGCCCCGCAGGCGGCGGTGGCATCGTTCTGGACGAAGACCGGCAGCCCGGTCAGCACCTGCAGATCAGCGCGCACGTCGCTGTGGCGCCAGGCTTCCATCTCCTCGGCCGGGGCGCCGATGAAATCCACCCAGTTCCACAGCTGGAAGGGCATCGCCACGCCCATGCCGCCAAGCCGCGATCTTGCCTCCTCGGGCAGCGTTGCCAGCAGATCGGGCAATGTCCCAGCCACGAAGGCCAGGATGCTTTCCGGCGTGGGATAGCGATAAAGGCTTCGGCGGCTGGCTTGTACGGCCCCAAGAAAGTTTACCACCACAAGGTCCGCCGACCGGCGCCCGATCTTCAGCCCCAGGAAATATGCGCCGCCGGGGGCGATTGACATTGGCACCGAAGGCTGGCCGATGCGCCCGCGCACGGGTTCCCCCCGCAGCAAGAGCCCGTGCTGCTCGAGGTCGCGCATGATCACCGAGACGGACTGTGCCGAAAGCCCGGTTGCGCGCGCAATGTCGGATTTCGCAAGCGCCCTGTGCCGGCGCACCAGCGACAGCACCAGCCGCTCGTTCTGGGCGCGCATTTCGGTCTGATTGGTCCCGCGCCGGTCGCCCGGTTGGACCAGTGGTCGTTCTGCGATGTTGTCAGTCCCGCTTGCCATCGCTCATTGCATGCCTGCGCTCGGTGTGTCGGGCGCGCGCACCACACCCTTGCGCAGGATGACATTGGCGTAAAGCGCGGTTTCCGAGGTGGCCACGATGGCATGAGCCGCCCTCACCCGCGGATAAAGCGCGGCCCCTGCCAACGGCTCGACCAGCAGTCCCCGCGCAGCACAGGCCGCGTCGATGGATCGGTGGATCGGCCCCGACTGCGCGGGATCGTTGTGCAGGCTGGCGCGAAAGATGCCTGCAGGCGAAGGCCGGCCCGCCGCATCCTCGTCAATGGGGAGGACCTGCAGGATCGCCTCCAGCAGCGGCAGAAGCCCGTGCCCGTCTGCCCGGATCAGCCGCCGCGCATGCTCCTGCGCGGGATAGTTCCCGTCCACCAACGCGATTTCGTCGCCATGGCCCATTGCCCGTAGTGCGAACAGCAACTCGGGTCCCAGAATTGCAGGCAGTCCCAGCAGCATCTTTAATTCTTTCGTTTTGTTTGCGCCGAAATGCAGGCATCTCTCTCCGCCTCGGGACGGCTCTTGAGTGCAGGTTGATCCGGTGGTTTGCGCGCTGTCAACAATAAATCACTTTAATGGATTTATCTTGACGCGGGGCCGTGAATCGGATTGTGATCCACGTCGACGCGGCGGGAGAAACGTCTGCGGCGCGTTGAACCGCGGGGCGACAGGCTCCGTATCCTTGGGAGGAAACTTATGAAACTCATGACGAAAGCCCTTATGGGCGCGGCAGTGCTGGCGCTTTCCTCGGGCATGGCGATGGCAGAAGGCGTTTCTGCCTGCCTCATCACCAAGACTGAAGCCAACCCCTTCTTCATCAAGATGAAAGAGGGCGCACTTGCCAAGGCCGCCGAGCTTGGCGTTGACCTCAAGACCTATGCCGGCAAGGCCGAGGGCGACAATGAAAGCCAGGTCGCGGCCATCGAGACGTGCATCGCCGATGGTGCCAAGGGGATCCTGATCACCGCTACCGACACCAAGGCGATCGTGCCGACGATTGAAAAGGCCCGTGCCGCGGGCCTTCTGGTCATCGCACTCGACACCCAGCTTGATCCGCCGGAAGCAGCCGACGCGACCTTCGCCACCGACAACTTCCAAGCGGGTGTTCTGATCGGCAAATGGGCAGCGGGCACGCTTGGTGACGCGGCTGCCACCGCCAAGATCGGCCTTCTGGACATCAACGCAAGCCAGCCGTCGGTCGACGTGCAGCGCAATCAGGGATTCCTGACCGGCTTCGGCATCGACGTCGTCGACGTGACCAAGAACGGCGACGAGACCGATCCGCGCATCGTTGGCAACGAATATTCGAACGCCAACGAAGAAGGCGGCCAGAAGGCGGTCGAGAACTTGCTGCAGAAAGACCCGGGCATGAACGTGATCTACACGATCAACGAGCCCGCTGCTGCCGGGGCCTATCAGGCGCTGAAGTCGCTTGGCCTTGAAAAGAGCGTGCTGATTGTGTCGGTCGACGGTGGTTGTCCCGGCGTGAAGAACGTCGCGGAAGGCATCATCGGTGCCACGTCGCAGCAGTACCCGCTGCAGATGGCGGCGCTTGGCGTCGAGGCTATCGCCAAGTTCGCGGCCGACGGCACCTTGCCTGCACCGACCGAAGGCAAGAAGTTCTTCGACACCGGCGTTTCGCTGATCACCGACAAGTCGGTTGACGGCGTGGAGTCGATCGACACCACGAAGGGCACCGAGCTCTGCTGGGGTTGATCGGTTCCCCGTTTGGATCCATGCTTGAATGAGAAAAAGGGGGCAGATGCAAATCTGCCCCTTTCACAAACAAGGCAGGCCCGTCATGGGCCCTACGGGGAGAAAGAGAACGATGGCTGACCCGCAGGACCTGAACCAGGTGCTGGAAAAAAGTGACATGCAGGTTGCGCGGTTCGAATCGTCGAAAAGCTCTCCCCTGGAACGGTTGCAGCATTTCTTGCATTCCAGCCCCGCTGCAGTTCCCCTTATCATCCTCGCCATCTCCATCGCGGTATTTGCGGTACTGGTCGGCTCCAAGTTCTTTTCGCCGTTTGCCTTGACGCTGATCCTGCAACAGGTGGCGATCATCGGCATCGTTGCCACCGCGCAGACACTGGTGATCCTGACGGCGGGCATCGACCTGTCGGTGGGCGCGATCATGGTGCTGTCGTCCGTGGTGATGGGGCAGTTTTCGCTGCGCTACGGGTTGCCTGCACCGGCTGCGATCTTTGCGGGCATCATGGTTGGCGGCCTCTGTGGCTGGATCAACGGCATGCTGGTGGCGCGGCTGAAACTGCCGCCCTTCATCGTGACACTCGGCACCTGGCAGATTTTCTCGGCCACCATCTACATCTACGGCCGCAACGAAACCGTGCGCAGCCAGGATATCGAGGCCGTGTCGTTCCTGTTCCAATGGTTTGGCACCACAATCAAGATCGGCCCCGCCGTCTTCACCTATGGCGTGATCCTGATGCTGGTTCTGGCGGCTCTTATGTCCTACGTTCTGCGCAGCACGGCCTGGGGTCGCCATGTCTATGCCGTGGGCGATGACCCGGATGCCGCCCAACTGGCGGGCGTGCGCGTCGGCCCGATGCTGATCAGCGTCTACACCATTTCGGGCCTGATCTGTGGGCTTGCGGGTTGGGCGCTGATCGGCCGCGTAGGCTCGATCAGCCCGCAATCGGGGCAATTCGCGAACATCGAATCGATCACGGCCGTGGTGATCGGCGGCACCTCGCTCTTTGGCGGGCGTGGCTCGATTCTCGGCACGCTGTTCGGGGCGCTGACGGTGGGGGTGTTCGCGCTTGGCCTCCGCCTTTGGGGCACCGACCCGCAATGGACGTTCCTGACCGTTGGCGCATTGATCATCGTCGCTGTGGCCGCCGATCAATGGATCAGAAAGGTGTCATCATGACCGCGGCCATCCTTACCGCCCGCAATCTGGTCAAGCGCTACGGCAGGGTTACAGCACTCGACCATTGCGATTTCGACCTGTACCCCGGCGAGATTCTGGGCGTGATCGGCGACAATGGCGCCGGAAAATCAACCCTGATCAAGGCCATCTCGGGGGCCGTGATCCCGGATGAAGGCGAGATGCACCTGGAGGGGAAACCCATCCGATTTACCTCGCCCATCGAGGCGCGCACCCACGGCATCGAGACGGTGTACCAGACCCTCGCGATGTCGCCTGCGCTGTCAATCGCCGACAACATGTTCATGGGACGCGAGTTGCGCAAACCAGGGATCATGGGATCGGTGTTCCGCATGCTCGACCGCCCGGCGATGGAAAAGTTCGCGCGTGAAAAGCTGAACGAACTGGGTTTGATGACGATCCAGAACATCAATCAGACAGTGGAAACCCTCTCGGGCGGGCAGCGTCAGGGTGTGGCCGTGGCCCGCGCTGCGGCCTTCGGCTCGAAGGTGGTGATCCTCGACGAACCGACCGCGGCCCTTGGCGTCAAGGAAAGCCGCCGGGTGCTGGAGTTGATCCGCGAGGTGCGCGGGCGCGGCATTCCAATCGTCCTGATCAGCCACAACATGCCCCATGTGTTCGAAGTGGCAGACCGTGTGCATATTCACCGCTTGGGTCGCAGGCTTGCCGTGATCAACCCGCGCGAACATTCGATGTCGGATGCAGTGGCCTACATGACCGGGGCAAAGCTTCCCGATGGCGTGACCGAGCAGGCCTGACGGCAATGCGAGCACGCTGCCGGGGTTGAAACTCTGGCGCAGGTTCCCAAGTTATGGTCTACCCCGCCCCGGGACGCGCTCAGCCGCACTCGATGATCACTGCCTCGACGAGGGAACGCCGACCAGATGTCACTTGCCCTGATCGCCGCGCTGCCTTTTCTTGGCGCGCTCCTCCCCGGGCTGATGATCCGGGCGGGCCGCTCCGCCTGTGCGCTGGCGGCGGGTTCTGTCACTGCGCTGGCGCTGCTGCTGCTTGGCCTGAACGCCCCCGCGGTGCTACGCGGTGAACTGGTGCAGACCCGGATCGACTGGGTCCCGGGCCTTGGCCTGAATGCCAATTTCATGCTGGACGGGTTGGGGTTGCTGTTTGCCGGGTTGATCCTTGGGATCGGTCTGCTGATCATCCTTTACGCGCGATTT
>Ga0105047_10002980_pt1 | contig 30012 bp, 27 predicted proteins | sample MAT04_FD_78384 | JGI IMG/M metagenome (GOLD analysis project Ga0105047, IMG submission 78384) | Freshwater microbial communities from Lake Fryxell liftoff mats and glacier meltwater in Antarctica - MAT-04 (megahit assembly) | ecosystem: Environmental > Aquatic > Freshwater > Ice > Liftoff... | reverse complement strand
GGCGGCGACCCGAAGTCGATCGAGGCGTTCCACGCCTTCGGCCTCGACTACGTGAGCTGTTCCCCCACGCGCGTGCCAATCGCGCTGCTCGCGGCCGCACAAGCCAGCCTACGTACTCCCCCGACAACTGCTACGACAGGGCCGAATTCATGACGCCGGTGAACGTTCCGCTCACGACCGACAGCACGCCACAGGTCAGCATCGACGTCGAGCTCCACGACGGCACGCCGGCGCACATCCGCACCGTGCGCCCCGACGACGAACCTGCACTCAGCGCGATGCTCGCAGGGTTACCTGCCGAGGAGCGCGTGGCCATCGCGGGCTGGTCGACCGACACGCTCGAACGCCTCGCCGCCACCATCGCAAACGCACGCGACGACGAGGGCCAAGCGCTGGTCGCCAGCTCGCTCGAAGGTGATGTCGTCGGCGTCGGCCGCTGGATGCGCATGCCGCGCATCGACGACGAACTCGCGCGGGCGGAAGCGTGGGTTGCGGTCGCCCACGTCGACCACCGTGACGGCCTAGCCACGAGGCTGCTCGAACAGGTCGCCCGGTCGGTAAAGGCTGCGGGCATCGACGAGCTCGTCGGCGAGGTTGACGAGCGCAACGCCGGCATCCTCGCGACGTATCTCAACCTCGGATTCGCGAACGATGCCCGGAGCTATGAGCACGCCACGCAGGTGCACCTGCGGCTCGACTTCGACGACGCGTACCTGCGCCGCTCCGATCTGCGCCACCGCGACGGCGGGGCGGCGTCGCTGCAGGCGATGCTGCACCCCGCGAGCGTTTCCGTGGTGGGCGTGTCAGCCAGCGGGAAGGGCATCGGAGCAGCCATCGTGGGCACCCTTGTCGCGGGGGAGTATGGCGGCAGGCTCGATGTCATCGGCAGACGCGACGGAACGGTGCACGGCATCACCATCACTCGCGCCGCGACCGGCGCCCTGAGCGCCGTCGACCTGGCGGTCATCTGCGTGCCTGCAGCGGGAGTGCTCGACGCGGTCGGCGAGGTGCTCGTGGCGGGTGCTCAGGTCGTGTGCGTCATCTCGGCCGGCTTCGCGGAAGCAAGCCCGGAAGGCGGAGCGCAACAGCAGCTACTCCATGATCTGGTGCGCAGCCACGGAGCGCGCCTGGTGGGTCCGAACTGCCTCGGTATCGCGCGACCGAGCATCGGGCTCGACACGACCTTCGCACGCGCGCCGTTCGCGCCGGGACACCTCGCATGCGGCTCACACAGCGGCGCGGTACTGCTCGCACTGCGTGAGCTTGCCGAAGCGCGCGGCTTCGGGTTCTCGTCGGTCGTCTCGCTCGGCAATCGCGCTGACGTTGGCACGACCGACCTGCTGGAAGTCTGGGAAGACGACGAGCTGACTCGTGGCATCGTGCTGTACCTCGAGTCCCTGGCAGATGCTCGTCGATTCACGCGCGTTGCTGCTCGAGTCGGTCGCGCCCGACCGATCGTGGTGCTTCACGGCGGCTCCACGGACGCGGGCGTTCGGGCCGCTGGCTCACACACCGCAGCACTTGCGACGTCCCACGCGGTCGCTGACGCGGTGTTCGCAGATGCGGGCGTACTCGTCGCCGACGGGATCGGCCAGCTCGCTGACATCGTTGCCTATCTCGAGCTTGCGCCGCTGACTGCAGGTCGGCGTCTCGCGATCGTCACTAACGGTGGCGGCGTTGGCGTGCTCGCAGCCGACGCGGCTGCGGCCGGAGGGCTCTCGATCGCCGAGCTCTCGGAGACCACGCAGGCGAAGCTTCGCGCCGCGCTTCCACCAGCAGCCAGCGTCGATGACCCGATCGACTTGCTCGGCTCCGCCACGGCCCCGCAGTACGCCAGCGCCATTCACGCCGTACTGCTCGATGCCAACGTCGACGCAGTCCTCGTGCTCCACACCGCGACGAGCACGACTCCCACCCAGGTGGTCGTCGAAGCCATCGCCTCTGCCGTCGATGCCGCTGCTGTCGATGATCCGTCGACGACCGCTCGTCCTGTGATGGTGACGCTACTCGCGCACGATGCACCCGCACGGATCGACACTCAGTCGCGAAGCATCCCGGTCTACCCGACGCCCGAGGCGGCTGTGACAACGTATGCGCGTGTGTCTGCGCACGTGCGTCAGCGCGAGCTGGCCCGTCCCACGCCCGTGGCTGTGACCCAGATCGACGCGGACGCTGTGCGGCGCGTGCTAGATGCCCATCCCGCCGGCGACGACGGGTGGCTCACGGCGCAGGCCTGCGGCGAGGTGCTCACTGCGGCGGGAATTCCCACCCCGGTGTCCGAGTTCGCGGACGATCCGATTCATGCGCAGGCCGTGGCTGTGCAGATCGGCTTTCCAGTGGCACTCAAAACGGTGGGGGCGACATCAGCAGTCCACAAGCGCGCGCAGGGGGGCGTGTGGCTCAATCTCCGTGATCTGGATCAGGTGCGAGACGCTGCAGCGCAAGCAGGAGGCCGGGTCCTCGTGCAGGCGATGGCCCCTGCCGGCGCGGAGTTGATCATCGGCATCGCTCGATCAACCTCGGCGGGGTCGCTCATCGGGCTTGGACCCGGGGGATCTGGGGTCGAGCGAACGGCTGACATGAGCTTCCGCCTGATCCCTACCAACGAGCGCGCCCTCGATGATCTGCTGGCGCGACATCCCGTGCGGTCGCGCCTGACGGACGATGCGGCGCGCGCTGCGGTGCGGGGCGTGCTGCTGCGGGTCGCGGCCTTGGCTGCTGCGTTCCCGCAGCTGTGCGAGGTGGACCTCAACCCGCTCGTGGTGAACGCTGACGGTTGCAGTGCGGTCGATGTGCGCATCCGGTGCGCTGCACCGGATGCAGTCGGCCTGGGCTAAATCGGGCTCGTTCGCGCAACCCCTCACATGCCCGCGAGCGCACCACTCGCCTCGGCGGCCGCACTGGGCATTGATGCCCATGCAGCATCAACCACGCGCCCGTTGTCGGCTAAGGTACGTACATGGATCTCGACCTTCGCCGCGCACGCTATTTCCAGACTGTGGCGCACGAGCTGCACTTCGGTCGCGCCGCGCAACGCCTCCACCTCGCTCAGCCCGCACTCAGCCGACAGGTAGCCGCCCTCGAACGCGAGCTCGGCGTGACACTGTTCAACCGCAGCACGCGCCACGTGTCGTTGACTGCGGCCGGCGCGATGTTCCTGGCTGAGATAGGCCCGGTCATCGATGCGGCGGACGCCGCTATTCGGCGCGTTCGCCATGGCGAACGGGGAGCCGGCACGCTCGTGATCGGGTTCATGCCCGGGCTCTCGCTCCGGCACGCGATCCACGCGGTCACCGACGAGTTCCCTGGCGCGGAAATCGAGATGCGGGAACTCAGCTGGGTCGATCAGACCGATGTCATTCGTGACGGTACCGTCGACGTGGCACTCGCGCGTCGACCGATCGACTCCGAAGGCCTTCGCCTGCAACGCGTTATCGACGAACCGCGCGGCGCGCTTGTGGCGTCGGACCACCCACTCGCACGGGACGCGGCCGTCAGCATCGCCCAGCTCGCTGACTACCCCGTCATACGACATCGCAACGGCGGGATCTGGGACGACTACTGGACGGTCAATCCCCGACCAGACGGATCGATCCCCATACCCGGCCCTCTGGTCGAGACCGTGCCTGAGAAGCTGGCCGTCGTCGCCAACGGCACCGCAATCACCTTCGTGCCCCGGAGCGCAGCTCACGCATACGCACATCCCGACGTGGCCTGGGTCCCCATCACTGACATCGATGCCAGTCGCGTCGTGCTGGCATGGATGCCGGGACGGCGCAGTCGATTGCTGCGTGCCTTCGCGGCAGCGGTGGCGCATGCACCAGACGAGGTGGTCAGAACCCCGACTCGCTCGCGCGTATCGACGAGCTGATTCGCGACCTCGCTGCGCATTAATGCCGACTGAGCATCAATGCGCCGCGTTCAGCATTGGACTTGCGGCGGCGCTGGAACCAGTATGAGCATCCCCAACGCGCAGCAGGATTCTCATGGCTACAACCTCCATCGGCACCTATACCACCCAGCGAGTGTCCATCGATTCTGATGGCACCAAGATGGTCGGCACACTCCTCATGCCTACGGGCACAACCGAGCCGACGTCGGCCTTTGCGATCATCGGGCCGATTGGCTTCGTCAAAGAGCAGTCACCCATCCAGTACGCCACACGCCTGGCACGCCTGGGTCACACGACGTTGATATTTGACCCACGGCATTTCGGCGAGACCGGCGGCGCGCCGTTGCAGTACGACTCGCCCGTGCGCAAAACAGCTGATCTGGAATCAGCCGCTGCATTCCTCGCCCAGCTTCCGACCGTCGATCCAAGCCGGATCGGTGCAATCGGCATCTGCATGGGCTCGAACTGGGCGGCCGCAGCAGCGGCAGCCAGCGCATCATCGATCTCGCGAGTAGCGCTGGTCGCGGGCGCATACCTGCTGCGGACAAAGATGGTGGCCCGCTACGGTGGACAGCAGCAGTTCGACGAGTGGGTGGCCGCCACGGCGCCTGCGCACCAGCACTTTCTTGAGACGGGCGAGACCGAATACCGCACGATGGTTGCCGAGCGGATGGAGGATAGCTTCTTCAATTTCGATGTCCCGTATGCCTGGTACTCGAACTGGATCCGGCACGATCCACTGACCTACCGAGGCCTGTGGGGCAATCGCCTCGCGACCGTGAGCGAACATGAGCTGTGGCAGCACGACGCCGAGCAGTCGTTCAGGTCGATGCGCGTGCCAACGTTGGTGGTCAACAGTACCGATTCAGCCACCGATCTGGCGACCGTCGAACAGCTTGTCAAGCACTTGCAGTGCGACAACCATCTGGTTGTCACCGGCGACCAGATCCAGGTGCAATTCTACGACGACCCGTTGACAATCGACATCACAGTCGACCACATCCATGCATGGACCCACGCATGAGGAGCAGATCGCACGCGGTGGACCCCTATGCCGGCATTCAAGCGGCAACTCGCGAGCACCAACGCAGCCACGGCTGCGGCGCATACACCTACCAGGACGGGGCCCTGCCCGGAGTTATCGCTGCAGCGGTGGGCGCCAGCCGCATCGTTGAGGTCGGCACCGCACTTGGCTACACCGCCTGCTGGCTGGCCGCCGCCACGCCGACCACCACAGTCGACACCATCGAGTTCGACCCCGACCACGTGCACCTCGCGCGAACACAGATCTCCTCAGCAGGCCTCTCAGGCCGCGTCACCGTCCACCTCGGCGATGCCGACGAGGTCCTCACCTCACTCCTGCGGGGCGCATACGACGTCGCGTTCTTCGACGGCTTCACCCCGACCACAACGACGATCACGCACCTACGCGCGTGTCTGCGCGACGGCGGCGTGTTGTTGGCGGCGAATCTGACCCTCGGCCCCGCGCGCGACGTGCTCCGCGAACTCCACAACCCAGCGCTGTGGACGACACACTCCTTCGGCGAGACCGCGATCTGTGTCAAAACGGAACACGTCGAAGCGGGGGGCCGCAGCGCGCCGCCCACACCGCCACCGCCGAGGCGAACGTGACGGCGGGGCGCTCAGATCGCTTCCACCACACGGCGCAGTCGATCGCGGATGTCTGCCGCAATAGGCGCGAGGCCATCGTTGTCGACGAGCGACAGCATCCGCTCGGCATCGATCGCTGAGATGCAGGTCACGTCGCCCTGCTGGTAGACGACCACATTGCAGGGCAAGAGCACGCCGAGCTCCGGTTCAGCCTGCAGCGCCTGATGCGCGAGCGGCGGGTTACAGGCTCCCAGAATCACGTACGGCTCGCGATCAACCCCGAGCTTGTCATGGAGCGTTTGCTGCACGTCGATCTCGCACAACACGCCAAAGCCTTCGAGCTTGAGCTCGGCGCGCACGCGCTCCACCGCCTCGGCGAATGGCAGCGTGGTCGTTGTGGCGAGCGTGTATCCGGAAGTGGTCATGCGTGGTGCTCCTTGCGTTGACGAGATGGTCAATGTCCGAATCGTACGGTGGGCAGGATGCGCCTGAGCCAGCGCGGACATGCCCACGCGGATGCACCCAGCAGCCGTAGGAGCACGGGCATGAGCACCAAGCGGATCAAGAATGCGTCGAGCAGCACCGCCACGCCGAGGATGACACCCATCTCCTTCGGTGGAAGCGGTCCGGAGATGGCGAAGGTCAAGAAGACCGCGACCATCACTGCGGCTGCGGCGAAGATCACGCGCCCGGAGTGCGCTAGTCCGCCGATCATCGCCTCGCGCGGCTCGCCCGAGCGGTCGTAGTGCTCCTTCGCCGACGCGAGCAAGAAGACGGTGTAGTCCATCGAGATCGCGAAGATCATGGCGAAGAAGAATACGGGCGCCCACGCGTCGAGAAAGCCCTGCGAGTCAAAGCCGAGTAATCCAGCGCCGTGACCCTCCTGGAAGATCAGGCGGCCGATGCCGAACGCCGCGGCGACGGCGAGCAGGTTGGTGAGCACGCCCACGGCTGCGATGAGCGGCGCCTGCAAGGCCACGAGCAAGAGCACGAACCCGAGCGCGAGCACCACGCCGATCACGAGCGGGGTGGAGTCGGCGAGCACCGCCTCGAGATCGTGATTCTCCGCCACCGCGCCTCCGACGAGCGCTCCGTCCGGCAGGCTCGAGCGAAGACGGTCAATGGCGTCGCCGAGCTTGGGGTCCGACGGCTCGAGCTTGGGAATGGCCTGCAACAGCACGCGACCGCCGTCGCCGGGCTGCGGGGGCATCACGCGTTCGATCGATCGATCTGCCGCGACGAGCTGCGTGACCTGCTCTGCCTGCGTCGTTGTCGTGACGATCTGGAGCGCACCAGGGGCGCCCTTGCCGAACGCCGCCTGCACGGCGTCGTATCCGACGCGCGAGGAATCGTCGCTCGGCACGACCTTGATCGACGGCATGCCGGTTCGGAGGCCGAGCACCGGCGAGGCCAGCACGAGCACGAGCACGAGGGCCGGCAGCCCGTAGCGCACCGGGTGCCGCCAGAGGCGCTCAGCCCACCGGGCAAACCGGGGCGATCGATGCTCGCCTGCGTGCACCCACTTGAGTCCGAGCGCATCCACCTTCAGCCCGAGCTTCGCGAGCACCACTGGCAGCAGCGTGAGTGACGCGACGAGCACGAACAGCACGGACACCATGATCCCCAGGCTCATGGATCGAAACGCGGGGCTGGGCACGAGCATGACCGCACTGAGTGACACGAGCACGGTCACTCCGGAGAACAGCACGGCCTTACCAGCGGTGTCCATTGCCACGGCCGTCGCCTCACGCGCAGAGAGGTTCGATCCGAAGAATGCGCCGCGGAATCGATGCACGATGAACAAGGCGTAGTCAATGCCGAGCGCGAGCGCGAACATGAGCGCGAAGTTCATCGCCCAGATCGAGATGTCGGCGAACTGCGAACCCAGGTAGAGCATGCCCGCAGACGACGCGAGACCAATGATCGTGAGCATCAGCGGGAGTCCGGCAGCGACGAGGGAACCGAATGCGACGAGGAGGATGACCAGCGTCACTGGCCACGAGTACATCTCCGACTTCATCATCGCGGTGCGGTTGGCCTCGTTGAAGTCAGACCACATGCCCGACGAGCCGGTGAGGTCGGCGCGCACATCTCCGCGCCCTGCTTTCGAGATGTCACCCTTGAGGCGCTCGGCGGCGGCCACCATGTCAGTCGCGCTGCCTTGGGCACCAGCCATGATGATCGCGGTGCGCCCGTCCTGCGAGATGGACTCGCCCGCACGAGGAGGCGTGACGGCGCCCAGCTCGCTACTGCTCGAGAGGACGGCGCTCACATCCCGGATCGTCGCGGCGAAGGCGGGATCGTCGATCGTCCTGGTCGGGGAGTGCACGACGACCATGAAAGCGCTGCTCGATGCGCCGTCGAAGTTCTTCTGGATGAGGGTTCGTGCGGTCACGGACTCAGAGCCACTGGCCTCCCAGCCTGCGCCCGACAGCGCGTGCTCCACGCGCGGCGCAAGGGCGCCGAGGCCGACGGCAACGATCACCCAGGCAATGACGACGAGGCGGCTATGGCTCACGACCCAGTCGCCCATGCGGCCGACGGGCCCGAGCGGGAGCGGCGACGACTCCACCGAAGCGGGTGCGGGGCGTGGTGCGCGCTGCACGGCCCGCACTATCGAAGACCTTCGTGCGCGGCGCCGCAGCGCGCGTTCAGCGGGCGCTCTATGGACCAGATCCCGTGCTGCATCGAAACCCCACTGTCGCTGGGCACATCGTGGTGCCCGATTGATGCGTCGATGAACTCCATCCACACAACTGACCGGTAGTATAGTTGTTGAAGGGGGCCTGTCAAATTCGGGCGCCCTACTCGGATGCGGCGGACCCCGAAAACCGGTACGCACACACCGGACCACCCGTGGGGCGGTTGAGCCGGTCGTGGAATGCATGCGCGACATTGGTGGCGCGATCCTTTGCGGTCTCTGCCGTCTCGCCACGGAACAGATCGTCGACAGTGGCGTACCAGATGGTGAGCCAGTGGTCGAAGTGCTGTGCAGTCAGCGGGACCTGCTCGTGCAGGTGTACGTGCGGGGCGAATGCGCCTCCACGGTAAGACCGCTCGCCAAGCAGTACTGTGGACCAGAAATCGCACATCACGGGGAGATGCTCGTCGAGGTCCATGTGCGCTACGTCGACAAAGATAATACGCAGGAGCTCGTCTTGAAACGCTCGCGTGTAGAACTCGAAGATGAGGCGCCGGATGTCGTCTCGCGAGGCGATATCAACCCGCTCGTTTGGAGCGGTCGATTCCTGCACTTCGTCGGTTGCGTCCATGCCCATCGCTCACAATCTGCGCAGGATCGACAGCGGCAATTCCGCGCTCGCATCTCGCGTCCGCGCCGCGAGTGCGGACCGTAACGCGCACCAGCATGGTATCGCAGCGCCGCAGGCGCAGGCGGGCTTGGTCCGCTCCACCGTCGACCATGCGTTGCTGCGGATTGCCGATCTGGACACGCCGCAGGTCCGCTCGATCCCCGCGCCTTAGCCGCGGATGTAGGCGCCCCACTTGTTGGCTGCCTCTTGGAACACGACTGGATCGATCGGCGCGCCGGGCGATGGGGTGCTCGCGAGGGTGGCCAGCGCCTGCGCAAGCCGCGCCTTGGACGCGCCCGATGCATCCCAGCTGGCCCACACGTCGAGCAGCGCGTCACCGACGCTCGCAGGCGCGTTGACCGAGATCACCGCAGCTGAGTAGTAGAAGTACCACGCGCTCGGCGCGAGCCCCGCTGCATCAGAGGAGCTCACCAAGAAGATGCCGACGTACTTGCCACCATTGATGGTGAGCGCGACCTGGTACATGCCGTTGGGGGTCTGCGCTCCGAGAATGCCCTCGGTCCCGGCGATGAGTTGCACGTTGGTCACCTGCACGGTGGAGCCGCTGATGATCCGCACATACTGCGGATAGATCGACTGGATGACCTCGGCCGGCCCGACGAACGACGGCGACACGGCGAACTGCGAGGAGATGCCGTTGGTGACTCCGCCTACCTCCCCGAGCGCGACGAATCCCTGCGTCGGGTGCCCGCCCTCGATAGACCCCGCGTTGCCGCTCCACGACCAGCCCGGCAGATCGAGCACCGTCGCACTCGAGCCCTTGTCGGCGGCGGTGAATCCCGTGCGCGGGATGGTGGTGTTGATGCGCGCCGCCGCGCCACCTCTGCGTGTGTTAACGAGCCGCTCGAGACGCACGATGTCAGTCGCGCTCACCTGCGCAACACCGAGACGCGCATCGCGCACTCCTACGGCTGTCTTGGAGGTGCGCACCTTGTTCATGAGCACGAACTGGAGGTTGCCGCCGACCTTGGTGATCCGCACCACCGTCGCGACGTTGCCCTTGGTGACCGTGACGGCGTACCGCTTGGGCGTCGCGATCGCTACCTTCACCTTGCCACCCAGTGCCCGCGCGAGCTGCGCGCCGGTCGCCTTCGCATCGAGCGCCGAGGGGCCGAAGAAGAAGCGCGTTCGCACCCCGCCTCCGGTGAGGGTGTAGGCGCCGCTCGCAGCCGTGAGCTTGTAGCCGCGAGGCGCGCGGACGGTGAGCCCGCTCGTGGGGTCCTTAAGCACGACAGTCGAGGACTTGGCGGCCGCTACGCTCGTCGAACCGAAGCTCGTGAGGAGCGCGATGGCAAGAACACTGAGACAGATCGGGATGCGACGCATGCGACAAGTATGCCCCACCCCGGGCAGCAAGGGTCCCGCTGGAAATCTCGTGCCCGTGCTGGCTGGAGCATGCTCCGCGCACTGCACGCTGCGACCGGAACGTCACCAACGTATTTCGTCCCCCAAAACTGCGGTTTTTTACTGATGCCTGGGTGAGCCTGACGTTCGAGACTCTGGATACACACTCAGATCTCGGAAGGCACAGTTCCATGAGTCAGCGCCACCCCCACGACGAAACCCAGGCACGCCGACAGCGCCGCATCGATTTCGATGTACTCGGCCCGCTCGTGCTCCTCGGGTTCCTTGCATCGATCATCGCCGTCGCGCTGTCGCTCGCCGCAATCGGCTCGAACGACAACAACTCGACCGCCGACGTCGCACCGGCCGCGAGCACATCCGCGTCCTCGATGCCCGGCATGGAATCGACCGCTGCACCTGAAGATCTCAAAGCCGATTTCACGATGAAGCCGTACAACCCGGTCACCAAGCCCGTCGCACCGGGCCCCAAGACGTTCGAGCTCGTCGCTACCGAGAAGAACATCAAGGTCGGCGACAAGGTCTACTCGATGTGGACCTTCAACAACTCGGTCCCCGGTCCCGTGCTGCGTGCCGTTGTGGGCGACAAGATCACGATCAAGATCAGCAACGACAAGACGAGCAAGCTCAACCACAGTGTTGACTACCACGCGTCGCGCATGACGCTCGGCGGTGGCAACTTGCAGGTCGAGCCCGGCAAGAAGGGCGAGTACACCTTCACGGCTGAGTTCCCGGGCGTGTTCATGTACCACTGCGCCACGGCACCGGTGCTCCACCACATCGGTATGGGAATGTACGGCATGCTCATCGTGCAGCCCAAAGAGGGCTTTGGCAAGCCGATGCCCGAGTACGCGCTCACGCAGTCGGAGCTGTACGCGAATGGCGATCACATCGATACCAACACGCCCGACGCGATGGCGTTCAACGGCATCCCGAGCCAGTACATCCAGGCCCCCATCAAGGTGAAAGCCAACAGCAATATGCGACTGTTCGTGCTCAACGCTGGACCGAGTGAGCAGAGCAGCTTCCATGTGATCGGTACCATCTTCGACACAGCATTCGCCGACGGTAACCCGAAGAACGTTACGTATGGGCGTCAAGCGCTCGGAATCCCCACCTCAGGCGGCGCCGTGTTCGAGATGTTCTTGAGGGGTGAAGGCCAGTACCCGTTCGTGACCCACCAGTTCAACCTCGCAGCCAAGGGCGCCATCGGCATGATCCTCGCGGGCGACGGCAAGCCGGGTCCCGGCGCGATTGAGGACGCGGGCGCGAACGGTCATCACTAATGAAGCGTGAGCCATCGCTCATCTCCTACTCGCACGAGCATCACGAAGCGCTCTCAGCGGCTCGGCGCCTTTCGCGCCAGAGCGGCGGGAGCGCTTCGGTGCGCTTGGCGGCGGCCGCTGATTTCCTCGCGTTCTTCAACGTGCACGTGGTGGATCACATGGACCGTGAAGAGGCGGAGCTGTTCCCGCTCTCCATCGCACATGGCGATCCTGATCTGGTCCGCCACGTCGAGGTGGCGCTCGCCGATCATCGCGAGCTACGCACACGCACGGCAGCGCTGGGCGAAGAGGTCCGGCACGAGCGAGCCCTCGCGTCGATCGAGCTGCGGGAGATCGGTGAGCTCCTCACCAATCACGTCAGGTTCGAGGAGCGCGTGCTGTTCCAGGAGATCCAGCGCGCCGGGACGCTGCCACCCATGGACGACGACGCTCCCCGCTGCGACGCCTGATTTTTCCCGTACGGGGAAGAACCCTGGTGGATGACCGCGCATTTCACCTCCCCATCGATGGAAGCCGACACGTTCTCGGGCGCCGCGCCAGAGCTCGGCGTGCTCACGGATCGAGAGGAGGCGATCCTGCGCGTGATCCTCGCGACAGCGTCGTTTGCGGGCGCTCTGCAGCTGCTTGAGCAGGTGCGGATGCTGCAGCTCGAGCCTTCCAGTGACGCGACGTGTCGGATCTACGTGCTGCATCCGGACGCGCCTCGCTCCGCGTACTCACGTGCGGGGCGAATCAGAATTCCGGGGCGGTACCCGGTGCGGTCATCCGAGGGCACCGAACTGGGAGAGCTCGCGGTCTGGGTCGACCAAGGTCACCTGCGTGCACTGCAGTACGTATCGGTAGCGGAGCGCGCGCCGATGACGTTGCCGCCCGTCGAGTGGGTGCGCGTCGACTCTGCGGTCGCCGCTGCGGTGCGTACGCGGGGCGCGGCACAGGCGGTCGCGGGAATCCGCGCGTTCACCTCTGTGCCCGTGGTCGCGCAAGCACGGGCGGACGCCACGGCTGGCTCCGTAGGCATTGGACGCGTGCGTGTGCGCACGGTCATTGCCGTGGCGATGTGTGTGACCGCTCTGATGATGACGGCGTTCCTGCTCGGGCACTCCGGCGGCGCAGATGTTGATGCTGCCCGCGCTGCCGGTGAGCGGACCGGCGCGCAGCAGGGCACCGCCGAGGGCGCCATCGAAGGGAACCTGCGCGGCACGACTGAGGGCGCGCTCGCAGGGCGCGCCTCCACGTACCAGGCCGCCTACGACACGGCTCTCGCCCAGGTTCGGTTCACCGCCGTGCGCCGCGCCGCGCTCGCTGCACGCACGCGCAAGGCCGCCGCCGCGCAGTCGGCGCCAGCGGTCGTACCGAACAGCTCGGGCGATGTCACCTCGTGCTCCGGCTACCGCGACGGACGCGGCTACTGGATATGCAGCGGATGAGCGCGCTTGCACACCCCGTTCGTCGCACATCGGCTGGTCGCGTCGCGCGAGCCGTCGTCGTGGTGCTTGCCGCCGCCGGGCTCATCTCAGGCGCGTGGCTGCTCGGCGCCGCACGCGCACCATCGTCTACAGACGCGAGCCGTGCGCGCGCCGCGGCCGAGTCGGATGCGCGCGCGCACGCGCAGCAGGATGCCGCTGCCGCCGCCTACGGCGAGTCATGGAGCGCCTCGTTCGCGCAAGGCGCAGCATCAGGGCGAACCGAAGGCGCCGCTGCCGGAACGAAATCTGCGGCTTCGCGCGACTGATGGCCGGACAGGTACGCGTCTCCCATCGGCGAAACGACAGGGCCATTGACATGCGCGAGGTACATCTGGACTACGCGAAGCCCAGGCTGCGTGAACGCGCCTCGACACCCCCCGCATGAACACGCTACTCGATGTATCCGGCACAAAGTAGGCATCCCTACAGTCCCCCACGAGCAACGGTGCGATAGTGCAGGTATGAAGCCTCGCCAACTCGCCATCATCATCACCGTGTCCGTACTCGTTGTCGGCGCCATCGCGCTGGGCGTGTCGCAACGCTCCGATTCCTCGCTCGGCTCCAAGGCGACGAGGGCCGCCAGCGACGAGATCCAGGCAAACGCCGCCGCTCCTGCGGCTGGCGGGAAGCAACCGGGCCTCCCCTCATTCGAAGGCACGACGTTCAGCGGGGATGCGCTCGCCTCATCGGACATCACCGGGCCAGCCGTGATCCACGTCTTCGCGTCGTGGTGTCCCACCTGCCAGAGCGAGGCGCCGGCGTTTGCACAGCTACAACGCAAGCACCCGGAACTCAACTACTACTTCATCGCGGTGGAGGACGAAGGCGACGCGGCGACCAAGTTCGCCGAGCAGTACGGGTGGAAGCCGGGTCCGACGTTCGATGATTCCGACCGGTCGATCGAGGGGGCGCTCCAGCTGAGCGGGCAACCGCATACGATCTTCGTCGCAGCCAACGGTGCGATCACCACCCACAAGGGGCCGGGCAGCTTCGGCGACCTCGACATGCTCGCGCGTGCGATCGCCTAGCTGACGCGCCGCTCCAACGTACTCCTTCATGGACGCACTCACTCCGATCAACCTGCTCGTCGCCTTCGCGGCGGGCACGCTCAGCTTCCTGTCGCCGTGCATGCTGCCGCTCGTACCCGGCTACCTCGCTGTGCTGGGCTCCGATGGCGCGTCGGGCGAGGCGCCGATGCGTTCGCGGCTGCGAGGCGCGTCGCTCTTCATCCTCGGGTTTGGCGTCGTGTTCGTGCTCTTGGGCGTGGGCTCTGGATTCGCGGGCGGCTTCATCATCCGCGCGCGCCGGCCGGTGGAGATCATCGGCGGCGTGATCATCATCGTCTTCGGCCTATCGATGCTCGCTGAGCGCGTCATGCCAGCACAGCTGCGGCAGCGCCTTGGCCGTGAGCTTCGTCCACCCCGCGCCGGCGCCGCGGGCGCTGTCGGATTCGGCATGGTGTTTGGCGCGGCGTGGTCGCCCTGCATCGGACCGACGCTGGGAGCGATCCTGACGCTCGCCGCAGCAGGGGGCAGCGCCTCGTCGGGAGCCGTGCTCCTCGGCGTGTTCGCGCTGGGCCTGGGTCTGCCGTTCATGCTGCTCGCCGCCGGCGCAGGGTGGCTGGAACAGCGCCTGCGCAGCGTTCGTCGTCACATCGGCGCAGTGCACCTGGCGAGCGGCATGCTGCTCATCGTGTTCGGTGCGCTGCTCGCGCTCGGATGGATCGGCGAGATCTCGTCACGATTGGCCGGCGTGCCCGGATTCGACATCTAGGTCGAATCCGGGCACACGCGGCCTCATTCCGGCCGGAGTGCGCGTGACCTTAGGAGGTGAAGGCGATCTGTGACTTGGTCGTGCCCGCGCGGTTGGCGACCGCGAAGGTCATCGTGTGGCGGCCGTGACGCAGCGCCGACGTATCGAGCGGCACGCGCACGGTGAGCGCACGTCGCTCCTTGTCAAAGAGCGGCTTGATCTTGACGTTGCGACCATCGACGGTGACGACGATACGGCGCAGTTGACTCTCAGACGTGGCACGAACGCTGAAGGTCTTGGTCGTGCCCTTGGTGACCAGCACACGCGGGCGTGTCACTGTGGGCTTGACCAGCGGGAATGCGCCCATTCCGCAGGTGCCGCGAGGTGCGTCATAGGCCATCAGGCGATCGAGCATGACGACTGTGTCGTACACCTCATCGCCCTGATCCATGATGGAGAGGTAGAGCGAGTGCGGTCCCGGCTTGATGGTCGTGCGGGCCTGCAGCAGCGGCGTGCCGCCGTCGAAGATCGTGCCGGCTGCGTTCTTGGCGGTTGCGCTTGAGTCGCCGGTGTTGCGCACGTTGAGCGGCTCGCCGTTCCAGGTCGGTGCATCCACGCGGTAGGCGAAGTTGTGCGGTGCGATGATGCGTGATCCGATCGTCGTCCAGTCATTGACATCGAGCTCCGCAACGAACCCGTCGTTGTAGAGCTTGCCGGGAAACTCCGGGAACTCCTCGCTCATCATGCGCGTGTCCATGCTCAGGCAGTTGCTGCCTGCGCCTGCGACAAAGTCGATCTTGAGGATCGACGCGTCGTGCTCGCTTGTACCGCGCGTGTTCGCTCCGCCCAGTGCGGCGGACAAGAAGCCGCCCTGTAAGCCGAGAAGGTGCGACGCGTTGCCGGTGGACATCGTCATGAAGCGCTTGCCGCTCGACGGCATGCGCAGAATCTTGCTGCTGCTGGTCGCGAAGGTCATGCCATTGGGCGGTGCGAGCATGATCGACGAGCCCGTCACCGTGACGCCCGAGCCGCGAAGCGCGCTGGCGAGCACATCAGCGTCCTTGGTGGGAACAACGGCTGCGCTGGCAACCGACGCGAACCCTGCGATGAGTGCCGACATCGCCACCAGACACGTGACGAATGTTCTGCGAGTTGTGCGACGCTGCATGGTCGGTCCAGCTTTCATCGAGCAATAGGGCGGCCGACGGTAGCAGCAGCATCGAAGCGCCGCTGCCGATCCCTCGTCAATCCCACAACAAACGCTACAACAGTCCCGAAACTGCACCAATCAGGGATGATCGCCGAAGTGTCCCCAGTCCCGCATACCGAACCCGAGAACCGATGGACGTTGGCGCGCGCCACCGCTACGCCCCTCGCGTCGATCTTCGGGAGCGGTTTCCTCATCATCATCCCGGTGCTGGAACCGTCGTTCGGACGCAACTCAGTCTTCGCCATCGCGCTCGTGTGCGGGCTCGCGTATCTCGTCGGCACTGCGGTGCGTCACAACATCCGGTGGTCCGAAGGGGTGCCGGCCGCGAACCTGGGCGCGCTCACCAAACGCCTCAGCACGGCCAGTGCGGCACTCATCGCCGTGGCCTACACGATCTCCGTATCCCTGTATCTGCGCATCATGGTGTCGTACGCGTTCGCCTACCTCGGCCGTGACAGCGAGGCGACCGAGCAGCTCATCGCAACGGCCGTGGTCGTCGTGCTCGTCCTCGTCGGAGCGACCCGCGGGTTCGACGGACTGGCCAACATCGAGTACGCAGCGCTCGCCGCGACGATTGCGATCATGGGGGTATTGATCGTCGCGTTCGGTCACACCGTGCTCGATCAGCAACTGAGCGGCGACCTCGCGCTCCCACGTGCGCTGCATGACGACTGGGCGAATCAGGCGATGCTGCTCGGCGGCATCCTCATCTCCGTACAGGGATTCGAGACGAGCCGCTATCTGGGCAACCAATTCTCTGAGACGATGCGCATCCGCTCGTGTCGCCTGTCGCAGCTCATCTCGACGGGCGTCTACCTTGTCTTCGTCGCGCTGTGCACGCCCCTCATGGCAACCGCAGTGCCAGGAGCCACAGCCGACCACGATCTGTTGGAACTCACGCGCAACGTCGTGCCGTGGCTCGTCCTGCCGCTCGCGCTCATCGCCGTGTTCAGCCAGCTGAGCGCCGCGATCGCCGATCTGGTCACCGCAGTTGGCAACGTCGATGAGGTCTCGCGCGGGCGTGCGCGAGAACGTATCACCTATGTGGCCCTCGGCGCGGTCGCCATCGGGGTCATCTGGGCCGCGACGACCTTGCAGCTCGTCGCCGTCGCCTCGCGCGCATTCGCGGTGTTCTACCTCGTCCAGTGCGTCGTCGCCTCGCGCACGAGCCGCACCCGCCGCGCCAGCATCGCCTTCCTGCTGCTCGCAGTGCCGCTGCTGTTCATCGCCCTGTTCGCCAAGCCGATCGGCTGAACGGGGGCGGTGCGGCGCATGAGCTTCGCGCTCGCGCCGCACCGCCCCCGAGGACCGCAGTACCTGCGTTGGATCAAGCGGCCGTGTAGGCCCAAGTTCCACGGAGGTAGTTGTCGGGGGCGACGCCGTCATCGAGCCACGTGATGGCGAACGCACGGTTGTTCAGGTAGTCGGCCGCGCCACCTTGGATGACCGTGGTCCCCGGGGACGCCGCGCTCAGGTAGAGGCAGACCTTGCCAGCTGGCGCGGTCGGCGCGGCGACCGTACCCGTACAGGAGGCGTCCCCATCGGCGACGCCCGGCGCGGGTGCGAAGTTGATGCTCTCAGAGAAGAGCGCGGTCGACGCGATACCAGGCAGTGTCACCGAGTAGCGGAAGTCGGCCATCTGCCCGATCTCTGATGAGGAGTCGAAGATGAACGGCGCCACGACGGTAGTGCCTGACGGGATCTTCTCCCATCCCGAGATGCCGCGCGCACCAGTGGCGCCAATCGCTCCGGGGCCGCCCTGCGCGCCGGTGGCACCCGTCCGACCCGCGAGCGCCTTGCGCGCTGCCGGGCTTAGATCGACGGCCCCGAGCGAGCCGTTCTTGACGTCCACGCCCTGGACGCCCTTGGCGCCATTGGCGATATCGACGGACTGAATCGAGCCGTCCTTGATGCCCTTACCGGTCGTCAGCGCGGAAGCAGCATAGGCCGATCCGCCCGCGACGAGCGCCGTGACGGCGATGGTGGACATGACGTTGGCGTAAGTGATGCGGCGGAGGATGGTGTGCAGATGCATGATGTGATTCCTTGCTCGTGGTTGGGCGGTGGTGCTGGAACACCACCTCTGCACACAGCGTACGAGGCAGCAGATCACGCCGGTACCGTGGCGACTACGGTGATGTGGGCGTGAGCGACTACGGTAGTGACGACTGGGTAGCGCTGCGGCCTTCCCGCAGTCGATGTGCGCCGACGAACGGACGCGCACATGCTCCGCATCCGCGAGGCTGTGGATGAGTCATCGCGCGCGCAAACACGATCCAGGCGGTACTGACATGGACACCTCAGACATCCTCATCTGCTACGACGGATCTGCGGCGTCCCAGCTTGCCGTGCGCGAGGTCGCCGCACTCCACCCCGGTGCGAGCGTCACAGTGCTGTCAGTCTGGCGACCGATGGAGACGTTCGTCATGGCGTGGACGATGGTTCCCAACAACCTCAGCGATCTGGACGGCGAGGCCAAACAGGGCGCCGAGCACCTTGCACACGCGGGCGGGGAGCTCGCGAAGGGGCTTGGCCTGCGCGTCCACGAGCACACGGCGCGTGCACCGATGTCGGTGGCGCGCGCGATCCTCGACTGGTGCGATGAGGAGCATCCTCGCTTGATCGCGCTTGGGGCGACCGGCGCATCCACGCTCTCCGACATCATGTTCGGCAGCGTCGCGAACGCCGTGATCCACCACGCAACAGTGCCGGTGCTGCTCGTCCGCCTTCCTCGCACTGCCCACTGACCACTGGTCCGGGCGCGATGCCAATCATCACCAAATTACCCTCAATTGCGGGTTTGGACCACATTGCGTCACCCGGTCTGCCTAGGATAGCGGGGCCCTATCATCAACTTGCAGGCGGTAACCGAACATGCCCATGACCCAGACGCAGCTCGTCACACACCTTTCCGAGCAGACTGAGCTCTCTAAGGCCGACGTTAAGAGCGTGCTCGGCGCGCTCGAGGAGACCATCCTCAGCGAGATCGCCAGTGCTGAGAAGTTCAAGCTCGGCGGCCTCGTCCAGCTCGAAGTGAAGCTCAAGGGTGCCACGAAGGCGCGCGAAGGCCGCAACCCCGCAACCGGCGAGGCGATGACCATCTCCGCCAAGCCCGCGTCGGTGCAGCTCAAGGCCCGCCCGCTCGCCAAGGCGAAGAACGCCCTGCCGACCGTGCAGAAGGCGAAGAAGAAGCTCGCCTGACGCAATCGTCACGAACTGAGCGCTTCCAGGGCGGTCCGGTGCTTCGGCATCGGGCCGCCCTTCTTCGTGGCGAACGCGATCCACGCAGCAGATTTCACCCGGCTCGCGTCGAGCCCGCGCGCGCCGGAGTTGAGGAGCATGAGCTCGACGCGGTGCCCCACCTCGCACGCTCAGTGCCGCGTCAGCGTTGCGGTGCACACAACCATCGCGGGGGTACGGCGCTGCGAGGGGTGGGGACGCCCGCATGCACGGTTGTCATCACGTGGACCGGTCGTGCGCTGCGCACGCGCAACGACTCATCTTCGCATCGAACCTCCGTCACACCCCTCTGCCACGTGATTGGGTCTGCACTCGAGGAGGTAGGCTCGCACTGTTGGAGAATCGAAGGAACCGCGCATGCACCGCACCATCCTGCCCGTTGTAATCGTCGCGCTCAGCGCGCTGGTCCCGTCGACTGCGATGGCCGCAACGGCTGCTCCGAACCTCGTCGTTGTGGCGCCGCGCGCAACCCGCGCAACCCGCGCAACGCACGAGCGTGATTTCCGCCAACCGTGTTGCGCTCCCCAAGACCATGCGCGCGGGCTTGTACTACCTCATCGCGTGCGCGGATGCGGGTCGTCGCGTGCGGGAGTCCAACGAGCGTGGTCTAGCACGAGCACCTTGATCAGGCCGGTGTCGAGCGTGAAGCTCGTGGGGAGTGCCGCCTCGTTTGCGTGGCGCACGTCTATAGCGCCCTTGGGTGACGAGAGGATGACAGCGCGGCTCGCAATGTAGTTGCTCGTGGCCGTCATGCGCCCCTGGCACGCCTCGATGCAACTAGGCTCGCCTGCATGAGCGGACGAAGCGCCATCCACAGCCCACGTGTCGTCACGCCTGCGGGCGTGTGCGAGGCGATCGTCGTTATCGAGGCCGGGCTGATCGTTGAGATGCTGCCGGGTGATGCCGAAGTGGCCGGCATCGACGTCACCCGTGTAGAGCACGCGCTTCTGCCGGGGCTCGTGGATTCCCACGTGCACGTGAACGACCCAGGCCGCACCGAGTGGGAGGGCTGGGCGAGCGCGAGCCGAGCTGCCGCGCGGGGCGGCGTGACGACGGTGGTCGACATGCCGCTCAACTCGTCGCCCGTGACGACGACAGTTGCGGCGCTCGAGGCGAAGCGGCTGGTCGCTCGCCGGGATTCGATCATCGACGCCCAGTTCTGGGGTGGACTCGTGCCGGATTCGACGCCCGAGCAGCTCGACGGCCTCGCGGCTGCAGGCGTACGCGGGTTCAAATGCTTCCTGTCCCCGAGCGGCATCGATGAGTTCCCCAGCGTCACGCGCGCCGATCTTGAGCGACTCATGCCACATCTCGCGCGGCTCGACCTGCCCCTGCTCACGCACGCCGAGCTCGTGCCCGATCCGCCGCACCCGTGGGTGGGCTCCGACACCTCGCACGCCGCGTGGGCAGCAACGCGACCCGCATCGATGGAGCACGCCGCGGTCGCCCTGCTCATCGAGCTCGCGGAGCGGTTCGGCTGCCGCGTGCACGTGGTGCACGTTTCGAGCGCCGCGACCGTCGCAAGCATCGATCGCAGCGAGCTCGTCACGTGGGAGACGTGTCCGCACTATCTCGTGCTGTGCGGCGATGATGTCGCCGATGGCGACACCTCAGCGAAGTGTGCGCCGCCGCTTCGGACGCGTGGTGAGGTCGATGCGCTCTGGGAGGTCGTGCTGCGCGATGCGCCCGCGATCGTCTCAGACCACTCCCCCGCCCCGCCCGATACCAAGGCGATCGACACAGGCTCCCTCCGTACGGCCTGGGGCGGCATCTCATCCCTCGGCCTGCAGCTACCGTTGCTGGCGACCGCGCTGCACGAGCGCGGCGTGATTGGCGACGCGCTGCTCGAGCGGCTCGCCGCGCAGCTGAGCGCTGCGCCCGCGCGCATCGCGGGGCTGACCGATCGTGGTGCCATCGCGCCCGGCCTGCGCGCCGATCTCATCGCCGTCGATCTCGACGCGACGTGGACCATCCATGGCGCCGACACCGGCTGGCGCTGGCCGCGCACGCCCTACGAGGGCGTGCGCGTGCACGGCCGCGTCGAGCGCATGTGGTTGGCGGGCGCCCCGCTCGTGTAGCGGTGGGCGCACTGGCGCGCCTTCGATCTATTCGAGTAGCTCAAGGTTGATCGACGCGCCACCGATGCCGAGCTGCTCCCGTCTTAAGGAAGCTCACTCGTGCACACGCGCACTCGGCGCCTTGTTCCCCTCGCTGCCCTGATTACCATCTCCGTCATCGTGGCGGGGGTCGCCGGTATCTCCGGGCGCGATCAATCCTCCACCAGTTGACGATCACGCCTGTATCTCCTAGCCCCGGCGGCACAGACATCGGTCAGCGGTGGGCGCATCATCAACGGCGCGAAGACCGCGCCGCTCTCGGAGACATCGCGATTTCGGTCTGCCGCGCGGCTCATCATGCTCACACCGGATGACAACCACTGAGCAGCCCCGCTTGGTGGTCCAGACTCTATGAGAGTTGCTGGTGTCGTTGAGTCAACCGATCGCGGTACCAGGTAGGCGGAATTCCGCCGAGGGTGGCGGTGTCTGGGCCGGCGGATGGGGCCCACGAACCCCAACCCGTACATTCCCTCGCAGTCGCTGGAGCTGCGTGAGGCGAACATGCCGGTACGCAGCGACACTGCATGCGATGCCCAAGGCGCAGACTCGAGCACGCACCTGTGCTCAGCGGTCCTCGAGACGCAAGCCCCAGGCGCTGCGTCAAACGGCGTGTCCGCATGCTTCGGAGACAGCGGAGGCCCGCTTCTGGGTACGGCGATTGATGGAACGCTGGGCCTCATCGGCGTCACCAGCTACGGAGGCAGTGGCTGTGTCAGTTCTAGCTTCACGGGCGCGTACGTCAAGATCGATGCGTACCGACCGTGGATCGAGTCCATCACCGGTCCGGTCAGCGGCACCACGAGGTCCCCTGCTCCACCCCCCACGCCAGGTCCGGTCTTCGGCGGTGGCGGCGGCGGTGGCGCTTCAGGCGCACTGACGCTTCGCTCTCCCGCAGCAGGTGCCGTGCACTCCACCGGCGGTGTCACACAGGTGACGTAGACCGGCGGAGAACCCACCGATATGACGCGAGTGTTCCAGCAGGTCAATGGCGCAGAATGGAACTATTGGAACTCCGCTGCGGGCACCCAGTCCATGGGCATCACCACGAGCGAGCTCCGCAGCGGTGCATCACAGATCTGCGTGGAGCAGGGTTATCGCCCACCCACGTCGTGCGTCAATGTCACTGTCGGCAGTCGCACTCCTGCTGCGCCCGCGCCGAGCGTGACCGGCGGCGGCACGACCAACTCGGGAGGCGGCAGCCGGTCTCGAACGATCACGGCACCATCGTCGGACATCACGGTGGGTGCCTCCGGCGCCACGAGCGTCAGGTGGTCCGGCGGTCCTGGTGACAGCAACAGCCGCGTGCTGTTGCGCCGGAACGGCGCGGAGCATTTCTACCGCTTCGTTCCCGCCGGCACCACCTCGTTTCTGCTGGGTCACGCAAACGTCACGCCTGGCGCGTCAGAGCTGTGCGTAGCTACCGGCGCCGACGAGCCCATCGAATGCGTCGAGATCCGCAAGGTGACATCCACCGCCCCGCGCTTCAGCGCATTCGTATCGTCCGCACGCTTGAGCGGATCGAAGATCATGCTGAACGGTCAAGTGGCATCGACGACGAAGACCATCAAGGCGCAGGTGCGCGTGAGCGACGGCAAGGGTCACTCGGCGAAGTCTCGCGTGCAAACGGTACGGATGGCGGGCTACCCGGGCTCGGGCAGCTTCACGACCAGGATCTCATGGCCCGCAGGTACGCCTCGTACGCTCGTTGTGACAACGACGGTATGGGCGGGCAACGTCAAGCGCTCGTTCAAGTCGACCCTGCGCTGACATACGCAGGAACGATAACCTCGCGGCTCATGGATCTCACCCTCGTCACCTGCAGCGACATGCCCGAACACGACCTCGATGAGGAGCCGCTGCTCGATGCGTTGGCAGCCGCCGGCGTGGAGGCGCGCATGGCGGCGTGGGACGACCTGGGCGTCGATTGGGGCGCGGCGCCGCTGACCGTTGTTCGCTCCGCGTGGAACTATGCACATGACCGCCCGGGGTTCCTCGAGTGGATGCGCCGCGCGTCGAGCGCATCCACGACGCTGCGCAACCCGCTCACGGTGATGGCCCCCAACTCGCACAAGGGATACCTCGCCGGGCTCGAACGCGCCGAAGTTCCGGTGGTGCCAACACGCTGGTTCGCAGGCGATGCACAGGCCGCGCCCGACGTGGACGCGCTGCGGGCGCTCCCCTGGGATCGCGTGGTGGTGAAGCCCGCCGTCGGTGGAGGCTCGCTCGGCGTTCGAGCATTCGATCTCACAAACGATGACGCCTTACAGGAAGCGGCCGTACACGTCGCAGCCTTGCGCCGGATGGGCGTGGTACTCGTGCAGCCCCAGCTAGAATCGATCGTGCGCGAGGGCGAACGCGACCTCGTGTGGATCGACGGTGAATTCACCCACGTGGTGACCAAACACTCACGCCTCGATGGTGAGGTCGAACGGGCCGACGATTCCGTGCGCGCACCGTCCGACTCCGAGTGCCAGTTGGCCACGCGCGCTCTGCGCACCGTGCCGCAGATCGCCCAGCGCGAGGTGCTCTATGCGCGCGTGGACATGGCACCCGACGAGCTCGGCACGCTGCGCATCATCGAGCTCGAGCTCGTCGAGCCCTCACTCTTTCTCACCTTGCACGAGCCCGCGATGGCGCGGTTCGTCGCGTGCCTTGCACGCGAGAGCGGGGCGAGCTGACCGCGTCGACTACTTGCCGGGCCTGCGGGGCTTGACCACCGTGACAGAACCGACACCCGTGACGTAGCCTGTGGCGCTGCCCGTGACGGGGTAGAAGCCGGGCCTCGTGTTCTTGGCAATGACGAAGGTCGCGTAGCCGAGCTTGTTCGTCGTGCGCGTGACGCCTCGGAATCGAATCTTGGCGCCGGGCACGATGTCGCCTGCGTCGGTGACGCGCAGCTTGACGACGTTGGCCTTGGCGTTGCTGACGTTCTTCGCGGCGGGCGTGACCACGAGCTGTGCGCGCACGGTCGTCACGTTGAGATTGTTCTTGTCGCCCGTCGTCTCCATGTTGGCGAAGAGATCGAGCGGTCCGAGCGAGCCATTGCCAGCGGTGTTGTAGACATTGGTCACGCCGCCCGGCAACCTGAGCTTCTGCGTGGGGCCCCACACTGTGAGCGTGCGATTGCTGCGCGTGATGTACACCGCGTTCTTGGTCGCGTAGGAGAGCCACATGCGCCCGCTCGGCGCGGCCGCCGTCCAGATCGTGTTGGTGCTTGGGTCCGTGACGCCGCGCGGAAACTTGTATACAAGGCCCGCAGTCTGCCGGGCACCGACACGAATGCTCGTGCATGACGGCGCGACATCACAATAGGCGCTGTAGACGCCGCCCGTCGTGCGCGCCGCAGCGGCAAGACGCGCCCCGTGACCGATCGAGCTCTCGTCGGGATCCTGGCCTGGGAGCAGCATCGGCTGCTCGAGCGTCGGTGCGATCTGACGCGACCAGTAGCCGTCGAGCCCGGTCGCGTTGGAGTAGTAGTTGAGCATGAGCGCACCAGTGATTGCATCGCGTTCGATGTTGCCCGAGTTCTGGCAGCAGGTGCCGATCAGGTAGTTCGCATCAACCGTCAGCGGATCGGTGCCCATATGACCGAACATGCCGTAGACGCCCTGGCTGAATACGGTCCAGAGCGTGCCGTTGGCGTCGAGCGCCGTGGATGCATTGTCCAAATAGGCGGTCTTCGCTGCGTCGATGACGACGCCGGGGTTCCAGCCCGCTCCTCCGAGCGTGGACATCCATAGCTCGCCACTGGCGACGGGCGTGGGATCGTTGAGGCCACTCCATATCGCAGTCGGCACGCCACCGATGAGTTCGATATCGGGGTTGGTCGGGCTATCCCAGCTTCCGATCACGTCGAGCGGATCGCTCAGCGCGCCGGTCGACGAGAGCGTTCGGTACTTGATCCCGACGTCATTGGAGCCGCGCTCGTCGAGGTACACGACGTGCAGCGCGCCATCCGGCCCGCGGACCAGACCAGCCTCGTCCGTGTAGCGACCAGCGTGATCGCTGAGCGCTCGCCACCCGGCGGCGGAGGCCGTCGCAGGAATCGTGACAACCCACACCATCGCGGTGATCAGAATGAGAAGGGTAGAACGCATGGACATGGAGAGGCGCCCTTGTTCGTGGGTGCGACATTCGCCGCGCGGCATCGATGAGGAATCCTACCTCCCAGACCCGCGCGCCGCGCGCCGCGCGATCCCTTCACACTCCGAACCACGATAGATCGATCTCGGATCGTCCGTCCGCGATCCGTTGAGCGATCGATTCGCCGATCGCAACGGAGTGCTTGAAGCCATGACCCGAGCAGGGTGAGACGAGCGTGACGTCCGCGAGTTCCGGGTGCGTGTCGATGATGAAGCGCGATCCCGGGGTGCTCGTATAGAGGCAGGTTGCGCTGCGTAAACGAGTGGCGGTGACCCCGACGTGACGGCCGCGCAGGCACGCGTCGTACATGGCACGCGCCTCGCTCGTGGGAACCTCGCGCGAGGCGCGTGCGAGGTCGGTGCCGGCGCCAGCGCCAGCGACTTCGTTCGCGACCTTCATTCCGCCACCCGCGCCGTCGATCGCCGGAAACCCGTAGAAGTGCTCCTCGGGCGCGGTGCCGAAGGTCCACATGTACACGGGACAGTGCTCGGGTGTTGCGATCCGGGCGCGGGCAGGATCGACCGCGAACCAGTGAAGCGTCTGGCGGTGGATCGTGAAGCGCGCACGCAGGGCAGGGTCGTTGACGAAGGTTGGCACCCAGGCACCTGCGCACAACACGACGTGGTCGGCAGCGAGAGCGCCCGTCGTCGTGGTGACCTCCACCCCGCCGCCCTCGAGGGGATTCAGACCGAGCACGCGTTCGTTCAGGCGCAGCTCGGCGCCGAGTCGCTCGGCCAGCTGCAGCTGCGCTGCGACTGCCGCCTCCGGTCGCACGAACCCGCCTCCCGGTTCAAAGTAGGCGCGCGCGTCGTCGTCGATCGCGAACAGTGGATACCGCTCGCGCGCGGCGGCGCCGCTCAGGACTTCGTGCTCAATCTCGAACCGCGCTGCGAGCGCCGCCGTCGACGCGACCCAGTCGTCCACGCCGTGCATCGAGCCGCCCGGAGCCGCCGGCCCGATCATGAGCACACCGCAGGCGGTGAATAGATCCGCACCTGACTCCGCCTCGATCTCCCGCCAGAGCTGGTGCGAGCGTTGCGCCAGCGGCACGTACTCGGCGCCCTCGGCCGTCGCCTCGCGCGTGACGCGCGTGTCACCGTGGGTTGAGCCAAGCGTGTGCGGCGGCGCGTGCTGATCGATCCCGATCACGCGCACCCCGCGCTGCGCGAGCTGGTACGCCGCAGCGCTTCCCATGGCTCCTAGTCCGATGACGATGACGTCTGCGGAGCGCATGCTCAGGCGACCGGCACGGCGCGCTCGACGATCACGTCACCGGTGCCCGACTTCACACCCAGCGTGACGTAGCTGTCGGCAGTCGGCTGAGCATCGGAGCTCGAGAGGCGATTCTCGATCATGCCGAGCCCCGACGCGAGATCGAGCTTCGCGGCGACTCCCTCGGGGATACCGAAGCGCACGTCACCTGTGCCCGTGACGAGATCGTAATCGCCAGCGTGGGCTCGGCGGATGATGATGTCACCCGTGCCCGATTTGATGCGCGCGCCACCCGTCGACACGGCGATCTCAATGTCTCCTGCACCTGACGCAACGTCCGCTGCGCCACATGCGGCGAGGTGCGCGTTGCCTGCCCCGGCGCGAAGGCGAACCGCTCCGAGCACGCCGGTTGACTCGACATGCCCGGCACCGATCTGCACAGAGACCGCCGACGAGGCTGGCAGGTCGACCCGCACGTCGAACGCGAGCCCGCGACGACGAGAAGATCGATTGTGTTTGTCATCGATAACGATGCGCGCGTTCTCTTGGAACACCTGCACGCGGTCAATCACATCCTGCGCCTTGGATGAACCGTCACGCGGGGTGATGGTCACGACGACATCGGCGCGGTCGCTCGCGTGCACCTGGAGGTCGCTGGCGTGGAGCCGGACGTCGAGCTCGACGGCGGTTGCGGTCTGGAAGGTGTAGTCGGTCATGGTGATCTCCTGCGTCGGCGTGATGATGGCGCGTGGGCGTAGCGAAAACGTCAGTGCGCCCAGCCGCGCATGCGTCCTCGGCTTCGGGTCGTGGTCTCCGGGCGCGGCACGTCGTGCGCGACCGCTCCGGCGAGCGTCCGCGCGATCCACGTATTGGTCGACACCTGTTCGCGGTGCGCGACCGTCTCGATCTGGCGCTTGAGCCCGTAGCTGATACGGAGGCTGAATCGCGCGACCTCGGCATCCGACTCGTCCGCATCCTCCGGAGCAGCGAGCGGGAGCGACGTGGCGCCCGCAGTCGAGTCGCCGGCTGGCGCCACATCGAGAAACGCCTCGAGTCGCGGCATGCCCGCGTCGACCCGCATCGCGACGGAGCTGGGCGCGATCTCCACCGTGAGCTCGTTCGCCGCCGCGCTGATGGCGTCGAGCAGGGCGAGCCGCAGCGATGCGTCGAGCGCAACGGTCAAATGCTCTGCTCGCTCGGCGAACTCCGCCCCCCCGACGGCTGCAGCCGCTCGGAGGTCGTCCTGTACTCGTTCGATCTGCGGGGTGATGTCCATGACGCCACTATAGCGCCATTATGACGTCACACGCAACCATCGTGGCGTCGCATACAAATACCGCGCCTGTCCCGGTCGGCCAGGTACGCTCCCTGCATGGCTTCCTCACCCTGCTCGCACCTCGCATCCGTCCAGATCCTCGAAGGCCCCGACGAGGTCGACGGCTGCGAGACCTGTCTCGCCGAGGGCACGCACTGGATTCACCTGCGCATGTGCATGACCTGCGGTGAGGTCGGCTGCTGCGACGACTCCCCCGGAGCGCACGCCCGCAAGCACGCTGAGGCCGACTCCCACTCCGTGGTGCGGTCCATCGAGCCGGGCGAGTCGTGGAGCTACTGCTACCTCGACGATGCCATCTTCCACGTCGCCGGCGCAGACCCCGTGGCACAGGCGGCGGAACCGCACACCTTCAACCATGACGAAGAGGGTGGGCGCATCGAGCTGTGGGTGGGCAGTGACATGGTCGGGCGACTGACCTACAGCGCGGTTGGCGACGCCATCAACATCACGCAGACCGAGGTTATCGCCGGCAACATCGGCCTCGGCTACGACGGCGAGCTCGTGCTCGAGGCGATCGACCATTTCAGCGATCAGGGCAAGCAGCTCATTCCGAGCGATGAATTCGCCCGCGCCTACATCGCATACCGCCCCGAGCTGCACAACGCCGTGGTCCCCTCCATGCGCTCGCGGATGCTGGGCGAGGACGCGTAGCCCGACCGGAGCACGCCCCACGACGCACCCACGCCCCGCCCTCCGTCGAGCGTTACACAGCTTCCACCCAGCGGCACCCACGTAACGCTCACCGCGAAGAGGCGAGGCCGTCGGCGCGATCCTGCCCGCGTTCCCACAACAAGCCACCGCACAGGCGCTCGTGCGTATCTCGAAGGTGCACGTCGCAGCGCACATGACGGTGACTTCCGACGGCTCGCTCGTGGGCGTGCGCACCTGACACCCCGAGGATACTCGCGCTCGTCGCGCGATCTCAGGGCCTGCAACGCTGGGCCGCGTTCGCTCAAAGGCGATCGGCGACGAGCGTGAGCATCGCAGCGACGCGCGGCTTGGCGCCTGTGAACATCGTCTGCGCGGCCTCGCTGGTGCTGAACACGCCGCCTTCGCGGTCGACGATCTCGTCATCGTGGATGCGGTGTTGTGCGCGCGTGCAACGAGCACCGTGTGATCGAACACCTCGTGACCTTCGACGTGGAAGGGCATGTACGTGGCCTTCGCTCGTGGCGCCCATCGGACGTTGGGCGGTGAGCGTGCCGACCCATCGCACCAGCAGTCACGACGTCACAGAAAGCCGGCTAGGAGGTGCTGACAGATGCGGCACGGCGTAGCACTGACGCGGCAGTGAGGTCGGCGTCGCGGCGATCCGCGATGGCGGATGCGACCTCGGCGGGCGAGTGCACGCGCTCGTCGTAGACGACGACGATCGTCTCATCGCCCGGCTCAACGAAGGTCGTTTCCCCAAATGGCTCGTAGCGGGTCGCGCCGATACCCACGAGCACGCGCAGCGGGCAGCCGCACGCCCGCAGGAGCTCGCCGACGTCTTCCAAGGGTGTGTCAGCGGCCTCGCGCTGCGTGCGGAGGCGATCGACGAGCCACTCCAGGAGCGCGGCACCAAAGAGCGAGTAGCTCGCCACCGCGCTGTCGACGCCGTAGGCGTGGGTGGCCCCGCCACGCCGGAGCAAGCAGGTGAGGCGGAGTGATCCCGCGACTCCCGCAACCGCGAGATCGTCGACCGCGAAGGCACGCGCCGCGACACCTTTGGACGCTGGACCCCAGTGCTTCTTCTGGCTGATCTTCGTGGCACCCGCGCGGCGAATGGAGCAGTCGTCGAACGCCACAAGCGCGTGCGGCGTGAGCGCAGTCACCGCACCCGTGCCGTCATACGTCACGTCCGCGAGCATCCCGACCTCGGGTTCGATCTGGATGCGGTGATCGGCGCCTGATCCTGCCGGCATGAGCAGCGTGTCACCCGACAGCGGAAAACCGTCCAAGAACGTCCCTGCGCCTGGCGCGTACCACGGGAAGATGCCTTTCGGCAGGTGCGCGGCAGCGGTGGCAACGTTGGTGAAGTCCGCTGCCTCCCCTGCCTGCTCAAGGTGCCCTG
>Ga0105047_10002979_pt1 | contig 30014 bp, 16 predicted proteins | sample MAT04_FD_78384 | JGI IMG/M metagenome (GOLD analysis project Ga0105047, IMG submission 78384) | Freshwater microbial communities from Lake Fryxell liftoff mats and glacier meltwater in Antarctica - MAT-04 (megahit assembly) | ecosystem: Environmental > Aquatic > Freshwater > Ice > Liftoff... | reverse complement strand
TCGCATCGAGGTGCCAGGTAAGCCGATTTCCATTGCCTCCGGCGAAGGCTCCCTGTGGGTGCTTTGCCAAGCCGAAGGCAAGGTGGTCCGCATCGATCCGAAGACCAATAAGGTGACGAGCACCCTGGAATTGTCCATCCCCAACGCCGAAGGCAACATCTCCTTTGGGGAAGGTTTGGTCTGGGTCTCCACGGCTGGCTTTCCCATTACCCGCATCCACCCGGGTACTGCCGACAAGCCCGGCAGCGAGCGGGTAATGCAGCAGTTCTTTGGTGAAACCGGCGGAATCCTTCAGGTCGGGCTAAAGTCGGTCTGGCTGATCGATCGAAAACTGGGGAAACTCATGCGATTCGACCCCAAGCGGATCGCCGCCACACTTACCGATTGAGTACGACGCCACGATTGCGTTAATCTAAGACTGTTCTGTCCTGTTTGGGCTGCGTAGCCATGGATCCCTGTCCGGTCCCCCAAAACCATTGAGTTGCTCGGCGGCTTGTGCCACCCTGATTAAGGATCTTATGCGTTGCGGCTTACTCGTTTCACTCTTAATCGGCTTTAGCCTGATGCTACCGGCGCAGCCGGCGGCCTCTCCCGAGTTCTTCGAATCGAAGATTCGTCCGCTCTTCGCCACCAACTGCTATAGCTGCCACACGTCGACGGCCATGGGTGGATTACGGCTCGACTCCCCCGAAGGGCTTTTGAAAAGCAGCGGTAAGCATGGCCCGCTGGTGACGCCCGGCGACCCCGAAAAAAGCGCTCTCATCCTGGCTGTCCGCCACACCGAAGCGAACTTCAAAATGCCGATGGGAGCCAAGCTGAAAGATACCGAAATCGCCGACCTGACGGCGTGGGTAAAGGCCGGTGCCGCTTGGCCCAAGACAGCCGCGGTGGCTGCCGCGCAAAAGCCCGAGGGCGGGAAATATGTGATTCGCCCGGCCATGCGGAATTTCTGGTCCTTCCAGCCGCTGAAGGAGTTGCAGGCTCCCGCACCCAAAGACCCCAAATGGGCCAAGTCCACCATCGATAAGTTTGTGCTCGCGCGACTTGAGAAAGAGGGACTGAAGCCGGTGAAGGCCGCCTCCAAGCGCGACTTGATCCGGCGGGCGTCGCTCGACCTCACCGGCATTCCGCCCACCTACGACGAAATCGCCGCCTTCGAAAAGGACATCTCGCCCGACGCCTTCGGCAAAGTCGTCGATCGCCTACTGGCTTCGCCCCACTACGGCGAGCGTTGGGGCCGTTTCTGGCTCGACGTCGCGCGTTACGGCGAGGACGACTATCGCAGCCTCGATCCTGGGCGCCGCGGTTACAATCCCTATCCCAACGCCCACGTCTATCGCGACTGGGTCATCCAGGCTTTCCAGGACGATATGCCTTACGACCAGTTCGTAAAAGCGCAAATCGCGGGCGACTTACTCGACGCCAAGACCCGCCACAAAACTCTTCCGGCCACCGGTTTCCTTGGCCTGGGTCCCTGGTACTACGATAATGGCTCGACAGAAGTAACTCGGGCGGACGAACGGCATGACCGCGTCGATGCGGTTACTCGCGGCTTTCTAGGCCTGACGGTAGCTTGCGCGCGCTGCCACGATCATAAGTACGATCCCATCCCCGCCGCCGATTACTACGCCATTGCTGGCGTCTTCAAGAACACCATTTACGAAGAGTATCCGCTGGTGCCCAAATCCGTGCGCGCTGACTTCCAGAAGATCGAAGATCAGATTGACCAGAAGCAAAAGTTACTCTTCGAGATCCAGGGCAATCAAACCAGCCAGCTTTCACAGTCGCTCGCCTTCCAGACGTCGAATTACTTGCAAGGCGTTTGGGAAGTAACTGGCACGGGAAAGAAAGAAGTCTCCGCCATCGTTGAGGCGCGCAAGCTCGACTTTGAGTTATTCGATCGCTGGATCAAGTACATGGAGAAGTCCACCGACAAGTACAAAAACAAAGAAGCGTGGCAGGCCATGATCAAGAAGGGCGGCACGCTGCCCGAGGCCAAGCGCTTGGCCGATAAGTTCCAGGAAGAATTGCTCACCGTCATGCTCAATCGCAATGAGCTGACCGACGAGAACAAAGTGATTGCCGCCAAGGCGCTCGATGGCACCAAACCCAAGAAACGCAACAATAAGCCGAGTAACTTCGTCACCAACGAGGACTTCTGCCCCGGTTGTAACTTAACCCTCAAGTCCATGGCCGAAGCCGACACCAACTTCGCCACCGAAATCTTCCAGCGCATGCTCACCGATGCTGACGATCCTAACGCCATGATGATGGGCGGCCCCAACCGCTTCGGTAAGCCCGGCGTGCTGATGTTCCGCGGCTGGGGACTCGAATCCCGCATCGGCTCCGAGGCGCAGGCGCAGATCGCCTCCATCCGCAAGGATGTTGAGGATTCGCGCAAGAAACTGGAGCCGGGCTTCCCTTATTTGCACGGCGTGAAAGACGCCGAAAAGCCCTCCAACCTCGAATTGAGTTTCCGCGGCGACCCCTTTAACCTGGGCCCGGAAGTTCCCCGCCATTTCCTTTCCGTGCTCTCGAAAGACGAGCCCACCCCTTTCCAGAAGGGCAGCGGCCGGCTCGAATTGGCCGAAGCGATCTTACAGCAGCCGATCGCCACCCGCGTGATGGTCAACCGCATTTGGAAAGGCCACTTCGGCACCGGCATCGTTGACTCACCGAGTAACTTCGGCATGACCGGCGAGCGCCCCACGAATCCCGAGTTACTTGAGTATCTGGCCTCCAGTTTCGAGAAGAATGGCAAATCGATCAAAAAGCTCCACCGCGAGATCATGCTCACTTCGGTCTATCAGCTTTCCACCGACAACGACCCCGTGGCTTTCGCCAAGGACTCGGGCAATCGTTTCTACTGGCGCGCCGACCGCAAGCGGATGGACGCTGAGCAGGTCCGTGACTCGATTCTGCACGTAGCCGGCGATTTGGATCGTGCCATCGGCGGCCCCTCCCTCGAACTTACTCCTTCCTTGAAGCGCCGCACTGTGTACGGCAAAGTCAGCCGCTACAAGCTCGACGAGTACTTACAGCTATTCGATTTTCCGAGCCCGAATTTGAGCGCGGAGAAGCGCTTTGTCACCACCGTGCCAACTCAGCGTTTATTCCTTATGAACAGCGACTTTATGCAGCTCGAGGCGGAAGAGTTGGCCAAGCGTGTCGCTTCTGAACCGACCAATCGAGCGCGCATTCGCAAGGCTTATCAGACGGTCTTCGGCCGCGATGCTTCGGAAGAAGAAGTCGCCTTGGGCCTGGATTACTTGAAGGCCGAGCCGATGCTCGAATACGAGGAAGGCAAGAAGAGGCCGCCGCCGGAGGGCGCGCCCGGTATGCGGCGCGGGCCCCGCGGTCCCGGTGCTGGTGGTCCTCCGCCGACTGAAGTTTCCGGCCTTAGTGAAAAGCCCGAAAAGCCCGCCGAGAAACCTGCCGAGAAGCCTGCCGAAACTGGGGCCGAAACACCTGCCGGCGATGCCGGAGCCGGTGCCGCCGCAGCCGGTGCCGTCGCGGCGCCGGAGTTCGGCATGGGCATGATGGGCGGCATGGGTCCGCGTCGTGGCCCCGGCGGTCCCGCGGTTCCCGAGGTGAAGTATGAGCCCACCGCTTGGGGCCGTTATGCCAAAGTGTTACTCAGCTCGAGCGAATTCTTGTTTATTAACTAAAAGGGTCAAGATCCAATGTCTTTTCATAAGAAATCAAACCCCACCACTCGCCGCGAAGCGCTCCGCCGGGTCGGCAATGGCTTCGGGATGGCGGCCTTTGCCAGTATGTTGAGTAACTCGGTGGCGCGCGCCGGTGGCTTGGCCGCGCCTGACGGTAGCACCGGCGCCGCCAAGCTTGACCATCCGCAACGCGTCAAGCGCGTCATTTTTCTTTTCATGAATGGCGGTCTCTCCACTATCGATAGCTTCGATCCCAAACCAGTACTCGATAAGTACGACGGCCAACCTTTGCCCGGCGAGCAGGTGAAGACCGAACGCGGCACTGGCGCTTTGATGAAGTCGCCATTTAAGTTTAAGAAATACGGCAAGAGCGGCATCGAAGTCAGTGAACTGTGGCCCAATGTGGGTGAATTAGCAGACGATATTTGCTTCATCCGTTCGGTGTACACAGAAATCCCTAACCACGAGCCTTCCTGCCTGATGATGAATACAGGCGCCAACCAAGCTGGGCGCCCCTCGCTGGGAGCCTGGGTCACTTACGGACTCGGCACCGAAAACCAAAACCTGCCCGGCTACGTCGTCCTTTGTCCCGACGTTCCCACCACCGTCGGCCCTCCTCTCTGGAGTAACGGGTTTCTGCCCGCTATCAATCAAGGCACTTACATTTCCAGTAAGGTGCAAACGCCCGAAGGCGAAGAAGGCATGGAGGCTGCTCCGGCTCCTGCTCCGCCTGAAAAGTCCAAAGAAGAAAAGCCCAAGGACGAAAAGCCCAAGGACGAAAAGTCCATGGCCTCCAAGGATGAGAAGCCGAAGGACGACAAGGACAAAGACAAAGATAAGAAAGTCGTCGTCGAAAAGAACTTCGACCCCAAGAAGTTAGTCAGCTACGTCAATAATCCGAAATTCGAGCTAACCGAACAGCGCCGCGAACTAGACTTACTCCAGAAGATCGAGAAGCTCAAGAAGCAACGCGACGGTGACGACCCCCAGGTGGAAGCCGTCATGAAGTCGATGGAAGTCGCTTACCGCATGCAGACTGAGGCGCCCACGGTCTTCGACATTCGCAAGGAAACCGAAGCGACGCAGAAGCTCTACGGCCCTGGCAGCACCGCGCGCGCCTGCCTCACCGGCGTGCGCCTGCTCGAAAAGGGCGTCCGCATGGTGCAGGTCTACTACGCCAAAGGCGACCCCTGGGACGCCCACGGCGACATCCAGGGCCACAAGATCAACGCCAAAAACTCCGACCAGCCCTTTGCAGCCGTCATCAAGGACCTCAAGACGCGCGGACTTTGGAAAGATAGCCTCATCGTATGTGGCTCTGAGTTCGGCCGCACTCCGGTGCGCGAAGTGGGCGGCGGCGGCGGGGGAGTAAAGAAGGGGCGCGACCACAATCCCTTCGGCTTCACGATGTGGCTGGCCGGCGGTGCCATCAAGGGCGGCACTACCTATGGCGCCACCGATGACTTCGGCTTCAAGGCTATCGAGAAACCGGTTCACGTGCACGACATCCACGCTACTATCCTGTACCTGATGGGTATCGACCACACGAAGCTCACCTACCGTTACTCCGGCCGCGATTTCCGCCTCACCGACGTCAGCGGCAAGGTCCTCCACGAAGTTCTCGCTTAGCCGATCGCGTATTTTCAGCGAATCGTAACGCCACCACGGAGTAGACTGTAGGGCATGACTCGCTTCGTGTTTCTCGTTCTGATGATCTTGCTCTCGTCCTTTGCGCAAGCGCCAGTCGGCACCATTGCCGGCTCCGTGACGGACGATTCGGGCGCCGTGGCGGTGGGTGCCACCGTCACCGTCACCAATCTCCAAACAGGCCTCAAGCGGGAGCTGAAAGCCAATAACGACGGCCAATATAGCGTTCCGGCCCTGCCGGCTGGACGTTACGAGCTCCGTACCCAGTTGCCGGGATTCCGCCAGACCGTCCGTCAGGCGACGGTGGTTGTCGGCAGCACCACCACGGTCGACCTCACCTTGCAGGTAGGTTCCGTCACGGAGGTGGTGAATGTAGAGGCCGCCTCTTCCCAGATCTCTTATGACAGCCACAAGATCGATGGCGTCATTGGCAGAAGCCAGATCGAGGCGCTGCCGCTCAACGGTCGCAGCTTTCTCCAACTCGCCTTTCTGGAGCCTGGCGTGGGTGTGGGTACCCAGAGCCTGGCTCAGTACAACGCCCAGTTCAGCGTCTCGGTTCTCGGGGCCAGTTCCGGCAAGACCGCGCTGACCGTCGACGGTGGCAACGTGCGTAACGCCTTGGAGGGCGGGTCGTCGCAGAACTTTTCGCAGGAGGTGGTGGAGGAGTTTCAAATCTCCAGCGCGAATTTCGATCTCTCCACCGGCATCGCCGCGAGTGGTGCCATCAATATTGTGTCCCGCTCCGGGGGCAACGACTTTCATGGCGGTGGTTATTTCTTCTTCCGGGACAACAACCTATCGGCCTACCCGGCTTTACGCCGGAATCCCTTCGCGCCCGATCCTTTCTTTGCGCGGCGTCAAAGCGGATTCCTGGCCTCCGGTCCCATCAAGAAAGACAAGCTGTTTTTCTTTTTCAACCTGGAAAATAATAACCAGGATTCAGTGGTTACCGTCCAACCCGACTCGCCTTATTTTGCCAATCTCGCTCAGAATGCAAGCAATCCTTACGACGCCCGGCAGATCAGTGCCAAGTTCGATTACCGGATCAATACCAACCACAATCTTTTTGCCCGTTACTCGCACGATGGAAACCGTGGTTTCGGGCCGCGCAGCGGTTCTCCGCTACCTTCGAATTGGTTATTGAATCGCAACTGGGCCGACCAGAGCATCATGGGTATCACCAGTACCTTCCGCTCGACGCTGGTGAATGACTTCCGGTTTGCCTACCAGTATTGGAACAATCGCAACTTACATCCGACCGAGAAAGAATGCCCCGGTTGCCTCGGTTTGGGCTTACCGGAAATGTCCGTGGTCGGAACGAATGTCCGTTTTGGCAATACTTCGAATGCCCCCCAAGGCCGCGATATGCGCCGTTACAATATTGTCAATAACCTGACCTGGCAAAAAGGCTCGCACCGGATGCGCTTTGGCGGGAGTTACGAGAACTCGCCATTTTCTGGATATTGGGCCTTCGGCGATCCAGCGGCGGGCCAGGTTTGGGGCCCCGACATCATGGTGGCGAACCGCATACCCCTGGCTTCTTTCGGCCTGCCGGCCCAGTTCGTCACCAACGCCGATGTATCGAAGTTACCCCTGGCCGTCTTCGCCATGGGGATTGGCGACCCTTCCCAGCCCCCGCCCTACAACCGGGACCAAGCGGGCAGCAACCGCCGGTATCATCTCTTCTGGCAAGATACTTACCGCGTCAGTAAGAAGCTCACGCTCAATTACGGCCTAGCGTGGCAGTTCGAATCTACTCTCGTGAATGGTGACCTGAGTAAGCCCGCCCTTCTGGCTCCGCTGCTCGAAAGCTTAGAGCCCACCAAACCGACTTACACCAATTGGAGCCCTTCTTTGGGCTTTGCCTGGAATCCCTTCAAGGATAGTAAGACCGTGATTCGTGGCGGCGCTGGTTTCTACTACGACACCACCGAGCTCTCCCAACGACTTGGTGAGCGAGCCGCCATCGGCCCTGTGGGCAATGGCCGTCAACAGATTGGTGGACAAAGTATACCCAATCCCACTGCGGGCATTGTGAATCCGATTCCTGGGCTATTGCCAAACGTCAACGTGGGGACGCCGCTGGATTTCCGGGCTCTTCCCACTGGGTTTCGTCTTTCTGACCTACTCGCCATCCTGCCGCGTGCCCGCGCCACGGCGGAGGCGGCGGTGGCCAATCCGAACCCGAATGACCTCTCCGTGCGAAATATCAATCTATCGAAGCAAGGAACCGATATTTATCCTTACCGCTATGGGCCTGGCTACGCGCGCCATATTACGCTGGGTGTCCAGCGGGAGTTGCGGAAGGACTTAGTGGTCAACGCCGACTTTGTCTATCGCCACGGTTTCCGCGAAGATCTAGGCGCGCTCGACTACAACCGATTCTTCCGTTTGGCCGGACCAGTGATCCCCCGCTGCACCGGAGCCCAGGCCGCCGATCCGCGGGCGAATTGTTCCACCGGGCCCATCGGATTCCGTACCTCGGCGGGGCGTTCTGTCTATCGCGCTTTGCTGGTGAAGGTAGACAAGCGCTTTTCGAGACGCTTACAATTTACAGCCTCCTATGCTTTGGCCGCGGCGCAGGGTATGAATGGAATTACGAATCTCGATAACTGGTTCGAAAATTGGGGACCCACCGGCGGGCGTCACAGCTTGAATATTTCGGGCATTGTCGACCTCCCTTACCGTTTTCAGCTCTCGTTTATTTCCTCAAAGGGAACGCGCGGACCCTACCGTCCCCAACTCGGCAGCGTCGACCTTGACGGTGATGGTTTAGACACCGCCTTCCTGCCGGGTTGGAACGTGCCTGACCGTAAGCCGACCAAGGCGCGCCTGGAATCCTCGGTCGCCGCCTGGAATAACGCCTACCCGGACTTGGCAAATGGCCAACGGCCACGCACTTCGCGGGGGCAAACGATTCCCAAGATAGTCCTGCCGGCGGTTTACTCGTTTGGGGAGAACTTTTCCTCGCAAGATATTCGAGTGACGAAGATCTTTCTGTTCAAGGAGCGCTATAAGTTGAATGTCTTTGCCGAAGGCTTTAATTTGTTCAACATTGCCAACCTGGGGGGAATTAGTAACAGCCTGAATAACCCAGCGGCGTTTGGCGTTCCCACCAGCCGCGCCGGTCAGGTGTTTGGCTCCGGCGGGCCTCGTGCTGTGCAACTTGGTAGCCGATTCTCTTTCTAGCGGCGCCCCACAAAGGTCGGCGCAATCTGTTTCACCGTTGTGACTCCACATTGCTTCATCACGAGCTCTAACTCGGCCCGGAGTAAGTCAATCACTCGTTCCACGCCCGGCTGGCCGAAGGCGGAGAGTCCCCAGACGTACGGCCGTCCGATAAAGACGGCCTTCGCACCGAGGGCCAAAGCCTTGAAGATATCGGTGCCGCGGCGGAAGCCGCCGTCGATGAAGACGGGGAGGCCAGCGGCGCCTTCGATCACTTCCGGCAAGCACTCAATGGTGCCGCGGCCGCTCTCTTCGGCGCGGCCACCGTGGTTCGAGACGATCAGGCCGTCGACGCCAGCTTCGCGGCAACGCTCGGCATCTTCGCGGGTTTCGATGCCCTTGATGAGTAACTTGGCCGATGTAAGAAACTTACGTAAGCGCGCAATGTCGTTCCAGGTAAGTGCGGGGTTAGTGGTTTTGAGGCCCTCGACATTCAGGCCCGCATACATAGGTTTGCGGCGATAGAAGTCTTCCGGCCGGGTGCCATGGCAGACGGGACATTCGCGTTTGTCGAGTAACTTGGCGCGGTCGAGCGTTTCGGTGTGGCGCCCAGCGTGGGTGTCGACGGTAAGGGCGATCACTGGGCAGCCGGCTTGTTCCACTCGTTTCACCAAGCTTTCGGTGACGTCCCAACGGGAGCCGGAGTAGAGCTGGTACCAGGGTGGCCGGCCTAACTCGCGGGCAATTTCTTCCACCGAACTGTTCGTGGCCGTCGAAAGGATTTGCAGGGTCCGTTGCGCTTTGGCCGCCCGGGCCACCAACACTTCGCCCTGCGCATGGAAGGCTTTCTGATTGCCGATGGGTGCCAGGCCGATAGGGCTTTCCCAGGTGGTGCCGAAGATCTCGGTACGCAAGTCGGCGGTACGGATATCGACGAGCCGGCGAGGCCGCAGAAAGTAGCGGTTAAACCCCTCGCGGTTGGCGCGCAACGTGACATCGTCGTCGACGCCGGTGGCAAGATAGCCGAAGTGCGCCGGCGGCAAAGCCTTCCGCGCGGCGGCCTCGAAGTCCATTACGTTGATGGCGTCCAGCGGGCCGGCGATTGGCTCCTGGGCAAACAAGGGGCTGGCGGCCAGATAGGCCAGAAATCGGCGGCGGGCCAATGAATTACCGTGCATCGACCGCGAGCTTATCACTGAATTACCGTCGCGCGCTCGGCGCGGGTGTCTCCCGAATCCGCACGGCGCGCGGCGTCTCCGGATTGGCGAACGTCAAAGCGAGAATGCCGCCCGCATCGGTGGTGGCTTCCGCCAACTCTTCGTCGTCCACTTCCACATCGAAACGGACATTGGGCTTCATGCCGACCAGAAAGTAATACTGCTTATGCGCCACAGCTCGTTCGCCGGGCTCGGCGTCGTCCTTCACGGGATTCACGGTAAATTTCATTGGGCTTTGGCCGGAAAACAACGACACACCGCCCACTTGCACCGGCGCCGTGTTGCCTTTCATCACTAGTCGCTTGCGGGCGCCCTCTTCGAAGAACTGGATCTGGCCGTCGTAGTAGCAGAAGTACGAGGCGTCCTCCTCCCAGGTGGATCGCACGAAGAGCCGTCCGGCGCGCTTGTCGTGATAGAGGTTGGGCAAGTGATGGAAGGAAAGTCCGGGCTGGTAAGGATTGGCCCAGAGGAACTCGTAGACGATGCCGAAGGTGCCGCGCATCAGGAAGCGATCCTGCAGTACCCACCCTTGGATGAACTGGTTTTCGAGCAGATTGCCGTCGTAGGCCACCATGGCGAGTTCGGCGGCGCGGGAGAGCGCGGCTTGCTTAAGGTCCGGCTCGCCGTCATTGGTGAAGAAGGGAATGCGGAACTCGTTTTCGGGGGAAGGGAAGGGGGCGGGGTAGTAGCTGAGGATTTGGAAAAGGGGGAGTTCCTTAAAGTAGGCGCCGGCGTCGTCCCGCAGGTCGATGTTGAGGTTGTCGCGCAGGGCGTGCAGCAGTTCGAAGAGGGGGTAGACGTCCTGCCGATTGATAGACCCGCCTCGGCGCAAGTTGGGGGCGACAGTGCCGCGCCACCAGTTCTCGACCAGTTCCTGTAAGGCGCGTGCGGAAGCTTGGGGTGCGTGGTCGGCCAAGGCGATGGCGGCGAACGCGCGGTCCCTGGCGACGGCGGCGGAGGTGACGGGGGGCGTGAGGGCTTTCTGGAGGCGCGCGGTGAGGGCGGGGGTGAGTCCACACCAGTCCGCGACTATCGCCGCCTGCCGGACATCTCCCGGGGCCGCCTGGGCCCGTTGGCAGGGTTCGGGCGTCTGAGTCACCTGGGAGTAGAGGGCCAGAGCGAATCCGGGCTCTGGCATCGTGGCCTTCCCGCCCATTAATATTTCAAATTGTTGCCAGCGGATCGATTGGCGTTCCTTCTCGCGGCGCAGCAGCCGCAGCCGCTTGGCGTTCAGAAAGATCCGCGGCGACTCGGTATAGACCTTATAGTCCTCCTCCGCTCCAGTACTCAAAAGCGGTAACGCGATCAGCAAAATTAGCCCGTTGGCGCAAATCCGGTGCCCCATCGATCTCCAGTGTGTCACACGGACACAGCCTTGTAGACTGGTGACGCAGTGCCAGGGGTTACCGGAGTTCCAAAGGCGATTGTTTTCTTTGGGTTGACCTAGTGACAAAAGTGGCATTCGTTTTGCTATGATGATGAACGAATTGATGAAGTCACTCTAAAACCTGCCCTCTGTTGCAGCAGGCAATCTAGTGATCAGAGCGGACTCCATGACAGCGTGCTTGCGGGAGTTGGGTGAATGAAATTTCTCTTAACCGTTCGAAATCGCTTTTTGCAAGTTGCAACAGAGGGGATTTTTTGCCCCGTAGCGGCGAGTGGCCTTAGATTCCAAGACTTTGCGGTGGTACTGCTAGGAGAGAAGTACTCGCCCAGACCTTCGGCTGAATAGGATTCGGCCGTCAGCAGCTCTCCGGGTTTCGGTTCAAGTTAGATCGTCAAGCCGGCAATGAGGACTCATAGGACGCGGGCCTCATTGAATGGACGCTGCGATGAAAATCGTAGTGCTTGGCGCGCTTTTCGCCGGAATCCTAACGCCCATCCTGGGCGGTCCGCATCGGAGTGGGTAAAAACTCTACACTAGGCCCGCTCCGATGCGTTTTTCTTTCCAAGCGGAAAGCTAATTCTCAGATAATACAACAATTTACATCCTGAAGGCTAGGGAAATCTGACCCAGTACTGTGTCACCTTGACACACCACCCCATTTTCTGGCCCTGCGTTAAGATAACAGCTATGCGCCCGGGTATTTCGTGAACACTACCAGTGACTCGCTCATCCTGCGCAGCTACCCATTTGGCGAAGCCGACCTGATCGTCTCCTACTTCACGCGCGACCTCGGCAAGCTCCGCGGCGTTGCCAAGCGCGTCCGCAAGCCCAAATCCCCCTTCGGCGCCGGCCTGGAGCGGATGTCCCTCTCCCGCATCACCTATACCAAGCGCGAAAACCGTGACCTCACGACCATCATCGGCGCCGAAGTGGTCTCCTCCCCCTTTGACCTCGCCTCCAGCTACGACCTCGCCCTGGCCCTTGACTACATGGCCGAAGTCGGCGAGTATTTGCTGCAGCCTGAGGAACTGAACGAACGCTACTTTCGCCTCATGCTCGCCATGCTCGACTATCTGCGCGCCGAGGGCGAACCCGGCCTCTGGCCCGCCTTGATTTACTACTCGCTCTGGGCCGTCCGCCTCTCCGGCTTCCTGCCCGAACTGCGGCTGCTGCCCGAATCGGCGGCCATCGCCGAAGAGATGCTCACCGTGCCAATCGCCAAGCTCACGCCGCGCGAATGGAACAAGCACACGGCCAAGGATCTCCGCCGCCTGCTGGTCCGCGAGATTGAGCAGCAGATCGAACGCAAGCTCTTTACCGGGCCGATGCTCGAGTCGCTACCGTAACCGCCGCCCCCACCGCCGCCCCGATGGCCAGCCCAATCACGCCCGAGATCGCGGCCTGGATGAACCACGCGACGAATCCCCCTACCAGGCCGGCGCCTACGCTAGCGGCATGATGAATGGCCTCCTCCGGCGCCTTCACGCCCAATTCATGCAGACCGTGGACGATGATGCCCCCGCCCACCCACAACATGGCCACCATCCCTACCAGGCTGAGACCCTTCAAGAAAACGGGCATTCCCGAAACCAGTCCGCGGCCGAGCGCCCGAACTACACGATGGCCAGCTTGCGCCATCGCGACGCCCGCGTCGTCGGCCTTGACGATCAGCGCGACTACGCCATACACGGCCACCGTCATACCGATCCCCACTACGCTCAGGATCACCGCCTGCAGCCAAAGCGGCGAGCTCGAGACCGTGGCGAGGGCGATCGCCATGATTTCGGCCGATAGGATCAAGTCCGTGCGGACGGCGCTCGCCACCCGCTGGTCCTCCAGATCTTTTCCGACGCGCGTCGGTTCGTCATGGGTCTGGTCGTGGGGCCGGATCAGGTCCACCACTTTGTGATAGCCCTCATAGCAGAGATAGGCGCCGCCCAGCATTAGCAGCGGCGTAATCAGCCACGGTGCCAGGTAACTCAGCGCCAAGGCGCCGGGCAACAGAAAAAGCAGCTTGTTCTTGAGCGAACCGGTGGCGATTTTCCCAATGATCGGCAGTTCGCGTTCCGCGGCCAACCCGACGATATAGCGCGGGGTAACGGCGGCATCGTCGATCACAATTCCGGCCGCTTTGCTTCCGGCCTTGGCCGCCTGCGCGGCAGCATCATCCAGCGACGCCGCCGCCATCTTCGCGAGGGCCGCGACATCGTCCAGCAGTGCGATCAGGCCAGTGCTCATGAGTCTCTGCTAGGATCGCACTCTTGGTCACCGGCGTCGGCGGCCATGCTCGCTGAAATGCTTGTCCGGCAGCATTCCGTAGTGTCCGTCAAGCATGGGGGCAGATACTTTGTAGCGGTCCTTCGTCTAAATGCTGGTCTCGTTTTCTGGCCATGGCCACGAACATGGCCGATCCAGACGACAATTGTGGCGGATTCGACTTGACGCTTAACGATCCCAACGATCCCTTTAGCGGCCAATCCAACCGCAACGCTCACGTCTGCGAGCTGGATTCCACCCTGCGCTGCGCTTCGCCACCCGTCCGAATTCAGACTTTGCGTTCACCCCCCGAAAGCACGATCCTTCCCGGTTTCGTCCCCCTCGGCAGCGGCGCAGGAACCTTCCTGAGACTTCTGGTTAACCGGCAATGGAGTGTATGGGGCGGCTCCAATGGAACCGATTTTGTGGGCGTTGATTTAGGCTCAAGCGGCGGGCAACAGATATCTGCCCACTTGCAGTGGATTGCTTTGCCCTGAAAACCCCGCAAAGTCCTACAGGTCCGGCAAACTGGTGACGGTCATCGAGCCATTGAAATTCGGTTTTTGGGGGCGCTGGCGAGAGCCCGCACCCTCAAGCAGCCCTCTGAGCCCTCCACCCGCCGGGTGGCCGCTTTCTAGCCGCTTTCGCACCCATTTGCTTTCTCATTCGCAGTTTTCCTCAATAAAATTGTGGTAGGCGCGGCAGGGATCGAACCTGCGACCCTCAGCTTAGAAGGCTGATGCTCTATCCAACTGAGCTACGCGCCCACGGCTCCTTCCCAGTGTACTAAGGAAGCACCAATGGCACCGCATTACTGACGCGGCCGTCCACTTCAATGCGGACCGCAGCCGCTGTCAATGCTCCCGGCAACTGGGCCACCACGCGCCGGACATTGCCCGTGCCCACCGACAGCACTGTCAGTTCCGTGTCGCCCACCAGCACGCGCAGCGGCGTGCCCACCGGCCCTAGACCCGTCGCGTCGATCTCCACGCGGCCGCCCACCACCCGCGCGGCGAAGATGCCCGGCCACGCCAGATCGAGCGCAATGGACTTGGGCGTCGAAGCACCCGCCGCCGTCGTTACCACCACCGGATAAACACCCGGTGCGAGCGCTGGCATCACGAAGTTGATCTGGCTGGGGCTCGTGTAGAGCAAACGCACGGCCACACCGCCGACGCTCACCGAGGTGCCGCCCAGCCGCGTGGCGCCGCGCGCGCTGATGGCGGGCAGAGTCGTCGAGAGGTCCCGCCCGTAAATGCTGGCGATGCCCCCCGGGCTAAGGCCTTGGTTGGTAGGATCACGAAAGGCTGCGTTGATCACTCCGCCGTCGTAGACCAGGGGCGCATACGAAGCCTGCGCCGTCGTGCGACTACCCCCGACGACTTGCAACTCGAGCGCCCGCCCAGGAGTCCACAGGAAGCGCACCTCGCCCGCCGCATCGGAGACCAGGCTGGCGGGCGTGACGGAGCCGCCTTCGACGACGCGCGAAGTTACGACAAGACCGGGATAGCTAACGTAGTTGCGATCGACGACCCGCGCTCGCACCACCGTCGGCGGATCGCCGGGGCGGGGAATCACGCGATCATTCTCGACAATACGCAAGCCGAGGTCGCCAGCCGCACGAGCCACCTGCACTTTGACGCGGCCCACTTCGAATCCCTCGCCCTCGGCCTCCACGGTCAGGTCATCGACGGCATTGCGCACGCCGCGCACTGGAATGTTCACCGCGCTTTCACCGGCGGCGATCGTCACCCTGGCGGGCACGGCGATCGCACCGCTGGCACTGCGCGGCCTGAGTGTCAGGGCCGCGAGCGTCGGCCGGTCAAGCTCGACGCGCGCCGAAACGGTCTGGCCTTCGATCACGCCTAGCGCCGGCTCGGCCCGCAGGCGCAACGCCCGCAGCAAACGCGTCTCGGCCGTCGCCCGATTGTCCGTCACGCGGGCGAAGTAGGCGGGAAACTCGCGGCGGTAGCGGTCCACTTGGCCCAGTTGTTCGGCCGTGGGATCGACGCCATCGGCGGTGAGCACGATGAAGGCGAAACGGAAGTGGCGTTGGGCCACCGTATGGTCCGGCGCGCGGCGTCCTTCGGCGTCCATGATTTCCTCGATGGTGATGTCGCGCCGCTGGCCGTCGAAGCGGACGCCACGCTGTGGGCCGCGGTTGAAGTTTCCGAGCGAAGAATTCGTTACCAGGAACGTGGCCGGCACGTCTTCGGGTGCGCGCAAGCCCATCAGGTATTGGTCCAGCGGCGCGTAGCCTTCCACCGTCGCTGTGGTTTCAAACCGCGGCGAAGCGCCCGGCCCGTTGTCGCGAATGCGGTTGCCTTCCAGCAAGGATGCCTCGGAGTTGAAGGCGAAGTTCCAGTGCGCCAATTGGTCGCCCAGCATGGGGCGCGCATCGGCATTGCCGGGGTCGCGGACGCTCGCGTAGGCTAGAAACAGATGGCCCGCTTCATGGCCCAGGATCGACAGCGGCGTATCGCCAGCCGTGCTGCGCGCGGGCACCGAGCCCTGCGGATCGATCGGGTATTGCGAGGTAGGGCCCAGGTTCAGCACCGCCTGCATCCGTTGTTTCGAGCCGTACTCGGCGCCCCTGTTAGCGGGCCTGTCGCCATAGCCGGTCCGCTCATTGCGCACGGTAATCTCAAAGGCGACGACGCCGGCACCGGCCGAAAGCTCCATCGTGTTGTAGACCGCCAGATAGTCGTAGGCGTCGTCGTATTGATTATAAAAACGCTGGGCGAGTGTCACCAGGTCCAGATCGTTGCCCAGCGTGAAGAGTTCGGCTACCGACCCCGTAAAGAGCTCACTACTGCCGCCGCTGAAGGACACCACTTGCGAAGGCTGGGTGACGTCGCCGCGCGCGACGCCCACCACTGCTTCGAGCGTATTCACCCCGCCAAAGGCGAACTCCACTCGGCCGTCAGGATAGAGGCGCACTTGAAACGTATTCGGCAGTCCGACGCCGCTCAGCCGATACTCCGGCACCCGGTTCCAGGTGAAGACCGCACGTTCGGGGCTCAAGAAGGCCGACACTTGGCCGGCCGCGCTGGGGTCGAGGTCCGTGAAGAGGGCGGCGATGCGGGGCCCGCCGGCGGTGAAGCGACCCAGCGAGCGCTCATTAGTTCCGCCATCTCCGCGGTCAAACGTCAGGTTGCCGTCAGAGTTCACAAAGACGCGATTGCGGACGCGGCCCTGAAAAGCGAAGGGGAAAGGCAAGGCGAACTCGCGGGAGTCATCGTCACCCAAGCCGGTGAGAATGGTGGCTTGGGCCGTCAAGTCCTCCACGCTGCCGGGCTCTACCGCAAAGCGATAGCCGCCCCCCGTTTGCGGGGTAAAGCGCACCACCTGCCGATCGAGGTTGAAGGGGTTGCGCTGCCCCACGATTCCGCCGCCGGACTCCATCACCACCAGGTCGCCCACCGTCTTCGCCGCATAGCTCCGCTGGGCCGCGCGGGTCTTGCTGGCGCGGAACAAACGTTGATTCTGCGCGTGCATCAGCCGCGCCGCCGCTTCGCGGCCGGGAATCGTGCCACACCCGCGGGGCGCTTCTGCGGCCCAGACAACGGAAATAGTGAGAACAAAAACGAACAGATTGCGTTTCATGAATGGTGTAGGGACTGGCGAGGGACGCGGGCGGTGGCTTGGCAGCCTCTAGCTCGATTGTAGAATACGGATAGTCGAGGAGAATGTAACAACATGGGATTCTGTACCTCTTGCGGTACTCAGTTGGCGGAAGGTGCGCGCTTTTGTCCAAAGTGCGGGACGGCTCAGGCCGGGGCGGGAACTGCACCGCCACCGATGATGCCGCCACAGATGCCGGTATCGTCGTCGCCGCTCGATTACACCATCCAGGGCGACAACCTGCAGGTAGTCCGCGTGCGGCTCACTCCGGGGCAGGAACTGTTTGCCGAGGCCGGAAAAATGCTCTACAAGACGCCTTCGGTAAACTGGGAGACGCGCATGAGCGGCAACTCCATCGGCGAAAAGCTATTGGGCGCCCTAAAGCGTAAAGTGATGGGCGAGAGCCTTTTCCTGACGTATTTCCGGGCCAACGCCGGCGGCGAGGTGGGCTTTGCGGGCAGCTATCCGGGCCGGATCCAGCCTTTTGACCTGCGCGCGGGTCAGTCGATCCTCGTGCAGCGCGATAGCTTTCTGGCCGCGCAGACTGGCGTCGCTTTGAATATCGCTTTCACCAAGAAACTGGGCGCGGGCTTCTTCGGCGGCGAGGGCTTCATCCTTGAGAAGCTCACCGGCCCCGGCATCGTCTTCATCCACGGCGGCGGCGACTTCATCGAGTTCGACCTCAAGCCCGGCGAAATGCTGCAAGTCGACACCGGCTGCATTGTGGCCTTCGACGAAAGCGTTTCGTACGACATTCAATTTGTGGGCGGCATCAAGACGGCGATCTTCGGCGGGGAAGGCCTGTTCTTGGCTACACTTACCGGCCCCGGCCGCGCAATTGTGCAGAGTATGACGCTGGAGAAGATGCGCCGCGAACTCGCCCCTTCGGTGAGCGGCGGCGGCGACGAACGCAGCGGCTTGGGTGCCATCACCGGCTTGTTCAAGAGCGATGACTAAGGGTTTTCGCTAAACTTTTGCCGATCCTGGCCGATCTTCCTTACTTAGGGAGCAATCTGCGGAAGGAGCCATGGAAGGCATACAGCCAGCTTACATTGACGATGCCCGCGCTTGGGAAGCCAGCGGGGGCACTTCGATGGTAGACCGGCCAGCCGAATTGCCAGCCCAACTGCCAGCCCAACTGGCAGCCGACCAGCTAGCCCCTCCGTGGACCATGCGAAACGCCTCGGCTCCGGTCCGTCAGTCGAGCCCAGCGGAAGAGGTGCAATATCTCAAGGGCCAGTTCCTCATCAGCCTGAACCATGAAATCCGTACGCCACTCACCGGCATTCTTGGCATGACGGATCTGATGGCTGAGACGCCGCTCACCGCCGAGCAGCGTGAGTATCTCGAAATTACGCGCTCCTGTGCCGACACCCTGTACGACACGCTCAGTGCGACGCTCGAATTCGCCGCGTTGAGCGCCGGTGACGCCCGCGCCGAGCAATCGCCCTTCCAGGTGATTCGGGCCTTGGACGCGATGGCTGCGGAGTTCGAAACCAAAACCCGCGCAAAAGGACTCGATTTCGAATTACGGCTGGATCGCAGTTTGCCGGAGTTGATTGCGGGTGACGAGGTCCGCTTCCGCCGCTTGATCTCGCAGTTGCTCTCCAATGCCATCAAATTCACCAATCAGGGCCGGGTCACCTTCACCGTGCGGCGCAGCCGTGAGTTGGACGCCTCCCACGAACAATTGGAAGTGATCGTGGCCGATACCGGCATCGGCATCGCGCCCGAAATGGTGGAGCGCGTTTTCGAGAGCTTTGAGCAACTCGAAGGTGGCTTGGCGCGGCAGTATCAGGGCTTGGGCCTGGGTCTGTCCCTGGTGCGCGAACTCACCCGGCTCCTGGGCGGCGAAATCGAGGTCGAAAGCGCGGTGGGCAAAGGCAGCACCTTCACCGTCCGCCTGCCGCTGATTCCGGCTGACGAGGCTCTCGGCACCCCGGCCACGCGCAATCTACGTCAAGGCAAGCCCCGCATTCTGCTGGTGGAAGATAACAAGGTCTCCCAGATGATCGTAGTGCACATGCTCGAACGCAACGAGTTCGAAGCCGACTGCGCCGACAGCGGCATGGCCGCGCTGAAAGCGGCGTCGTCCTATCGCTACGACTTGGTGCTGATGGACTTGCAGATGCCCGGCATGGACGGCTTTGAAGCTACCCACCGCCTGCGCCGTTTACCCGGCTACGAATCTGTTCCCATCCTGGCCCTCACCGCAAATTCTTCCAGCGAGTTCTACGAGCTATGCCGCCAGCACGGCATGCAGGCCTTCCTCTCGAAGCCTGTACAGCCACAGGAACTCATACAGACCGTCAATCAGTACCTAGCCGTCGCCTAACCGTCGCCTAACCAAAGACTTCGCTCCCGTGATTGTTGTCTGACTTCCTTTGATCGCCAAGGAAGCGCTCACCTCACTGAGGCTTCGTTTGCAACGCCAGATTGAGCTTCGCGGCGAAAGGTGACCCGTTCGTCGGCTTGGGCGCGTTGGCGGGCGTTACCGGTGCGGGCCCAGCTGGCGGCGCAGGCGCGAGCACCCCCTCGTCACTCAAGAAGCGCTCCTTCTTCAATGCCGACCGCTCCAGCGCCGGGCTAAATCCCGTCCAGTGTCCCGCGATGCGGACGTCCTTCTCGACCAACCCGCGCATCGTCTCCATCTTCGAATCCAGGTTGTCGAGGTGGTGCAACAGCAGCGCCTCCGGAAACGACGGTACCTTAGGCGAGCCGAACTCGAGCGTCCCGTGGTGCGAAGCGATCAGGTGTTGCACCAGCAGCAGCAGCTTCGGTGGAAACCCCGGCACCAGCCGCACCTTTTCATCCACCATCCGCATCGCCATCACGATATGGCCCAGCAACTGCCCTTCGGTGGTGTAGGCGAAGGACCGGTCGTAGCTCAGCTCGTAAATCTTGCCGATGTCATGTAAAATGACGCCCGTCAGCAACAAGTCCTCATCGATGTCCGCGTAGTGCTTGGCGGTCACTTTAGCCAGCGCGCATAAGGACAGCACGTGCTCCATCAACCCGCTCAACCAGGCATGGTGAATGCTCTTGCCGGCCGGGGCGATCTTGTAGCGCCGGGCGATCTCCGGGTCATCGAGGAAGGCCCGCAGCAGCGCCCGTAGATGCGGATTCCCGATCGCGTTCACGTGGGCTTGCAACTCGGCAAACATTTCGCCCGCATCGCGTTTCGATGCCGGAAAAAAGTCGCCCAGCTCCACTTCGCTATCGGGCAGCGGCTGTATCTTATGCACCGTCAGTTGCAGCTTGTTCTGGAAGATCTGCGGCAGACCGCGCACGCGGACAAAGGCATCGCGTTCGAAGCTGTCCATCACCTCGACGACGTTGTCCCACATCTTAGCGTCGATCTCGCCGGTCTTGTCCGCCAGGATCAGCGACAGAAACGGGTCACCGGACTTCTTCTGGCGAATGTCCTTCGCCGCCACCAGAAACACACCCGTCGCCATCTGGTCGGGCTGCAGGTCGGAAATATAGGGGTTTTTCAAATGGATCTACTGCTCAACGGCCTTTGACTTGGAGGTGCCCGTATCGGCGGTCTTCTTGCTCATCGACGTGGAAGTGCCGGGGATCGGCAGGGCCCAAAGCAAACGGCGGCGGCGCGTACGGGCTTCGAGTTCAGCTTTGGTAACGGTTTCGGGCTTCAACGACGCCGGCTCGCTCCAAGCGGTGCTTTTGCCGGGCGAGGGCGCCGAGTCAATCCAACCTTCGCGGATTTCGAGAAAGGCGTTAGTCCGTAGTTCGGTTAGATATTTGCGAATCTCAGGCTGCATACGCTCCCCGTAGAGTTTGTCGCGAATGTCGCCTTCCACCTCTTCGAGCGTTGCCTGGCCGGCCTTGAAGCGCTCTTCCACCCGCAGGATCAGAAACCCATTCGGACGGCGCACCGGATCGGTGACGAAGCCTTTGTTTTGTTCCCATACCAGGGTCTCCAGTGCCGGGTCGAGTTGCCCTTTTTCATACCCGCCAATATCGCCGCCGCCCTGGGCGCTTTCGGCTTCGGAATTGTCGCGGACCAGGTCGCCGAACTTTTCATTCTTCCGCGCCCGGGCCACCAGGTCATTCACCTTCTTGGCGATGGCCGTCTCCTCGGCTGGCGTCTTGCCGACAGTCGTCAGGAAGAGTTCGCGCAAAAAGACTTGATCCTTGCGCAGGAACTTGTCTTTGTTCTCGTTGTAAACTTTTTCGATCTCCGACTTGGCGACGTTGATCTTCCGATTTACCTCTTGCCCGATCACCCGCTGCGTCATCATCTGGTTCTTGGTTTCGTTCTTCCAGTCCTCAAACGATTGACCGGTTTGCCCGCGGACGATGGCCGCGAACTTGTCGGGGTCCACTTCTTTGGTCTGCTTCATCAGGTCAGCGACGTACTTACTCACCTCGCCATCGATGTTAATGTTGAGCTCTTTGCCGCGGTTCACCAGCAGCAAGGAATCAATGCGGTCCCGCAGGGCATTCTGCAGGGCCTCTTCGCGGACCCGGTCGGCTTCCGCGGCCGTCACCTTGCGGGCCTTTAGCATCTCTTCTACTTGGCGTTTGGTGCGCTCAATTTCGCCGCGCGTGACGATGTCGCCATTCACTTTGGCGATAATCTCTTCCACCGTCTGCACATCGGCGGCCACTAGCAGAGTGGCCAAGCCAGCGAACGTCATCAGGAACTTTGAGGGCATAAGCACCCATTGTATCGGAAGGCGCACGAATTCGACAAATGGGGTGTGAAGTTTCAGCATCGTTGTTATCCTGGGTCTTCGCGTCTGCACGCGCATTGCCATGGTCACCGGTTCAATGTTTTCAAACCCTAGATCCGCCTCCCTTGTGCCATGGCTTCACGCCTGTCGTCGCTTCTATCCCCTGGCGAGGTAACTTGTGTCATCCCATATCAAAGTCGGCGTTTTCGATCTCGACGGTATCCTCCGCGGCAAGTATCTGAGCCGCGATAAATTTGAGTCCGCCGCCCAATCCGGCATGGGCTTCTGCGACGTCATCTTCGGCTGGGACTGCGCCGACGCCGTCTACGACAACGTCCGCTACACCGGCCCTCACACCGGCTTCCCCGACGCCTTCGCCCGCATTGACCTCGCCACCAAACGCAACGTGCCCTGGGAGGAATCCACCGAACTCTACCTCCTTGACATGTTCACCGCCACCGGCGACCGGCTACCGGTCGCGCCCCGTAGCGTTTTGCAACGCGTCATCGACTCCGTCACGCGCCAAGGCTACGAAGCCCGCCTCTCCGGCGAGTACGAGTTTTGGCTCTTCGAAGAGACGCCCCACACCTTAGCCGACAAGAACTTCACCGGCCTCAAGAACCTCTCGCCCGGCATGTTCGGCTACAGCGTCCTCCGCGCCTCGTCGCAAGCACCCCTGATGCATGACCTGCTCGATCAAATGGCCGCCTTCGACGTCGAACTCGAAGGCCTGCACACCGAGACCGGCCCCGGCGTCTACGAAGCCGCCATCGCCGTCGACACAGCCCTCGCCGCCGCCGACAAAGCCGCCCTCTTCAAGACTGCTGCTAAAGAGATCGCCCTCCGCCACGGTCTGATGGCCTGCTTTATGGCCAAGTGGAACGCCACCATGCCGGGCTCCGGCGGCCATATCCACCAAAGCCTCTGGGACGCCACCACCCACCAGAACATCTTCGTCAAGCCCGATGGCTCCATGGCCGACGCCATGCGCCACTACATCGCCGGCTTGCTGGAGCATCTGCCCGAGCTGATGGTGCTCTACTGCCCCACGGTGAACTCCTATAAACGCATGGTGCCCGGCGCCTGGGCCCCCATTAACGCCACCTGGGGGGTGGACAACCGCACCGTGGCGGTGCGAGCCTTGCCTGGCGGGGTGAAGTCCGGCCGGGTAGAGATGCGCGTTCCCGGTGCCGACCTGAACCCGTACCTCGCCATGGCCGCCTCGCTCGCCTCCGGCCTCGACGGCGTCACCCGTCGGCTGTCACCCCCGGAGCCCGTGATCAACGGCTACCAGCCCGGCGTCGCCCGCCCGCTGCCCTCGAATCTGCTGGAAGCCACCTGGCTTTTCCGCGAAAGCGCCTTCGCCCGCAAAGCCTTCGGCTCCGAGTTTGTCGACCACTACGCCGCCACCCGCGAGTGGGAATGGCGGCAATATGAGAAGTCGGTCACCACGTGGGAGCTCGAGCGCTATTTCGAGGCCATTTAGAAGGGCAGTCTGTCGGAGTGATCCCTCAGGAAATCGGACACCCTTGGGGTGGCCCCCCTAACGCCAATAGTCCTCTAGGCGGCGGAGTCGATACGAGAGACCGACACGCGGACCCGGTAATCCAAAGCGCTCACCAAGCGGATCAGTCGATGGCGGGGTCCGCATTTGGATTGATGAACGGTTCTTCACTCACCATCCAACCTGACCGCATTCAATGCCGGCACCGGAGATAAACGGGCAATGATTGGAATGAGATTCGCCTCAAGCTGCTGGAATGAGGGTAGTACAAGAAGGGGGGCAAAGTCGGAAGCCAAATCGCTGATCCGAGCGCGTGCTGCCGACATTTATGCGGACGAAAATGCGGTGGAGGTCGACTCCACCGCATTTTCGGCGAGTGAGCGGAGGGTTCGAAAAGCATCGCCATGATTCAGAAATACTCGGGCGCGGCCCGAGCGTGAGAAGATCCAGTCAGGGGAGACGGAGCTCCTTTACATGAGGAAAGGGTCTACACGAAAACCGCCGGCGGACGAGCCCACCACTCAAAGTAAGAACTACATCACGCCGGGCGGCCTACTCCGCCTCCGAGAGGAGCACCGTTTTCTGCTGACGAGGGAACGCCGGGCCGTGACCGAGGTAGTAGCGTGGGCTGCCAGCAATGGCGATCGCAGTGAAAACGCCGACTATCAGTACGGCAAACGACGACTCCGCCAGATCGATGGACGGATTCGCTTTCTCACCAAGCGAATCGAAGCCGCGGAGGTCGTTGACCCGGAAACTCCGAGAACGGGGCAGGCGGCCACGAGGGCGTTCTTCGGAGCGACCGTGCGCTACGCAACGGACGACGGAACGGAACGGGTGGTGAGCATTGTAGGCGCCGACGAAGTCGATCTCGACCGCAACCACGTCAGTTGGGTGTCGCCTTTGGGACGCGCGCTGATGAAGTCGGCAGCGGACGATGAAGTAGTTCTCCAGGCGCCCAGCGGTACCACACACCTCACCGTGCTGGAGGTGTGGTACGAGCGCATTTCCGTGGAACCCTTCCGTGAACCACTAGGTGCCGAGGCCAAACGGCCCTTCAAACCATCCACTTGACTAGTACCGCGACCGCGTAAAAACTTCCTTTATTATTCGGTTCCCGAGCATCTCCTCAACGTCGGAGTCCGTCAGCCCAACAGAACCCCGACCGTCAGGCAGGGAACATCTTTACCCGGTCGCAGGCACGAGAAGGACCTTAGACCGCACAGAAAATCTGTCTCGAGAATGCCGCACGGCAAAGCTGGCCGTGTTGTCGACGCGCTGGGGCCCGGGGCGGCTCCCTTTAGAACCAGTGTTGAATCGCACGTAGGCGCGGGCCAGCCGGATCGACCCGATCAGCCCGGAGCGAGAGTCAAGCTGGAGCTAGGCCTTGGCGGCGCGCGCCGCAGTATGAAGCGCGGCGGTCTGAAGCGCGGCGGTGTCGGACAACTTCATGGGAACGATGCCGGCCTGCTCCTCGCCACCGACCTCCAGCACTTCGCGGAAGGATTCTTCCATGGTCCGGACGGCGCTGCTCAACTGGTGCAGCCATCCACCCCAGAACTGGGGAATGGGGGGTACCTGACGGGTTTCGCGGATTTCACGCAGGATATCCTTCTTGTGCGAGGCCATGTCGAAGCCGCGCAACATGGCCGCACCGACCTCGGTGAGGTTGATGCGGTCGTTTAGATCGAAACGGGCGATATCGCGGCGAATATTGCGCTCGCCTCCGCTCTTGGTTGCGACGGTGGCGCTTTCCTGAAGGGTGAGGGCGCCGGTGACGATGCCGGTGCCGTCGCTCAGATTCAGCAGGGCGGTGGCCATGGCTGGGTTGCGGACGGCAACGGGCGGGGCAGCGTCGGTGAGACGGATGCGCGCGGGGCCGGAGATGCCGGCCGAGATGCCATTGGGCAACTCGGTCATGGAGAAGAACTTGGAGACGATGGCCTCCATCTCCCGGTCTTCCAGCTTTTCGATCTCGTTCGCATTGAACCGCTTGGCCTCTTCGGCGCGCTTATTGAATTCGTCGCGGAACTGGGTGCGTTCGTAGAGCCGGTTCAGGATCGCCTCCGTCCAGTCGGAGACCGGGTAGTTCCAGGCAACGGGCAGGATCTCCGCGCCGAGCCGGTTGAGACTCGCGATTACCGACTGTATCTGCTTCTTATTGGCACTTTCGATATAGACGCGGCCCTCGTGGAAGTCGAGGAGAACGGGCACCTGGGTGCGGGCGACGGCGGTGGCATCCAGGGCTTTGTCGTCAACCGTGCGTTTATCGGTGGGCTGAAGGAACTTGTAGGGGCGCTCCAGCATGACGTAGGATTGCTGCTCCTTGATGGAGGGCAGATCCTGGGCATTCTTCTTCTCGTTGGAGACGGCCCAGAGGCCGAACCAGGGGAGCTCGGAGTGGATCCGGAACGTTTCGACGGTGCGGCCATAGCCGGGGCCTTCGAGGATCTCCGCCGGCAGGGCGTCGGCGGCGCCTGCCTCGTTTTCGATGGCCCCTTGCTGGACGGCAGCATGGCGGGCCAGTGCGGCCTGCTGCTCGATGTCCAGTTCCTGTTCCTCATCCAGGCGGGGGGCGTCAAAGGGATTGATGCCCATCGCGTCACTGTCGTAGACGCGAGCCACGGCAGCGGCCGCGAGTTGAGAGGCCGCCGCCATGCGCCCGGGATCCGCCAGGTTGATCGAAAAGGCTTCGAGCGACTCTTTCACCAGACCGACGATCGCCCAATTACCACGTCCAAACATTCTTTACTCCTGCTTTCTGACTACGAGATTTCATCCGGCGCCGGGGCACACGGAAGGCCGCTATCGGGGACAATCGGGGACCGACCCGGCGCTCCTGCGCGGTGGATTCCGCTTGCGGGCGCCACCGCTATCGGGAGGCCAACGGACAGCGTCTGTCCGCCGATTCGCGGCTAAGGAACAGACCCTCTATGATACCGTCCCGTTCCGCCTGGCGGGCTGTGGTCCATCTTGCCGCGGTAGAATTCGCGGAAAGGAAAACCAACCCCCCGCTGCGCCGGATTTGACTTTCCGCATCCGGGCGGAGTCTCCTACTATTGATGACCCTGCTCCGTTGGCTCACCCTCGCGCTCTGCGCCCTGCCCACGCTTCCCGCGCGCGATGTCGACTTTCGAGACGGCTTCGCGCTCGCCGAAATCGGTGAAAGTGCCATCTCCCCCGATGGCCGCACGGTGCTCTTTACGGTTACCCGGCGCTACCTGATCGAGAATCGCACCGAGTCTCGGCTGATGGAGATCCCCGCCGTGGGCGGCGAGCCCCGGCTGGTGCGCGGCGCGCCCGAAGGCGCCAGCCACATCCGCTGGTCAGCCGACTCCCAACGCATTGCCTTCACTGCCGCCAAAGCCCTCTGGGTTCTCCACCCCGCCACCGGCCAGTCCCAGCGCCTTTGCGCCTACGCCCGCAGCAACGCCTTCCTGTCGAAGACCGGCAATGAACTCGCCTGGTCCCCCGACGGCCGCTCCATCGCCTTCGCCGGCACCACTGAGCCGGAGCCCCCCGCCGCCGATCCCGTCGTCGTCACCCGTACCCAGTACAAGACGCGCACCGCGCTCTGGGATGGCCGCCGCACGCATCTTTACGTCGTACCCGCCGCCGGCGGCTCGCCGCGCCTGCTCACGCCCGGCCACGCCGACGAACACTCGCTCGCCTGGGGCGGCGACGGCTCGGAGATCGTCTTTCTTTCTGACCGCGCCGCCGATCCCGATGTTGCCTTCAACTACGACATTTTCGCCGTCAATGTGGCCACCGGCGCCGTGCGCCAGATTACGCGCACGCCCGGCGTGGAGATGAATCCCGTCGTGTCGCCCGATGGCCGGTCCATTGCTTTCACCTCCACGCGGCGCTCGCTCACCACCATCGATAGCGTCGCCGAAGATGCGCACCTGTGGGTGGTGCCGATGGCAGGCCCCCTCGCAGGAAGCGACGCCCGCGAACTCAACGCCGCGCTTGACCGCCGCACGAACAGCGCTCCCGCCTGGTCGCCCAAAGGACTCGTCTACCTGGCCGCCGACCGCGGGCGCCAGAGCCTCTACCGCGTCGCGGCGAACGGCGGCCCCTCCGAACGCCTCTTAGACCACGACGCCCAAGCCGCGGCGCTCTCCGTCGCCCGCGACGGCACCGTCGTCTTCACGCTTTCTTCCCCCTCAGCCCCCGTGGAACTCTATCGCCTCGACGCCGGCTCCCCGCGCCGCTTAACCTCGCTCAACACTGCCGCCGTCCAAGACTGGACGTTGAGCCAACCCGAACGACTTGCCTTCAACAGCTTCGATGGCACCCCCATCGAAGGCTGGCTCTATCCGCCGCTCCCTTCCACCGGCGGCGCCGGCACCATTCTCAACGGCACCATTCTCAACGGCCTCATTCTCAACATTCATGGCGGCCCCCACGGCATGCACGGCTACGCCTTCAACGCCGCCCTGCACGCCTGGGCCGCGCGCGGCTATGCCGTGCTGCTCGTCAATCCGCGCGGCAGTTCGGGCTATGGGCAAAAGTTCGCCGACGGCTGCGTCGACAACTGGGGCGGCGGCGACTATCAAGACCTGATGGCCGGCGTCGACTACGTCCTCAAAACCCACCCGAACCTCAGCCCGCAACGCCTCGGCGTCACCGGTGGCAGCTACGGCGGCTTCATGACCAACTGGATCGTCACCCAAACCCAGCGTTTCCGCGCCGCCGTCGCCTCCGCCAGCCTGTCCAATCTCGTCAGCTTTTATGCCACCTCTCTCTACCAGGACCTCGTGCACGCCGAGTTTCGCGGCTTTCCCTGGGATGGCGACAACTTCGCCCGCCTCTGGCGCTGGAGTCCGCTCGCCCACATCAAGAACGTCACCACGCCCACCCTGCTGCTGCACGGCGAGCAGGACAACGATGTCCATATCACCCAAGCCGAAGAGATGTACACCGCCCTCCGCCGCCGCCGGGTGGGCTCCGCGCTCGTCCGCTACCCCCGCGAAGGCCACGGCCTCCAGGAGCCCCAGCACCAACTCGACGCCCTCGAGCGCACCTTTACCTGGATGCACCGCCACCTCGCGCCCCAATAGCGTTAAAAACAAAAGTTTCGCCATCTTGGTTCCGGTCCCTCCGTATGGGACACCGAACCCCGTATGGGACACCGAACCCCGTATGGCACACCGAACCCCAAACCCTAAGGCTAGCGAGATTTCAGCTTTCGCGAGTCCGCGAGTGCGGCCAGGCGCGAGTGGACGGGGCCGCGGTCCGCGCTGAGGGCGTCCACGTCCTTCAAAATGGCGAGCGACGCGGTCTGTTCCTCCACCGGTTGCGGGCGCTTCTCGAGCGCCGGCTCGTCAGCCGCACCGGACAGCGTGGCCCGCAGCGTACCGGTGACGCGGGTATTGAGCGTGAAGACGGCCAGGGAGACATAGTAAGTTCCGGGGCGCAAAGGCGGGATGCTGCCGTTGGTGATGGTGATGAACTCGCTCCCGGTGGGCGAATTCCCCAGGTGGTCATACACCGAGCCGGTGGGCGGCTGGCCGTAGCGAACGTAGAGGTCGACGTCCACGCCGGGCGTTGTCGTCACCAGGCTGAGGTCGATTCGGCCAAAGCCCGGCGCCACATTGAGAAGGTACGTGCCGGCAAACGAAGGGGAGGTCACCGGCGCGAAGTTGAAGGTGGACGCCGTGCCAGACGAAAGGACGGGGAAGTCAACGGCGGGTCCGGCTGCGGCCAGCGTGAAGTTGAGCGCAAACAGCTCGGAGCCGTCCCAGGAGGCGCGCACCGTCCAGCGGCCCAGGCGCTGGGCATTGGGCGTGCCGGCGATGTCGAGCGCCGCGCTAAAGCAGCCGGTGCCATCCACCGAGAACGGCGTAAAGGTGACGTTGCGCTGCACGGTGCCGGAGGGGTCGATAAACTGGATCGTGGCGATGCCGCCGCGGTTACCGGTGCCCGCGAAGTAGAGCGCGGCGCGGGGATCGGTGACCAGGAAGGTATCGGCGGCGGCCGGGGTGACGCAGTTGGTGGGTGAAGTGCGCGACATGACGCGCTCGCTGACGGTAAAGCTACCAGGCGTCGAGAAGGTGGCGGTAACCGTGCCTTGGACGCTGACGCCGGTGGAGTAAATGGCCAGCGAAACGAAATAAGTGCCCGCCCTGAGCGGCGGCGATGAATTGCGATCGATAACAATGAGCTCGTTGCCGGTAGGCGAGGCGGAGACATGGTCAGCGATCACGGTGCCATTCAACACGCTCGGCGGAGTGCCGAACTGGGCGTAGAGGTCGAGGTCGGCACTGGCCGGCGTAGTCGCCAGGCGGATCTCCAGGCGAGTCGCATTGGCGGGAACGATGATCTGATAGGTGCCTTCGCGAGTGAGCAGGGTCGCCGCGGTGACTGGCTGAAAGGTGAAGTTCTGGGCCCGTCCGGAGACGAGAACCGGCACGCTGCCGGTCGGCGGAGTGACGGTGGAGCCTTGGATGACGAAGGCAGCGGTGGCGACCTCCACCTCGTCCCAGAGGACGCGGACGGTCCACCGGCCCAGGCGCGTGGCGTTGGGCGTGCTCGCGATGGGCAGGCTCGTAGTACGGCAATAGACGCCTGCGTCCGGCTGCGGGCTAAAGGGCGTGTTGGCTTGCCGGACTCCCTGCGGGTCGATAAACTCCACCCGCGCGACGCCGCCCTCATTGCCGTCGCCGATAAAGTAGAAGAAGGCGCGTGCGTCGGTGGGCGCGAAGGTCTCGGCGGCGGGCGGCGTGTTGCAGCCGGAGGCCGCCGTGCGCGACACCACCCGTTCGCGCAACGTGTAGCTGGAGCGAGGTGCGGTATCGACGGTGGCAATGAGGTTGACGTCGTTGGTGACATTTGGCGTGAACT